>Ga0210056_1003156_pt1 | contig 13488 bp, 16 predicted proteins | sample CryGeyCG2014_080_2_FD_183965 | JGI IMG/M metagenome (GOLD analysis project Ga0210056, IMG submission 183965) | Groundwater microbial communities from aquifer - Crystal Geyser CG07_land_8/20/14_0.80 (SPAdes) (version 2) | ecosystem: Environmental > Aquatic > Deep subsurface > Groundwater | place... | reverse complement strand
TTTCTAAAAAATTAAAAAATATTAAAAAATATATTGATGATTAAGCAACAATAATTCTGTAATAAAGCGCTTTTTTTCCTTTGGGATTTTTTCTTTCAATTGCAATAACCTCTCCTGGTTTTGTGTCTAAAGGCAGTGCAGGGTCGGTTTTTTTGATTTTTGGCAGCTGAGCGGCAGTTATGTTAAGCCTTTTAAGTAACTCTTGAACTTCCTGCTGTTTTAGTTTAGAATGTTTTGGTTGGAGAATATGCATTTTTAGCTTAATTAGTTAAAATTTGGTTAAAATATCGCTAAATTATTGAATCAAAAGCATACATAGTTCCTAAAGAGCGTAAAATTTTTATGTAAGCAGTGACAACTTAGCAATACTAAACATTCATCGCCGATGGTATTTAAACCTTTTGGTTTTTTGATTTTTTCTAATGTAATATAGAAATAACCATGGACTCGACGGGATTCGAACCCGCGACACCTGGATAGCTTTTTATTTTTCTCTCCAAAGTCTCTTTTGCAAAGAGAGCTTAATTAAAAGTCCAGTGCTCTACCAGCTGAGCTACGAGTCCATTTTTAAAACAAACTTTTGCAATATATAAATATTTATAAATCTAATTAAGTGAAAATTTTAAATTATAAATATTTATAAATCTTCGAGGATTTGATTAAAATAGATAAAAGAGGCAAATGAAATTCCATTTTCTAAAGAGCAAAAAGGCTGAGTTCTATATAATCTCAGCGGTAATACTCATAGGAATCTTGGCGTCGCTTTCTGCAAGAATGAATTATGGCGTATCAACGCCAAAGGCAGTCCGTTTTTATGATTTGAGCCAGAATTTTGAAGGGGAAAGCTACAGGATAATTGACACTTATATTTTTCAGGGCTCGCAGAAAGACATTGAATCTGCGCTTGAACAATTTACAGATTATTATCTTCAATATGCGCATGAAAAAGACCCGAACCTCGGATTAGTTTATATCTATGGCAATGAAACAGGGGTTTATGTGAAAAATTCAATTAATGGAATTGTGACAGTGATTGGAAGCAAAAGTGTAACTAACATAACAGATGAGAATTATCTGTCATTGAGCAAGATATCTGTCAATATCAGCGGAAAAGAAACTTCAAGAAGTGTTGCAGAGCAGGCCAAGGAGTTCGGGGCAATCAACAAAGCCGCTCTTGGAAGCACGCCATGGGTAATTGTAAATCTTGCCGGCGCGTTATATTCTTTCAATACAAATGACGCCCAGAATTTCTATGTCATCGCAACAACAAAATCAGATGAGGCTGTTCCAGAAATTTGGCTGGATAATTCGATGAGTGTTCCTCAAACAGCTGAGAAGTGCACAACAGACTGCATTCAGGAGCTTAATGCGTCTCAAGCATGCTTAGAAGGCGACTGTGGAAATGCTGCATGTGGCGAAGCCTGTGGTGATGCACACCCAGATTTAAGAATTAACAAGAATCAAATAATAAATTGTGTGATTTCTGCTACTGCTTTGAGCGGTTTGAGAAGTCAACAATGCGCGGGGAAGATTTGCGCAAATTATAATCTTCGAGGAGCGGATTCTAGCAAACCTCGTTGCGATAGAAAGGATGGTTGTTATTGTTTAGACAAAGAGATGGCTAGACAAAACAATTATTACAAAGCATGCCGTGATGGCTTTGATAATGATGGCGATACTGGAATAGATAATGTTGAAGACCCAAGCTGTGGATGTACAGCTAGTTGTAAAGGAAATTCCTAATTTCTAATATCATAAAACTTAAATAGAATAAACGCTAAAACTATTTAGGGGAGGCTAAGGAAAATGCAGTTAGAACAAAGTCTAATGTATGCTCCAAGACAGCAGGTTTTTGATTCTTCTATGTATGGCTTAGAGAGAGACGTTCTTGTTTTGTATACTGGTGAAAGAGCGTTTTTAGAAAAAATCAGAATTTCTCCGATAAGCCCGCGTATGACTTTGCCCGGTAACTTGACAGTTAAAAATGTTGGAAATAACACTGTAAGCTTACAGCAGGATTTCGGTGGAGTTGGAAACATATATACAGTACATCCTGACGGACATGGCGCAGTAAGATTCTATGGGCTTGGAGAAGGCAAAGACAAGGATAAAAAGACCCATTCTTGGTAAACATACACCATAAAAAAATTTTATAATCCGTCCATTCTTTTTTAAAAATGTTTTTTGCAGAAAAAGAAGAAGAAAAATTTTCAAAAAAAATAAGAGGAGAAATTTGTAGACTGGAATCTAAAGATAAAGAAATCTACTGGTTAAATAAAGATGGTAAAAATGTTGATTTACGGATAATTGATTTTGTCATGGATTCATTAAATTTATTTTTAAAAAATGAAAAACTATTAGATAATGAACAAAAAAAATTAATGACTGAAGCGATTGGCAAAATTCCTGTTACTTTTTTTGCATTGGATAACCTTAAGGCAGGCAAAAGAGTCAAAGAAGCCATAAATCCGCTGATAGACATAATTGATGCCCACGCTAATCTGCATATCAACAGAAAAAAATTAATATCTGCTGTTTTAGAAGATCTTAAGAAAATTAAAGCTAATGGAAAAGCCAAAAATAAATGAAACATCCAGTCTTGAATATGCAAAAGGCAGGATAGACAGATTTGTCATTAAAATGCAGGAAGATTTGCAGGAGCCAATAATGCTCTTATTCAAAAGTCTTGGATGCACTGATAAAGAAATTGAAGACTTAGACATGCATTATCCTTCATCTCAGGGCTATTACTTCATATATTGCCCAGACGTAAGATGCCACATTATTGTGGACGAAAAGTCTGCGACATTAATTTTTGACAGCAATAAGAAAAAAGAATTTTTGATTCAAAAAATTGAAAAGTTTTTTAAAGTATTATAATAATCTCCTTCTAAACTTTAAAATGCCCAAATTAAATATAGATGCGCTTGGAGAACTCTCTAAATATCTCCATTCAGAAGTTGGATTTTTTCCGAGAAGAACAAAGATAATCAATGTTCCATCAGATTGCTGGAATGAATTATGCCAATCAAACAGCTGGGACGAAAGTTCTTCCGGCGTTTTTTCTCCGAAAACATTATCTGCATATATCAAAGAGGGGCATGAATTTGAAGATTCAAGTACAATTCATGAATTTTTGGGGCATGGCTTATTCTATGAATATCATTCAATAGGTAAAATATTAAATGGCTTTGAAAAAAGAAATTTGAAAAAAATAAGCAATAAGATTGCAAAAGGCTTTGATTTCTTTTCAGAAGCTTTTGCATTATGGAACGAGGATTATTTCTCGCAATATTTAGGAATAGCTGAGCAATTTGAGAAAAAATACCGCTTGAAAATGGATGATATTTCAAAAATAACAGGACAATTAAAAAATTGCGAGAAAGAAATCGGCTTGTTTGGGATGTTTGCAGAGCTTGGTTTTCCAAAATTTTATGATAGTCAAAAAGCAAAGATGCTTTTAGAAAAAGTATGTGAAAAAGAGAAGATAAATAATTCTAAAATAGGCATTCTATACGGCTCAAGAAAGCCATATTCTGACATTGATTTTTTCATTGTTTCCAATGAAATTAAGGATATGGATGATAATGTCATAGATATATTCACAAAAACCCCAAAAGAATTTGAAGAGCATTTGAAATTATTTGCAGTTTCATTAAGAGATCCTCTTCTCAAAGGAGAATTAATTTTTGGAGACAAGGAATATTTTGAAAAGGCAAAACATCAATGGACAAATCAGCCCATAACAGAAGACGCTATAAAATATAATATCCAAAGGCATAAGGAATTAAAAGCAATATCTGGCTATGATGGGCTAGAAGATAAAAGGAGACTTATCCTACAAAAATATGCTCAGACTTACCTGCAGAATGCATTAAATCTGAAACAAGGAAAGAGGGAATAATTCTATTTGATTATTAAACTTGCTTTTAAATTTAAGTTTAATCCATTTAAATCTAAAGCTGGATTACACTCTTGATGGTATTTCCATACATTGGAACTTGAATCTTTCCATAATTCCTCTCCTTTCATGTCAACCTTTCCAAAATTATAACCTAAATTTACTGCTAATGCAAACCAATCAACTGGCTTCCAGCAAAATTCTCCTTCAACAGAAGCTCCAATTCCTTGGCCTGTTGCAGAATAATCGCGCCATTGAGTATATGGAAAATCAGTCCAAGTTAAATTTGCTTTGTGATTGATATTGTAAAAATCAAGCCAAACTCCTACGCCAAGAGCAAAATTTTTGAATTCTTTTTCAAGCTTTGCTCCGATTTTGGCTTTGCTGAAATTATTTTCTTCTGTTCTTGTTATCGGAATTGTAACATTACCCCAGTCTCCATGGCCATTTGCACTGTAACTTGTGTTTGTTTTGCCAAAGGCATAACCGCCGTTGAGCCATAAGATTAAATCTTCATTGAGTTTTATTCCATAGCCTGCTTCAATGCTTGGCATGCCAAGGAATGTTGCGGGTTTTACATCTGAAACATTTGATGTTGGCTCTTGAGTGATTGTTCCATCTCTTAATTTGTTTGTCAAGTCAGTAGTATAGCCCTGTTTTTCTAGAAGAAAATTACATTCATAGCCGCCAGAAACATAAAATTCTGATTTTGCATCTTTTGGATTTGCAAAATAAATTGCAGGAGCGATTAAGAAAGGCATAATTATCTTTGCTTTTCTCCTTAGAAACCCAATAATAGAATTTCCTTGCTTTTTCCCCTGTTTATCGAGGAATTTTCTTTCCTGAGGGCTAGTGGAGTTTTGTGGTATTTGGTTTACTGAGTTTTTTGGAGTTATTCCAAAATTATTGTATTTTACTCTATGTTTAAATGACTTCATTTTATTTGGTCTTTACCATTTTTTATTAAATTTCCAATGCCCGTTGGGATTTATAAATCTTGCTATTTGGTACTATGAAGCAGTGACAACAAAAGAAAGAGAATTGATAGTTTATTAGATTTTCAAAAATTTTCTTGCGTTAGAATACAGCCATTTCTCTTTTTTATCAGCAGGATAATTCATTTTCTCTGCGAAGTCTATTTCCTTATCTCTATTAGAATTTACATGATATGTCCATTTTATATCTGACCCAAATAAGATTTTGTCCTCCAGGTGATATTCTGAAATAATCCAGTTAAAGATGTCCTCTTCTGCTTTTTCTCTTATCTCGTTTGGAATCGCCTCCAAACAAACGTGCTTTTCATTTCCCTTCTTAATTTCATCCAATAAGGCGGATAAAATGCATGTGTCTAAAAATAAATTTGGAATGTCTGAAACCTTTTCCAAAAATTCCTTTCTGAAATAGCCAAAATGAGCTGCACAAAAATTTACTTTTGGATATTTTTTCGCAGTCTTTATTAATTGTCTCGAATCAGAGAATTCATCTCTCCCAGTATGAACTAATAGATGGGATTCTAATTCCGAGGCAAAATCCATAAACTTGGATTCATCCAATTCAGCAATTGGAGTTTGCATAGCCAGTGGATGAAATTTGAACCCGCAATAGGTTTTGCTTGCAAGTTTTCCCAGATAATTAAAATAATCATTGCTTTCATCTTTTAGAGAAAAACCAAAATAGGGTAAAACATGATCTGACAAGCCTATTTTTGAGACAAAAGTCATGACCTGCAAAATTTGAGTATTCTCATAATTAAAAGGAAAAAAGTCCAAATCAAATTTTCCAGTATCCATATGATTGAAAATTGGTGATGGGGGCGGTAAAAGAGTGGTTATATTTGAGGGATTTTTCTCTGTGAATTTATTTATATCATCAACACATTCCAGAACAGAATATCCTAATTCTTTTGCTTCTTTAAATTCTTTATTCTCTAGATGAAACCTTTCAAAGTCTAAAATGTGGGCTCCATGAACATCTATAATTTTATTCATTCTACTTTTTTACTCATAAAATATCGTTTAATCTCAAAACCCCTGTGCTTATAGAAGCCAACAGCTTCTTCTAAACCGACAGTTACATTCAATTCGATTGTTTCCAAGTTTTTTTCCTTGCAGTATTTTTCCAGATAGTCCATAAGCTTATCAGAAACACCTTTGCCCCGATATATTGGTTCAACATAGATTGCATGAATAAATGCTGATTTTTTTTCAGGGAATGTTGAGAACCACAGTAAACCATTCAACTTCTTCTCTTCTTCAGACACTACAAATCCCTGCGGCTCCTTTTGATAGTCTTCTTGAATTTTTTTCTCAAGAATACCGGGAATAACTTTACCAAAAGATTCTTCTGCAAGTTTGAACAACCAGGGCTTAACAGTGGGCCAATCTCTATTTTCTATTTGTCTTATCATATTTAACCTCCCGCGATTTTTTATATATCCTTAAAATGGCATCTTTTAACAATGCCTTAATTAATTTACACTGGTAGGGATCAATTTTTTTAATATCCTTGCTGTGCAAACCATGCAAATTTCTTATAACACAGCCCCCGCTGCATATGTACTTGGCAAAACAGTCTTCACAAATCTTATTTGTTTCAGCATTTCTATTGCATAATTTTTGAATTTTATTCTCATCTAATTCAAAATCTCTTGTCTTTGGATTGTATTTCCCTACAATAAACATCTCAGAGTATGGATGTCTTTTATCCTGGACTTCATAACATCGGCTTATATTTCCTTCAGGAGTTATTATCAATTTTCCGCTAGTTACAGCGCTGCAGGAATGTATTGATGGTTCTATCAGATTAGTATAAACTCCATTTACTAAACTTACTCCTAACTTCTTTGCGATATCAGAACATCTTTTGAACTGATTTATAAATTCTTCCACAGGCGGTTTTTTAATTTTGAATATCTCGGCGCGGCCGGAGATGTTAACAACCTCTAGATGAATATATTTAACGCCTAATCCGGCAAGATATTCCACCATTTCAGGCATTTTTTTAACTGATTCATTTGTGATTGTGGCTCTTACCTTAAAACTGACCCTGTTCTTGATCAATTCTTTCAATGTTCTTTCAACCAATTTTGATGAAGGCGCTCCGTTTAGAAGCGGCCTTTGTTTATCCTGTATTTCTGGCAAACCATCCATAGAAAAGTTAAATGCAAAATTATTCTTTATTAAAAAATCCAGCATTTTTTTATTCATTACTCCGTTTGTAGAAATCGCAAATTGTTTTTTAACTTTCCAATATTTATTTGCCTCATTTACGGTAAAAGCTATCTCATCATAGCATAGGGTGGGTTCTCCACCAAAAAAAGTTAGAAGTAATTCTTTTGTTTTTGGGGTTATAACTTTTTTAATTGCAGCTTTTATGCACTCTTTAGAAATAATATCTTTTTTATTTCCTCCCTCTGCAAAACAATATCTGCATCGCATATTACAATCCCTATTAAGTATTAATGTTAAAACAGATCGTTCTGGATTGAAGAATTTAGGTTTTGGCAAACCATCATAATTTAAATCTGGGAGATTGCCTTTTTTAAAATCATCAGTTGAAACCTTAGCAATTTTAGACCCAAAGTAGTCATAAAGGATTATAGAATTTTCAGACTTCACAGCAGGCAAATTTCTAAATAGAAAAGTTTCTTTAACGTTTGTTCCCATTTTCCCTACACCCTTAAAAATGAAAAATTAATCAAAACAATCCATTGTCTTAAGAATTGGTTCTATGCTTGTCTTGAAGGTTATCTCTATAGGTTTTGATACACTCAACACTTCAGAATTTTTCTTTCTTTTATCCATCTTAGCCTTAACTTCTTCAATTCCCTAAACTTTATAAATTTATCTTTTTACCTGAATAATTAGTTTAAACTTTTTTAAAATAGCTTTTAATATCTCTTACATTAGAGACTATTTTCTTAAAGTCATCCAAATAACTTTCTGTCAGTCTCTCAAAGAGAATCGAAGGTTTGCCAATTTTATGAGAAGAAGGAATTGCCAAATCTGCTACTGAATCCCATACCTGGGGTTCGTCAACTTTCCCATTTAGATTCAACTGCTTCCAAATTTTTTTGCTGGTTTCTGGTAAATAAGGGTTTGATACTATGGCCAAGGTCCTGCACAGATTAGTGCATAAATATAGTACTTTCCTTGCTTTTTCTTTGTCTTCATTTACCAATTTCCATGGTGCACTATAATCAATATATTTATTTCCTTCATTTGAAAGGGCAATTATCTCTGAGAACGCCTTTCTAATTTCAGCTTTTTCTAAATAATTTTCAATAACTTGTGTTTTTTCTTTTATGGTGTTTATTAAATTTTTGTCAAGAGATGAAAGTTCAGAATCTTTCGGTTTTTTTATATTGCCTTCAAGTTTATTATAAACAAAACTTAAGGTTCTATTGACAAAATTGGCATAGTTGCCGATTATTCCATTGTTAGCTCTGAGTTGAAAATCTTTCCATTTAAATTCAGTATCGCTTGTTTCAGGAATCAAGTAAGTTAAATATCCTCTTAATAAATCCACATTTATTCCAGTTTTTGGAAGCTGTTCGCAGAAAATTCCTAGTTTTTTGCTTTTGGAGAATTTTTGCCCCTCATAATTAAGATATTGCAAGCCAACCACGTTTGTCGGCAAATTTAATTTGCCGTTTGCCATTAGCATTGCAGGCCAAAATACTGCATGAAAAGGAATATTATCTTTTCCAAGAAAATGATATATCTCGCCGTCTTTTTTTTGCCAGAAGTCTCGCCATTTTTCTGTTGCTTCTTTTGCGAAAGAGATATAACTGATAGGAGCTTCGAACCATACATAAAGAACTTTGTCTTCATAACCCTTCAAAGGCACTTTTACGCCATGTTTTAAATCGCGCGTTATGCATCTTTTTTTTAATCCTTCTTTAATCCATCCAAATGCAAGATCCTTTACTTGAGACCTTATTTTTTCATTATTTTTCAGCCAATCATTTAATTTGGCAGAAAATTTATCTAATCTAAAGAATAAATGCTTGGCTGTTTTTATTTCAGGAACTTTTCCGCAGATTTTGCAATGCGCGTTTTTAAGGGTATTCACATCAAGAATTGAAGCGCATTTTTCACATTGGTCGCCATAAGCGTTTTCATAACCACAATTAGCGCATGTTCCTTCTACATATCTTTCTGGCAGAAATCTCCTATCAAACGGACAATAGTACATTTCAACTTCGCCTTCTTCTATATATTTGTTTTTTAAAATGTCTAAAAAGAATTCTTGAGCTGTAGCGTGATGAATCTTTTTGCTTGTTCTAGAAAATAAATCATACGAAATATTAAACCAATCATAGATTTTTTTATGCTCTTCATGAAGTTTATCGCAAAATTTCTCTATGGGCACACCTATGCTTTCTGCCACAACTTCTGAAGGAGTTCCGTTTTCATCAGATCCACCTATAAATAACACCTCATTCCCTTTAAGACGCTGATATCTTGCAAAGATATCTGCAGGCAAATGCGAGCCAACTATGTGGCCAAGATGCGGTAAATTATTTATATATGGCAGTGCCGCGGTTACCAAAATCTTTTTTTTAATTTTTTCTTTCATGATATTTTCTAAGCTCAGCTTATTTTAAATCTTTAGTTCTCTTCTTCTTTTCTAATGCTATTTCCCACTTAGGTTCATCAATTCTCATAATTCCCAAACAAGTTATTAGATACAAACAACATTTTTAAATCTCATATTCTTTAAGATTTTAAATTAAAAAAGAGCAAAATGAGCGTAGCGGGATTTTTCAAAGGGCTTGCAAAGGGAATTCTTGGATTTTTGTTAGGTGTATGTATTATTCTTCTCATTATGTCATTAAGCCTTTCACAATTCACAAATCATGATTCAATCAAGCCTCAAATGGTGGATATTCTTAGCAGTAGTGTAGGAAGCAACATGTCTATTGGCGAGGAAAACTTTTCAAGCTTCAAGGAAATGGCTGCTTTTGCGTGCACTGGACAGGAGACAATAGAGCTTCCTTCTCAGGATATGCCAATAACACTTAACTGCGCTGAAATACAAAACTTGCAAAGCGCAGAGCAATTCAAGACATATATGTATGGCCAGATTTTTGATAAAATGTATTATTATAATTACAACTGCACAGATATTATCCAATGTTTCAGGCAGAATCAGACAGCTTCATTTGCCGGAGGTCCTTTTGTATTAATGTCAAAAACAGCGAATGATTCTTTTGCAAAATACACTATTTATTCCCTGATTGCATTAATTGTTATCTGCATTTTGCTTTTATTGTTCAAACCTTTCTCAGCATCGTTGAAAGGAATTGGAATTTCAGCTACAATCGTAGGATTGGCTACTTTTGGAATGCCTTCAATAAAAAAATTGGCTCTTCAAAAGGTTCCTGCAGAATCACAAACAGTGATTTCTCCAGTACTCAATTCATTATTCGAAATTTTGAAAAAGAATTTCATGATGTGCCTCATAATTGGCGCAGCTATTCTTGCAGCAGGGATAATTCTAGGGATAGCTCTTAAAGAAAAATCAAAAGGTAAAGAAAAAAAGAAAAAATAAGTTTAATTAAGATATTTAACTGCCTTTTTCAAAGCCTCTTTAATCTTTAAATCAACAAAAGGATTATCTTGAAGAGTTGCAGCTGAGTGTTTGAAATAGGCTGAGTCTGTATCAACAGATCTTAAGTTTCTAAGTGCATAATAGTCTGCATTTCTAAACATGCTATTTTCCTCTCCTAAATCAACAATTGAAAGCACTTCGTCTGTTATACATGCTTTTGCTTTTCTCAATTTTTCCTGTTTTGCTTGATATAAAATTGCTCCTTGTCTTGCGTCCATTTTAAATTTTTAAATTAAAAGTTCAGAGAAAAGACGATTTATAAATCTTTCTATTTTTAACCACACTGCAATAGTAACAAAAAGAACTATACCTTTATTCCAGAATCTTTCAGATCCTTGGAATGATTATCAAGGCTGCCATCATTAAGACAATCCCAACATGTATGAACTCTTCCATCAGGCTCCTTAACATAACCCCGACCTTGACATTTGGGGCATCTTGGATTTGACATTTTACTTAGCTAATCTCAAAGAGCAAAGGATATATTTAAGCTTTTATGTCCAAAAATAGATATTTGCTATTAGAAAGTTATTGCGTGTCATCTATTCTGATAATATGATAACCAAATTGTGTTTTTACAGGCCCTATAATCTGGCCTTTTTTTCCTGAAAAACAGGCATTTTCAAATTCCTTGACCATTTGCCCTCTTCCAAACCAGCCCAAGCTTCCGCCTTTTTTTCGCGAAGGGCAAAAAGATTTTTCAAGGGCCAGCTTTTCAAAGCTCGCGCCTTCACGAAGCTGTTTCAGAATCAAAAAAGCCTCTCCTTCTGTTTTAACAAGAATGTGTGATGCATTTACTTTGCTTGTCATTTTAATAAGAGCTTGCAACATAAGCCTGATTTGAAGTTTTCCTTCCGCAGGCAATGCATGAACTTTCTTCCGCTTTTTTCAAGTCGCTTCCGATTAATTCCAATCCCTCATTTGATTTCAAAATCTTGTCATAGCAGTCAGCTTCCTCGCACCAGTAAATTTTTGCGATTTTCCTTTCAGAAGCTATTTTTGAAATGTCCTTCATGTTTTTCACTTCAACAACCGCAGCTTTTAATTCATCAGCTGATTTTTGAAGCATTTCTAGCTGGATTTTTTTCAATGACAAATCCACCTCTTTCACCAAATCTGATTCTTTGAATGCTGTTTTTTTCCTGCTATTTCTGAAAAAAGCAGTTATTGTTTTCTGATTAAGCTCTTTTTCCCCAAGCTCAAGCCTTAATGGAATTCCATTAAGCTCTGAATTGTAAAATTTGCTTCCAATTGATTCTTCTTTCTCATCAATTTCAACCCTAAACTCATGCAAAATATTTTTTATTTTCCTTGCCTTGTCAATAATTTTTTCCTTATTCTCCTCATTATAAATCGGAATTATCAAAACCTGGATTGGCGCAATGTTTGGGGCAACAACCAATCCGAAATCATCGCCATGCTGGGCTAAAGTCGCGCCAAGATATCTTTCTCCATTGCCTGTGCATGTCTGCCAGACATATTTTTCCTGTCCAGTATGATCTCTAAATTTTATATTGAATTTTTTTGCATATGCCTGTCCCAGATTATTCAAAGAGCCGTTTTCCAAAACCCTTCCATTAGGCATTAAAGTATAATATTCAAGAGCGCCTTCTGCTCCTGCGAAACATTCCCATTTTGGCTTTTTTATCATGAGCGGTTTAACAGCAATAAAATCCCAGATCAAGTCATTCATGACTTTTGCAAGCTCAATTTCTTTTTCAGCATCTTCTTTTGTCGCGTGTGCTGTGTGAATTTCATACCAGGGGCCGATTTCCCTGTCTCTGATAAGGGGCCTTGTTTGTTTTGTTTCATATCTGTAAGAAAAAACTGTTTCATAGATTCTTAATGGAAGGTCAGAAGCTCCCCGAATCCATAATGAGAACATTGGGTACATCACCGGCTCGCCAGTTGGCCTTAAAATAAAATCTGTCTTGTCTTTTTGCCCTGCCCAAAATCCCTGCTCCTTAAATCCGTTCCACCAGGTGTCATTTTGCTGGGCATATTTCATTGGAACAAGCAATGGGAAATACATTTCTTTTATTCCATTTTTCCTGAATTGAATATCCCAGAAATTCTTTATTCTGAGCATCATGTCATAGCCATAAGGCATCCAGACAAACATGCTCTTTACAGCAAATCTATTGTCAATTATCCTTGCAAGCTGAAGAATCTGGCTCATCCAGTTTGGAAAATCCTCGCTCTTTTTTGCTGTCAAACTCGCGGGGAGAATCAAAGATTCTTCATCTTCGTCATCGTTTTCCTCTTTTTCTTCATCTATTTTTTTATATTTAGGCTTCATATGAAAGAATATCCTTGCTTTTTTTTAAATTTATGCCTTAACAAAAAAAGTCCTGATGCTTGACAAGAATAAAGGGTTTGTCGGTATTATAGAAAATAAAAAAATCGCTTTCCTTGTAGCCCTTGCTCAATACCTCTTCACAAACCTTAGAAAGATTTTTGCCATAAGCAATGATTTTTTTGCTCTTTGGAGAATCCATTGCAATATAATTGTCCATGTATTTTTTTGCGTCTTCAGCATTAAGCAGAGTATCCATTGTTTTTTCCATTTTGATTTAACTAAATTCGGTTTTTTAAAAATTATTGTGATAAGGATGCGCCCAGACTTCGCGAAAAGAAATTCAAAATTCTTAAATTTGCCCGGTCTTATTATATTTCTTCATGAACTGCTCTAGAATAACTTGCGGTGCAAAGCCCTTTCTGCTGCATATTTTAACAAATTCGTCATAAGTGGCTTGGTCCATATTATATGGCTCCATCCTTCTTTTTTTGGGGCTTGGTGGTGTTGCGGCCATAATTTAAATTATAAAATGAAGTATATAAATCTGCGCTTTGAATTCCAAACGCTTCCAAATGCCAATTCATCCAATTAAACCTTTTTAAACAATGCAGTTCTAATAGCAATATGTTCAAAAATTCCACTTTTGCGAAAAGAAGAAGCAGTCTTGACAACA
>Ga0210056_1003152_pt1 | contig 13499 bp, 15 predicted proteins | sample CryGeyCG2014_080_2_FD_183965 | JGI IMG/M metagenome (GOLD analysis project Ga0210056, IMG submission 183965) | Groundwater microbial communities from aquifer - Crystal Geyser CG07_land_8/20/14_0.80 (SPAdes) (version 2) | ecosystem: Environmental > Aquatic > Deep subsurface > Groundwater | place... | reverse complement strand
CTTACCTGATAAAAATCTACATGGAGCAATTCGCGTCTTGGCGAGTCTACCTGAATTTCACGGACTAAAACGCTCCTTGGCCCTTTTTCACTGCCGAGTTTGACATTAATAAGCTTGGCTTCCCCTGCTTTAGCTAATACCTGCCGAAGCTTGGCAGTATCGCACTGCAGTGCCATTGATTCGATACCATGCCCAAAAAGATGCACCGGGGTAACCCCCTGGCGGCGTAAAAACCTGACTTTTTTGCCCAGAATGTCCCGCTTGGTAACCTTTAACTCTATTTTGTCCATCCAATCGCTCCTTTAAAGTTAATACTTCCATACATTAAAGCATATTTTGACCCATCATAGGTAGTCTTGCTGCCATCGAAATGATGGGACTCCTCTATAAATGTCAAGGGGAAGTGCCGCACGAGATTGCACAAACCGCCAAATTGTGCACTGTTTTTTCGTCATGGCCTGCCGCCTGCTATGGTGAGATATCCTTGCTAAACGCCAGTTTAATAAGCTTTTACCTTATTAAACGAATTACCGATTTTGCTGCCCTGTGCTTATTGCTATAGAAATGTGTCGTAATCTCCAACTTTAACTTCATTGTGGCTAAGTGCCTATCCTTGAGCACACGCTATAAAGTGGGCAGTCCACGCATTCTGGATTGTGGTCATGGCACCAGGTACGGCCGATTTCCCAGGCTGGCCAGTCTAGTACGCCGGGGAACTTCGGATACAACTGTCGTGCAGCCTCTACGCAGGCACTTCCACTCCTCTCTAGAATTAGCCCGGTTCTATAAAATATCCTTACCACATGTATGTCAGGTTTCACATCAATCTGACTCAATCCTTCCCGCCCAGGATTATAGCCGAATTCGTCTATTAGAATGCGGACTATCATGTGAGCAATGCCGGGGCCAATACCCCAGATTCGCTCGAGGATCTGTACAACACGCAATGGCTCTCTACCTTGCCATATGCTAGCCACATTTTCGTGAAATTGCTCGAACACTAATTTAGAAAGAGAGAGCATTGTCCGTGCTGATTGTCTTGGAAAGCGTGGTTTCCGTTCCAGTGAGCGTAATGCCTCCTCTAGCTGATCTACGCTCATTTGAGATAGTAATTGGGGATTAAGATGGCCAAGCTTCTTCTTCAGAAGAAAAGGAATCTCCCACACTGCCTCGGCAAGTGCTCCTCTATCGATTGAGGCTGCCATCAGGAATGCAAAAGGATTCTGGCGTAGAAACTCATCGGCATCTTTACTCTTAGCGAATGGGCCACCGGTTTTTTGCTTGCTACGATAATCAAGGAGCGCTTGCACTATATCCCGGCCGCGGTTGTGACTTGTTGTCGGTGGCATGCTGGCATCCTTAGTATTTGATTTCACTTTGGGTGGTGTCTGCGCCATGCGAAAAGTCTCTCCTTGCTCTCTTGCTATAGCAACTGCTACCAGCGAGGGTAAATCTGCTTCGGCGATAACGGCAGCCAGGCACTGAGGAGCATATGGGCCTGTAATAACGGACCGCGAATGAATGACACTGAATGCCTTATAGCGGGAAGGAACAGAGTCAGCAGGACGCAGATACTGCTTGCTTCCGTCCCGCCGGAGGAATGTCGCAACTCGTTTATCCTGTTCCCAGCAATCCACACCAACGAACTCGGCAAGGACATCACCTTCATTTCTGAAAACTAGAATGCGCCTACGGAGGCTTCCGAATGCTTCACGGTATCCATAGGCTATATACAACTTGCTAACTTGGAAATAGCCAGAATCAGGTACCGTGACCTCAATGACCGAGCTATATTCTTCTATGCCCATTGGCCAGTGAAACGTGAAATGGGGCCGGGTTCCTATTATCTCAATGTTCATGGGTGTCATTTGTACATTAATTACTTCTGCATCCCGCTTATGGGTCTACAGTGCGTAATATTAGATGCCAGAGATTATTATCGAGCTTTCTAACGTTATCTCTTGCATCTGTATCGGCGAACGCAGTCTTTACTTTCTTGAGGTAGGATGCCTTATTTCTTCCCTTGTCTCTATTCCCGGTTTTGACAAAGATATACTTGAAATCACAAAGCCTTCTCTTTTGAGTACCAAAGCGTCGCCGCTGACAGCAAACTTGGTTCTTCAGCGATATGTCCGATATCGGCCCTGTATTTGGTTTTGAAAAGGTAACGTTATAATAAGCTATAGGATGTTCGGGCTCTATGAAACCATATTTTGCACTAAGAATTACACAGTGGAAACCTCTCCCTTCAGGCACTTTATTCCTTAACCACGTTACGCTTGTGCCCCTGTAGGCATCTATTGCGGGGACATATACAGGTCGTGAAGGGTCTTCTTTCCAAATTTTCCTCTCGGTGCAAGAGACAACTATTAGAATATCCTCCTTTGTTACACCCTTCTCTATATTTTCGCTGCCTCTCATATAGCTATTGTGGTGCTTACCATTACCTGCCTTACTCACACTAGATTGCATCTCAAAATGAACCATCTGACTCTTGATACCGACTTGAACCACTCTCCATCCAGCATCAAGCCAGGCTTTGGCTTGGGAATGCGTTCTGTCGTTTGCCCACCATGCCGGGTGCTTATATGCTGAATCACACAACGAAAAACCAAGGATAGCTTCTACTTTGTTAAAACTCAGTGATATCTCGTGCTGACCACGAGCTGGCTGATCAATCAAGTAATGCTTTATAGGGTCATATCTACTCATTTCTACTTTTCCTCGTCGCTTAGTTTCGATATACGAACGGAATCAGTTGTTTCAATTCTGCCATATTTCATGACTTTATCAATCAGGTCTTTGCTCCACAGACCACTTTCGATAGCATCGGTGAGTGCTGTGGTATCAAGCTGAGAGACTTCTGTCCACTTGCCTGCTTCTATTATTGTGTTATCCAGTTCCTGGCGCTCCTCGTCATTCTTCCCAGGGAACTTCAGCTTCTCCTCAAACTTAACTCTCGCTTTACAGTCGCTGCCCTTTATGACCTCAACTCCTTCCTTCCTGGCATACTCCAGTATTGCCTCTCTCACCTTTTGTATCTCTTCACCTATCCTTTTCACTTCATCCTTAAGCGCCACATATTTGTTGACCAGCGTAACTCCCGGCTCTTTGAGATACTCATTTACCGGTAGCGCTTCCACCGTGTACAGGTGCTTCCTCATCGGGCAGAGGTCGGGATATTCACACCAGTCGCATAAGGCAGATTCCCTTGGTGGAAAGTCCTCAGCCGCTTCTATCTCATCAATTAAGCTCTTAGTGTTTTGAATTAAGCTTGAGATAGCCTCAGGGGTGCGGTAGGAAACCAGTTCCTCATCGAAGGCGACGTAGTGCCAGATAAGCCTGATATTCTCGATAGCGGGCCATTTCTTTTGAACTCCGATGTGGTATAAGCCAAGCTGCCGGTCATTGTCAACGTCTTGCTGACCCGGCAAATGGGCTGATGTCTTGTAGTCATGGATTTCGTAAGTACCGTCCTGAGTGCGTGACAATCGGTCTATGTAACCCCTCATCCTGTATTTGCTATCATCATCCAGTGGAAAATTAAGACCAAGCTCAGTGCCCATGGTTATATCCTGGTCAAACGGGGCATACCTGTTGTAGTAAGTCTCAATCATCTTTTCGCCCAGGGCTCTGTAGTGCGCCTGTGTCAGGTCCGCCTTCACGATGATGATTGAGTCGTTCCAGTTTTCCTGCCAGATTTTGTTATAGTAAGCCAGCAAATCACTCAGGGTATCCAGCCTGGTAAGCCTGAGGTCGTCATAGCACTTCTTCAGGGTCTCATGGACCCTTGAACCGAGGAAGCCCTCAACCCCTTCGATGTCTCGCTTGATGTTGTCCCGGTAGCGAAGCTTGTACTTGAAGGGGCATTCCTCATACATACTTAGCCGAGAATCAGAATAAATAGGCATGTTAACTCCTCCTAACCCTAATTTCCGCCTTGTCAAATGCGGATGCTGAGCCGCTCTGTACCAAGATTGTTGACGCAAGCCTCGCAACAGAACTCTGGCCATTCAAGCGATGTTGACGCCTAGCAGTCATAGCACCCGTGTCTCCATACTATTCCTTTAATCTTGTCCAACGTGAAACCTACACCTGGTTCTGGTGATGTCAAGAAGGCGCCACACTTAAGACAATACGCGCCGTCGCGGTGAAATATGATTGGGACCTCAGGATTGCCTTCCCCGTCAACTTCACCCAACGCTTTCTCTAGCTCTTTGTCTTTCTTGTACATAAAGTATTCAATGTTATCTGCTGCGTAGCAACCAAGCTCCTTCGCCCAATTGTCCATTGAACATATGTACTGCATATACCCCTTTGAGTAGCGCTTTATGTAGCCTTTTAAACCCGTCTTGGCGAAAAGCGATAAGCCCCATCCCTCTCCGCTACCCAGAAACCGTAGGAAATTCGCTACGTGACTATCAAGAATAAGCGGTAATGGCTTTATCTGATACTCATGCCCAACAAAGTAGAAGAACTTGGTGAAGAAAGCAGGCCCACAACCAGCCAGCTCGAATCCCTCGTAAGCCTTTTTAATTTGGGTGTTTTTAATTCTTTCCACCGATTTCTCAAGCACTGCTTTAAGCCTAGGGGCGGAGAGAGCTAGCTTAGTGTTAGCTTGACCGTTGGGGTCAGGACCATATCCCCATATCATGCAGGCTAGAAAAAGTCTCCTGATGCCTTGATAGCTACCAGGCCGTATCTTGCGAGCATAGGATTGAACATGACTGCGGGTTATTCTATCGGGGTATTTCTTCGTTATTTCGCTCAGGTCGTCGCTAACCTCAGAATTGTCTTTAAATTCCTTTTGCCAGACGCTGGCATCGTAATGCCATGTGTCTGCATTCTTGCCTGCGTTATCAAAGATGTGCTGTATTTCATCTCCGTGTTCCCGAAGATAACGTGGGAGCGGTATTTTGGGCATATTGTCGCAAATACTCATAACAGCCTCGCCTTCAGCACCTTCAATATCACCCCATCCTCTCTATTATATTCCAACAGCAAAGCCAGTGTCTTCCGGGGATGGTTGGTCTTGCACCTTCGCTGGTCTCAATATCCAGATAGTCATCTAAGGGCAAAGACCTCATCTTCTTCTCGGCAGATAGAAGTCTTTACCGACCCTGGGGTAATAGAAATCCCGCTTGACCTTCGGCAGTAGTGCCATGACAGCCTTTGCCAGCAGCCAGAAGATTGCCAAAACTAGCAGGACTGTCAGGACCTTTTTCCACATATTAACTTCCTAGAATGGGTAAACCATCTTCCTTAACCTCTCCATAGCTGATTCCATCGCAGCCCTTGGAGGTCTCGGAATATACAGGCTCATTATGTCTGTGCTTTTCTCACTTTCCTCATCTTGTTGCTTTTCCCCGATTTTCTCCAGTTCCTCCAGTGTCTCCAGCTTCTTTTCTAAAATCTCCTTCCTATCCATATTTCACCTCCTTTGTGATTATACATTGAGAAGATAATAACATGGACCTTTGACAGCTAGATTGTCACAAATTGCTATTTTCTTCTAGAGACATCCAGCGACTCTGATTTAGCAGCATCTTCCAATGTATAGTCGGAAGATGAAAAAGTTATTGTTGAGCCAAGCCTTGTCTTGAGAGTCAATGCTGAGGCAAGGTGGATGGCATCAAATCCCCTAAGGCTGTGTCGTTCAGCGAGTTCGCCAGCAAGCTTCGATACTGGCCATGAGACATCAAGGGCAAAGTAGGCGCCCCAATGCCGCTGCAAATTAGTTATCACGGTGTGATACTGCGCATCGGTAAAATCGCCTTGCCGGTGTTTCCTGGCAAAAGCGGCACAAGCTTCAGCATATGCCGCCTGCGAGGTAGCGACAACTCTAGCTCTGTCGAACAAAGCCTTCACTTCGTCGGAGCCATCTTCTCTAACATACAGCTTCACTAAAGAGCTTGTATCTAGATAGAGAATCATCGTCTGTCTTCAAGAACAATCTCTGAAGCAGGTTTACCACTAGCTGCTATGGGTTCTGGTGTGATTGGTTTACCACCTTCCCAAATTGCCAGTCCTTCTTTGACCATCTCCATCAGTCGGCTGTAATTGTCAGACCCTTCCACAGGAACGATAAGCGCCACGTCATGACCGCGATTGGTAACTACGACCTGTTCTCCATTTTTGACAAGAGATATGTAATACCTGAGATTGTTCTTTAGCTTTCTAATGCCGGCTTTGGCCATAGCGTTACCTCCATTGTTGTAACATTATAGAGCTTTTGTATCCACAATGTCAATCTTTAATCGTACGATATGGCCGTTCCTACCTGGGAAAAGGTGGCATTCCACTTAATAACACACAAGATAACCAGGTTGTCACAACAACTATCTCTTTTTATAGACATCCAGCATTGCCTGGGCGGTTTTGGCTACTTTTTGGGCACAGTTCCTTTACCCATCCTCTTCAACACCCGAGCTGTTCTTAATCCCAGCGTCCCGCGCAATTCCTCCAGCTTGTTGGCAAAATCACGTATCTGGACAAGTTTGCAAAGCAATTTATCCGGTGCCTCTGAATTGCTCAGGTCTTTAGCAGAAAGCCACCAGCCCACGCTAAGCTCACCATCATCAGCCCACAACTTATCGTCAACTTCCGCACCTGCCAGCTCAGAGATACGTTCTCTCACTTCCTTAACCAATTCCTCATTGGGATCATTCCAAAGCAGGCCGACCCCAACCCCTTGATAATCAGACTCTAAATTGAACTCTATGCATAGGCTCGGGTGTATGTTTGGGTCTTTCACTTTTGTCCAGTGCTTATCTTTGAAATAGAATAGAAATGAGCGAGGTACCCACTCATCATGGTTACCTAGCTTGCCTGTTATTTTCAGGTCCGGTTGGTTGCCAAGCTTCTCCAATCCCTTTTCTTCCAGTTTTGCATTGACTTCCTTAATGGTAAGCCTTATTTCACGACATAGCTCTTGCACCCTGTCCAAGGCATTGCATACCTTCTCATCGAACCAATTCTTTTTAAATCCAGTGGGATACGCCATATCATTCGCCTCCAATAGTTTAATTGTTGCTTCTAGTAGCTTCTGCGACACACCGTTCACTTCTTGGTTTCCTTGTATTTCTTTAAGCCATTTCCAAACCTGTGGCCATCGCCTCCAATGGATTCTGGCATTCGGAAATTCGCCTCTCAATTCCTCTTGCGCTTCATTTACCGCATCGGGTATCTTGTCATCGTTGGTCAAAAGGAAATAAGCAAGTTTACCCTCCCTTTTCTTTTCACCGAGCTTTACAGCATTGCTATATTGCTCTACTATCTGTGTAGTAGTGGCGGGTGCAGCCTTCTTAACTTCTATAACAATCACGAAATCACCCATCTTAATGTAGATATCTGGATAGCTCCCTTCAGCGTATTTCCATAAACTAATGTTCGCCGATTTCACGCCCTCAGACCGCCATGATGTTATTTTGGATAGCACCGGGGCATCTTTGTCTTGGCCTGAGGCCGTGTCCTTCGCAAGCAACTCAAGAAATGGAAGCAACACAGTCTGTTTGGGCAGCATCGCAAGAGCACCAAAAACTCTTGAGGTGAGTTGGTCCTCTTTTACCTTGTACTTTTTGCGGACTTCAGCTTCGTAAATTGATACCATTTCATCACCAGCCTATTCGTTATCTTCCCCCACCCCCTTTGACACCCCTGCGTCAAAATTTCTTCTTCTGATAAATTTTTACCATCTCTTTTGCCGTTTCCATCACCTTCTCCCGCAGTTTCTTCGGCTCCAGCACCTCCACCTTCTCTCCCCAGCTCAGTATGAAGCCAACAAGCTCAGTTGTCACTGTCAACTTCAGGGTCACTATGGCTGAGCCGTCAGGCTGCCGCTGTGTGACTTGAGAGGGATGCCATCTCGTTTCTTCCATAATCCTGATTATCTCCGGGGCGTCAATCTTCAGCTTGATGGTCTTGACCTCGCCCTCAACAACGATGCCCCAGGACGAGCCCAGGAACTCATTAGCATCAAAATCTGCTGGCACCGTGTATTTCTCATCTAACAACTCTATTCTCTGGATTCGCTCTATCTTGAAAGTGCGGATTTCCTTTGCCCGATGGCAATAGCCAATGACATAGTTGCCATGCCCCAGACCCGCGGGCTGAATAAAATATGGCTCGATAATCCGTTCGGTCGGCTGCTTCTTTCCCAGCGTCCAGTACCATACTTTTGCTTTGCGCCCCTCTGTCCAGGCCCGGGCAAGAAGTTCCATAGTGTTGATAAACTGCTGGTCTGTCTCTCGCTTCTGCATCTGTTCCATGGTCTTGCGAATCTCATCTCTTAACGGCCCGGGAACGACGGAATTTAGCTTCATGAAGGTGCGCTCGATGCTGGGATTGTAGACGTTGCTGTAAGCAAGCAAGAGCCTGGAAGCAAGGAAAATGGTCATTGCTTCCGGGAGACTGAAAGAGATGGGTGGCAAATAGCGACCTGGCTCAATACCCCACTTACCCTTATCTGTCCAGAGCGGAACCTTGAGGTAGTGTTCAAGGTCACTGAGGTCGCGATACGCTTGTCTGGTACTAATGCTGCAATCCTCGGCTATCTTCGCCGGACTTATGCCTTTAGGGTTATTGTTGAGGATGTAGATGATATTAATGAGGCGCAATGTTCGGTTATACTTACCACCTTTCATGGCTTTCCTTATCCCCTGAGACTGGCATCATTATAGCTATTTTAAGACCATCGTCAACTGTCAGATGGAGGTTGTTTATTTGTCATTGCGAGGAGCGCTAGCGGTTGCGAGGCGTAGCCGAAGCAAACTGGAGCATGAGATTCCTCGCTTTCGCTCGGAACAAGGATTGCCACGCTTCCCCTTCACTACATTCAGGGCTTTGGCTCACCGCAATGACAGAGGGGAGTTGCTAAACAATCTTAGCTGATACCTCCATAATTTCCACGAAATGTGACAATCTAGCTGTCACAACCCTCTGCTACTATTGGAATTGCTAGATTATTTTTTAAGGAGGTGGAATAAAAAATGAACCGGGATGAAAGCTTCGAGGACATCATGGCAGAGCTTAATTCACAGGGGGGAGATGACGAGTTCTCGCCTGATATGCACCAGCAACGGACAAGGAACAATACCATTATCAGCAATTTCCTGGGGGAAGGCGAAAGGGAAAATGCCGTGGTCATCGCGCCCCGTTATTATAATGAGCTTCTCACCTGGGCTCTCCACCGCTATCTTGAAGCCGAGGGATGGAAGGTTATCCACGTTCTTGGTTACCGCTATTCCGAGCCAGTCTACGCTGACGTGAATACGGACTATGACCAATATGAAAACCTTCCCATAGAGGCCTGTTTATTGGTGGAAAAAGGGGATAGTCGCTTTACAATTACCATATATCCTGTAGAAACATCCTCTGTTGCTGCCATAAAGGTAGAGGGACTTGCTCCCAAAAAGGAGGAAATACACCAGTTTGCCCGGGGCGTTGAGTCCATCTCCGAAAAGCAGAACTTCTACCGGGGCAAGAAACTAAAATTCGACGGGCGTATTCGGTTCCTGCACTTACCTTCCAATCTCTGGGAAAGCATAATTCTACCCCCTGATTTGAAGGCGGATGTTCAAGCCAACACCATCGATTTTCTGGCTAATCAAGGGCGGCTTGCCAGATACGGTATCCCTTCCAAGCGAGGAATTCTTCTTGTTGGAGAACCCGGCACCGGCAAGACCCTGGTATGTAAGGCGCTTATGGCCCAGAGTACGGGGGTAACCGGCATCATAGCCAATGCCGAAGCACTGGTTTGCATGGGTTATATCTCAAACTTATACGAGCTGGCTCAGGACCTCTCCCCCTGTATTGTTTTCATTGAGGACATCGACCTCATCGCTGACGAGAGGCGCAGGTGGGTACCATTGCTGTCCCTGCTTTCCGAGCTTGATGGCGTTGAGGAGCATGAACAGATAATAACCATAGCAACAACAAACCACCTGGAGATAATAGACAAAGCTCTGAGCCAGCGACCATCACGATTTGACCGGGTGATAGAACTGCCGCGTCCTGCGATAGAGTATCGCCGAGAGTTCATTTCATCGCTGTCCGGCAAAATACCCATGGACGAAGGGACTCAACGCTATCTTGTCGATAGGACGGAGGGCTTCACGCTGGCTCAAATTCAGGAGATAGTCTACACCATGGTTATCGAGTATAGCCAGAACAACCATGACGACCCCGAGCAGTTCAGCTTCAGCGAGGAAGAGGTCACCAGCGCCATCTCCAGGATAAACGGGAGAAATGGTCACCGCCTGGGATTCAACACCCCTGCCAATCATGGATATGCCAGGACGATGAGGGAGAATTGAGCGAGGGGGGAATGGAGAGATATGGTTAGAAGGATATTACGCGGCATTTTGATGCTGGTCCTGGCAGTGCCCGTGACATGCCTGATTATCATCGGGTTAATAGATTTTGACCTGCTGGTGTCCATCGTCACCAGGCTGATGCCGGTGATTGTGGTTATTGGAGTTTTTGGCTTTATCGTGAAGAAAGCATTCTTCACTAAGAGTAATACCGGGAAGGAGGTGAAAAAATGAAGAACCCGAAACTGTGCCCGAAATGCAACGGCAAAGGCGAAGTCCCCAGGAAAGACTTACCGCCTTTTCTGAAAGGCGCTATTGGAATTCGCCAGTCTGACGAGTGCCCCGTTTGCCACGGCGTTGGTTACGTTGAAGGCTGATAGTGCCAGGCGAAAAGGAGTGTTCCATTAAGTGTGCTTATTGCTCCTTTAGCTTACTCTCTATGTAGAATAAGAGTTCCGCTGCTCTTTTGAGTAATTCCTTTGCCTCTTTTTCAGTAATCAAGCCTACCTCATCATATATGGTGCGGTGTCGCTTCTTCCTCACCCGGTCAAAGTAAGAAATCGATTTCTTCAAGGATTCATCCACGGCGAACCGCATGAACTCAAAAGTGTTCTTGTGTGCTTCAACGCTGGCGGGCCGGTAGCCCAGGCGGAACATATAGGCTCGGCAAGCTTGCAACACAGCGTTGTAGGCGATAGAGTAAGACCAGTCCAGGCTTTTCTCCAAGATATTCTCAGCTAACGCCAAATCGCGCCGAGCAATCTCAACAGCTTTGTCAACTTCGTCCTGAGTTGCTTTGAATGGATGGATACTACCATTTTTGATGAGTTCTTCAATGGACATCGAGATTGCCTTTCAGTATTAGTTTTTCTTCCCGCTCAATTCGCTTGATAAATGGCTCACCTCGGTTACTTCTTTCCTCAAACTCTTCTCTCGTCATTAGGGTGTAATTAACTTCCCGGCCAATTTCCCCTTCGATGTCAGACACCAGCTTGTACAGTTCTTCCTCTTCAATTTCCCCCAGGACAAAGAGGTCAATATCGCTTTTCTCTCTTTCCTGGTTTTTGGCTACCGAACCATAAATGAAAGCAAGCTCTATCTGGCCTGAGCCCTTGAACTTTTCCCTCAGGTAGTCACCGAGTCCAATGGTGGAATAGATAATCTTCTTTAGCTCCGGGTAAAAGGGAAATTCCTTGACAACCGTAAAGTATTTCAGGTTTCCTTCCCTGTATGATTTTAACAGGCCTGCTTTCTCAAGATAGCCCAGTTCCCGCCTTACCGCATTTAGAGACTCAGCAGTGAGCTTGGCTATCTCCCTGGTATAAAATCGCCTCTCCGGGTTAGTGAGAAACAGCTTGAGGAGACTACGCTTTGTCTTTGAGGTTACAAAGTATTCCAGCATCGGTAAATGAACACAATTTGTACTCTATCGTATACTATTTGTGTTCAACTGTCAAGCTAAATCTGCCAGAGAAGTCTGGATTTCCTTTAGTTCCTCCGTAGTCAGACACCAGATTTGGGCGGAAGTGTAGCACCTGCGATAATGACTATGAAACTGGATATGGCAACTCGCCCTACTGCACAAAAGGCTAAATTGTGCACCGCTTTTTTTCGTCATGGCCTGCCGCCTGCTATGGGGAGATATCCTCCTCTAGAATCCTAAGAATTTCTTCTGCAACATAAGTCTTATTCCGTTTGCCACCTGTAATCTCCACCAGGATACCCTCATCCTCAAGAACACGTATTGCTTTCTGGGCAGCGGGGAATGTTACTCCAAGAAGTTCCTGAACAATCCTGGGATTTAATACCGGTCTCATAAGAATGAGCTCAATAAGTTGCCCTGCGGTTGGAGGCAGATGCTTCTCCAGGCTGGTCCGATGATAATCTTGGTGAAGGGCTAATAGACGACGAGACCGCTGGACAGCATCGCTTGATTGGTTAACCACCGCCTGCAAGAAGAATTGAATCCATTGTCCCCAGGCTCCTTTTTGACTGACCTGCAGGAGGCATTCATAATATTCCCGACGATGTCTCTCAAAGAAGGCACTGAGATAAAGCAAGGGCTTGGTGAGGATGCCTCGCTCGCAAAGGAAAAGCGTAATCAACAATCGCCCGATACGCCCATTGCCATCCAGAAAGGGATGAATGGTTTCGAACTGGTAATGAATCAGCGCCAACTGGACAAGAGGAGGCAAATCTGTATCGGCATGCAAGAACTTTTCCAATTGGTCAAGAGCATCTTGCATCTCAGGAACAGGTGGTGGCACGAAGCTTGCCTCATTCAGGCTGCATCCAGGAGGTCCAATCCAATTCTGGGATTGGCGGAACTCACCGCGAGTAGCGTGCTCGCCACGCACTCTTTCCATAAGAATGCCATGTAGTTCGCGAATCAATCGCAGGCTCAAAGGTAGCTCATCTAAGCGTTTGAGCCCATACTCTATAGCGCGCACGTAGTTTTGAACCTCTCTTACATCTCGCTGTTTCTCGACTTTCGTAGCCTCGAATAACAGCAAGTCGGAAAGTGATGACTGTGTCCCCTCAATGCGTGAGGAAAGGACCGCCTCTCTCCGAATAAAGGGATAAATGAGCAGGTGAGGGTTAGGTAAAGTCTCTCCAAGCCCGGAGAGAGTCCCCAAGGCTAGGTCGGCCCTGGAAATCAGAGAGACGAGGGAATTGTCCCACTCCAGCTTCGGGGGTAGAGGGTGGGGGACAAAAGCCCGATATCCACCCGAAGCACGGATTAATCTTCCTGAGGGGCTATTTTGAAACAGACCAATTTCCATATTAAACACCGGTTTAATAAGCTTTTACCTTATTAAACGAATTGCCTATTTTGTTTAATAATATACCTGCTGACCCTTGATAGCAACCATTTACAATCTTCCGGGAAGGCTCCAGCGCCAGGTTGAACGCTCAAAGTGAGGGTAACCACTCGCAGCAAGCAGGGTTTCCCACAGCTAACCAAACCGCTGCTGTCTTACAGGATGTAATACCGCAGCAAAAAGCAAAAATTGCAGGCAACAGAAAGGTGTTATCGCCCGTTTGCCACGGCGTTGGTTACGTTGAAGGCTGATGCTGGGGAATCTTGCTGAATCCCTTGTAGTTGGATGTTTCAATTACGCACCTGTGCTTTTCCGAATCTCCATCAGGGGCATGGGCAACAAACGCTGATTTAAATGCCATATTCAA
>Ga0210056_1003132_pt1 | contig 13536 bp, 15 predicted proteins | sample CryGeyCG2014_080_2_FD_183965 | JGI IMG/M metagenome (GOLD analysis project Ga0210056, IMG submission 183965) | Groundwater microbial communities from aquifer - Crystal Geyser CG07_land_8/20/14_0.80 (SPAdes) (version 2) | ecosystem: Environmental > Aquatic > Deep subsurface > Groundwater | place... | reverse complement strand
GGACATGCCGGTGCCCTTATAGTCGAGCATCTCGGCTTGGGCCTGTTGCAGCACCGGCAACGGAAGCACCGCCGGGCCAGGATTGAAGTTGAAAACGCGCTTGGGTTGGTTGGACATATTCTTAGCTCCTTTCGGATGTCTGGATTGTGCAAAGCCCTCGTCTCTCTCCGGCTGAATTATATCCATGAGTGGCGTTATTCACAATGAGAATCTACACCCCTTGTCCGAACTTTCGTCTGAATTTCAGTTATCCCGCTTGACTTGGGCGGAAATTCCGCTATACTGATTATGTAGATAGTCCGCAAAGGAGATGGAATGAATACAACATTCAACATTCAGGTCGTTCGGCGGGGTGTTATTACCTTGCCAAAAGAGGTACGGGAATCCAACCGCATCCGGGAAGGCGATATGCTGACCCTCATCGAGCTTGGCGACGGCGTCATGGTTCTCAGCCCGCGCCGTTCCCGCGTGGATGAAGCAGCCGACCGGCTGGCGAAACAATGGGAGCAGGCAGGAGAGTCGCTCGAGTCCATGCTGCAAACCCTGCGGGAAGTGCGGGAAGAATATGACGCGCAAGGTTCCTGACGTTTACCTGGATACCAGCGTCATTTTCGCGGCTGTTCTCTCGCCGGCAGGAGGTTCACGCAAGTTGTTCCAATTATCCGAGGCGGATATGATCCGCATCGTGCTTGGCCCGCACGTGTTGAAAGAAGGCGAAGAGGTCGTGCGGCGGAAAAAGCCTGCCTCCCTGCCTGATCTTGCGTGGCTGCTATCTGTTGGCTGCGTCACCGTGTCAAAAGCCGCAGGGATGGAATACCTGGAGGCGGCCAGGAAAATGGTGAGTTACCGGCCGGACGCGCGTATCCTGGCGGAAGCCATGTCGCTCAGGCCGGATTGGTTCATTACGCACGATAAGGAACATTTCCTGCGCGCTGACCTACGAAAGCAATTACCATTCCAGCTTGGCACACCAGGAGATTTGCTGCAATACCTCAAAGCGCAATTATCGGGTGGATAATCTGTACGGCGCGTGCGTGAAATAAGTCAATTGACATTTCCTCTTGCCGTGTTACAATATTTCTTGTGAACGATGTAACTTTCATCCAGATGGGAACGCGCTCTATTGCCCTGTGTGGTCCTGTTTTTTTGCTCTGATACAAACAAGGAGAAACCCATGAAAATCTTGATCTGCGACAAGACCGAAATGGAAGCCATCGAGCAGATGCGCGCCGCCGGGCTGACGGTGGACACGAACTTCGAGATCACGCCCGAGGAGTTGACCACTGTCCTGCCGGCCTACGATGGCTGCGTCGTGCGCGGCCGGACCAAGATCCGGCAGCCGTTGATTGACCTTTGTCCCGGCCTGAAGGTGATCGTGCGCGGCGGCGTCGGCCTGGACAACATTGACGCCGACTACGCCCGCTCGAAGGGCATCACCGTGATGAACACGCCCAAGGCCTCCTCCGCATCGGTAGCGGAGCTGGCCATCGGTTTCATGTTCGACCTGGCGCGTTCGATCTACAAAGCCACTGCCACCATGAAGGCCGAAAAATGGGAGAAGAAAGCCTTCGAGGGCGATGAACTGGGCGGCAAGACGTTGGGACTGATCGGCATCGGCAACATCGGCCGGGAAGTCGCCAAACGCGCCAATGCCCTGGGCATGACCGTCATTGCCTACGACCCGTACGTGAAGGAAGCCGCAGGCGTCCGGCTGGTACAGTTGGATGAGCTATTGGCGAAATCCGACTACATCAGCCTGCACCTGCCGAAGACGAAGGAATCCGCCAATATGATCGGCAAGGCGCAGTTCGAGAAGATGAAGGCTGGCGTGCGCCTGGTCAACTGCGCGCGCGGCGGCATCGTGGACGAGGCCGCGCTCTACGAGGCGCTGGTCAGCGGCAAGGTGGCCGGCGCGGCCCTGGATGTGTTCGCCGAAGAGCCGCCAATAGATTATCGGCTGCTCAAGCTGGCTAACGTCATCGGCTCGCCGCACATCGGCGCGGCCACGCATGAGGCCCAGGGGCGCGTCGGGGCCGAGGTGGCGGAGAAGCTGATCGAGTTTTCGAAAAGCCATTAACCTCGAAGGGCACGAAGTCACACGAAGGAAAAAAGAAACTTCGTGTTCTTCGTATAATTCGATGCGAAGACTATGAAAACCTACGACGACATCGGTATCCAAATCCCCCAGTTCTACTTGCCGAAGAAAGGCCTTGATCTGACCAAATGGGCCGTCATCGCCTGCGACCAGTTCACCTCCCAGCCGGAGTACTGGCAGCAGGTGGAGAAGCTCGTCGGCGACAACCCCTCCACGCTCGATCTCATCTTCCCGGAAGTTTATCTCGAAAAGCCGGGCGAGGCCGAGCGCATCCAGAGTATCCAGGCGGCCATGCGTGCATATCTGGCGAAGGGTATTCTCCAGCCGCGCGAGGGCTTGATCTACGTCGAGCGGACGACGGGAGGCAAGACCCGCGAGGGTATCCTGCTGTGTCTCGACCTGGAGCGTTACGATTACACCGAAAGCGCCTCCAGCCTAATCCGCGCCACCGAAGGGACGATCGTCGAGCGCCTGCCGCCGCGCATGAAGATCCGCCAGGACGCGGCGCTGGAGCTGCCGCACATCCTGGTGCTGATGGATGACCCGCAAGGCACCGTCATCGAGCCGGTTGGGGCAGCCAAAGGCAAGTTGGAAAAACTATACGATTTCGAGCTGATGCTTGGCAGCGGCCACCTGGCTGGTTACGCGGTCAGCGAGGCGATAGAGGAGAAGGTGATCGCCGCCCTGCGCGGGCTGGCCAAGCCGGAAACTTTCGCCGCAAAATACGGCATCCGCGAGGATAAACCGGTTCTGTTGTTTGCCATGGGCGACGGCAACCACTCGCTCGCCACAGCCAAAGCCGTCTGGGAGCGGAAGAAGCCCGAGGTGGGCATGGATCATCCCGCCAGATATGCCCTTGTGGAGGTCGAGAACGTACACGACGAAGGACTGACCTTCGAGCCGATCCACCGCCTGCTGTTCGGCTTGAAACGCGACCTCTTCGCCGCGCTGAAGTCCCATTTCGGCGCGGACTTCAAGTATTCGCCGGTCGCCAGTGCAGCGGACATGATCCGGCGGGTGGACGAGGCCAAATCCCCGCCCCAGTTAATCGGTCTGGTTGGCGGAGGCATGAGGTTCGGCGTGGCGGAGATTGACCATCCCTCGTCAAACCTGCCGGTTGGCACGCTGCAGGCTTTCCTGGATGTATTCATGAAGGAAAACGGGGCTGTGAAGATAGATTATGTTCATGGCAGGGAGATTGTCTGCTCGTTGGGCGCGCAACCGGGCAACGCCGGTTTCTACGTGCCTGGGATGGAAAAGTCCGATCTCTTCAAGACGGTCATCCTGGATGGCGTCCTGCCGCGCAAGACGTTCTCGATGGGCGAGGCGCACGAGAAGCGGTTCTATATGGAGGCGAGGAAGATTTCTTGATGTAGAGGCAGCTCCGCTGCCGGGCGACGGGCGTGGGAGCCCGTCCCGCAGAATTCTTTGTAGAGGCGGCTCCCACGCCGCCGGATGACGGGCATGGGAGCCCGTCCCACGATATTTTGTAGAAGCGGCTCCCACGCCGCCGAGTGACGGGCATGGGAGCCCGTCCCACGATATTTTGTAGAAGCGGCTCCCACGCCGCCGAGTGACGGGCATGGGAGCCCGTCCCACGATATTTTGTAGAAGCGGCTCCCATGCCGCCGGATGACGGGCATGGGAGCCCGTCCCACGATATTTTGTAGAAGCGGCTCCCATGCCGCCGGATGACGGGCATGGGAGTCCGTCCCGCAGAATTCTTTGTAGAGGTGGCTCCCACGCCGCCGGATGACGGGCATGGGAGCCCGATCCACGATATTTTGTAGAGGCGGCTCCCATGCCGCCGGATCACGGGCGTGGGAGCCCGTTCAACAGTATCAAGTTTGAAATGACCCGCTTCCGTCCTATTTTCCCTGGCGCTACCTATTTCATAACCAGCGTTGCCCATGAACGGCGGCACCGATTCGACAATCCCGTATTTGCCCAGATCATCGTTGACCAGTTAAAATACTACGAAAAAGCCTATGAATTTCATTTACCTGCCTACGCTATTATGCCTGATCACTACCATGCAGTGATTACAGTGGGGGAAAAGAAAACAATTTCCCAGATTCTCCATGCAGTTCATTCGTACACAGCAACTTTGCTCAACCAACAGCTCGGGAATACGAATAAAGTCAAAATATGGCAAGGGAAGGCTTGGGATGTGGTGGCGCGGGATGATGCTGCGTACTGGCGGATGATCGCATATACCCTGCTCAATCCCTGGCGCGAAGGCCTGGTCAGTGACCCGTTACATCCATATCCCTTTTCTAACATTGCCGAGTGGAGGGAGAAAGAAGGGGATGAATTTCTGCTGGATTTGTTTGCACAAATTCGGGATTGGCGAGAGTTCGGGGAATAAAGCAAGCGGGCATGGGAGCCCGCTCCACGATATTTGTAGAGGCGGCTGCCACGCTGCTGGATCGCGGGCATGAGAGCCCATTCCACCAGAAATTGTAGAGGCGGCTCCCATGCCGCAGGGTGACGGGCGTGGGAGCCTGTCCTGCAGGATAAAAAGAGGCGGCTCATAGGCCGCAGGGTGACGGGCGTGGGAGCCTGTCCTGCAGGATAAAAAGAGGCGGCTCATAGGCCGCAGGGTGACGGGCGTGGGAGCCCGTCCCGCAGGATAAAAAGAACCGGTCTCAGTGGCCGGCTCTCAGTTTTTCCAATGCGTTTTCGAAATCTTCGGGGTAGGGGGCGGTGAAGGAGAACGGCTCCCCCTCGAATTCGAATTCCAGCGCATAGGCGTGCAGGGCGGGATGCTGCGGGGACAAGATGGAATCTTGTCCTACAGGCGGCGCGCCGTAGAGCGCGTCGGCCAGGAGGGGGAAGCCCAGGGCGGCGAGATGGGCGCGGATTTGGTGCGTCCGGCCGGTTGCTGGCGTGGCTTCGAGCAAGGCATGATCCGCGAAACGCTCCAAAACGCGGAATCTCGTCTCAGCCGGTTTCCCCTTGCCATGATCCACCACCGTGCGATGGCTGTGCCCCACGTTGATGCGCAGCGGGTGCCTGGCGGTGTGCTCGTCCCATTTTGGCGCGCCGCAGACGAGGGCGTGATAGGTTTTGGTCACCGCGCGGGACTCGAAGAGCAGGCTCAAGGTCCGGTGCGCTGCGGCAGTGCGCGCAAAGACGATGACTCCGCTGGTGGCCTTGTCCAGCCGGTGGACGATCCACACCCGCCCAAAATCTACTTCGAGGAGTTCGACCAGATTGGGCGCGTCCTTCTCCCACCCGCCGGGGACGGTGGCGATGCCGGGTGTTTTGTTAACGACGAGGAGGGAATTGTCCTGGTACAGGATGTCGAGCGTGGACTGGGTCATGGCGCATATTTTACCATTCGATCCTTTTCTTTATGTTACTGTCAATCTTTCTTTCGGATACTTCTCGTAACGTTTTTCCTCCACCACCCGGCGAATGCGCTCCACGCCCTCCCAGACCTCGCCGAAGCTGGTGTAGAGCGGCGCGAGGCCGAGGCGGATGTTATCCGGTTCGCGGAAGTCAGGAATCAGGTTCATCTCCTCGATCAGGGCGCGGTTGAGGCGGTAGCCCTCGGGGTGGCGCAGGCTGACGTGGCTGCCGCGCCGCGCCGGGTCACGCGGCGAGCCGAGCGTAAATCCGAGCGGAGCGAGGAGCGTGTCTGCCAGGTAGATCAGGTACCCGGTCAGCAGAACGGACTTGCGGCGGAGGCGATCCATGCCGGCCTCCAGCAGCGGGTCGAGAGCCGCGTCCAACGCCAGCATGGACAGGATGGGCTGCGAACCGGCCAGGAAACGGGCGATGCCCGGCGCGGGGGTGTAATCCAGGTCGAAGGCGAAGGGCGACTTCTGTCCCCACCAGCCCCACATGGGCGAAGTGACTTTTTCTTGCAATTCCTTGCGCACGTAGAGAAAAGCGGGCGAGCCGGGGCCGCCGTTGAGGTACTTGTAGGTGCAGCCGATGGCGAAATCGGCGTTGCAGGCATCGAGTTCGATGGGCAGCGCCCCAACCGAGTGGCACAGGTCCCACAGCACCAGCGCGCCCTTACGCTGCGCCATCCCGGTCACGGCGGCCATTTCATAGAGATAACCGGATTTGAAGGTGACGTGGGAGAGGGTGACGAGTGACGTGTTTTCGTCAACCGCGGAGGCGAGGGCGTCAAGGTCGGGGGTGACATCGCCATCCGCTGATTCGATGCGGACGATTTCGTGGCAGCCTCCCAGCAGATTGACGCAGCCCTGCAAAATATACAAATCGGAGGGGAAGTTGAGCGTATCGGTGACGATGCGTCTACGCCGCGGATGGAGGGCCAGCGCGGCCATGACCAGCTTGAACAGGTTCACCGAGGTCGAGTCGCAGACAATCACCTGACCTGGGCCGGCGCCCACCAGCCGGGCGATCTTCTCCCCGACGCGTGCAGGCGAATCCCACCAGCCCTTGTTCCAGCCGCGGATCAAGTCGCTTCCCCATTCAGCGATGGCCGCGCTTACCCGTTCGGCGGCCGCTTTTGGCAGCCGTCCGAGCGAGTTGCCGTCCAGGTAGATCAGGTTGGGGTCAGGGATGACGAATTGCGAGCGAAAGGAAGCAAGTTCGTCTTGCGTGTCGAGTTGACAGGCGAAATCGCGAGAGGGGTTGAAGTTCATATTTTACCGGGGATGAACAGAGATGAATAGTGCGACACTCCGCTCTGGCTGCGTGTCGCACTACGGACGCTGCTCACTCTTCACTGGTATCTTGCTCATCGCATACTCCGCCAGCGCGGTGATGGTCAGCGAGGGATTTACGCCGGGATTGGCGGGCATGACCGAGCCATCTATCACGTACAAGCCGGGGTAGTTGTGCACCTGGAAGCGCTCGTCCACAACCCCTTCCGAGGCATCTTTGCCAATCGGGCAGCCGCCCAGGATGTGGGCTGTGGTTGGCATATTGAGCAGGTTCTCGCCCAGCGAGCCCATCGGGAAACCGCCAATTTTCTTTGCGAAGGTGCGGGTGATATCGTGCCCCACGTCTACGCGGGCACGGATTTCGTGAGCCTCGTCGGGTTCGGCCACCAGACCGCGCCGGAAGAGGGTGGTGAGGCTGCGGCCGATGCGCAGTTTCATGCAGTTGTCCACGTTTTGCATGATGAGCAGGATGGTGACGTGGTACGCCCAGCCGGGCAGCACGAATGCGCGGAGAAAATCAATCGGGTGGCGCAGGCTCCATCCCAGCGACTTGATCATGCGCAGCGGGACGGAATCGCCCTGTGAGATCAAGGGGGCGCTGATGATGCGCATCAGGTCGGAGCCTTTGGGGTAGCGCACCGGCTCGAGGCGCGTCACCTCGTCGGCGTTGAAGATCGAGGTGATGGCGATGCCCTTGGAATAATCCACTTTCTTATCCCGCGCCAGCCCACCAAGCAAGGCCTCGCTGTTGGTGCGGACGCGATCCCCCAGGCGCGGGGAGAGTTCCGGCAGAGAACGGTGGACGTCGCGGCATTGCAGCAGCAGCTTCAGCGTGCCCAGCACGCCGGCGGCGAAGATCACGTTTCGGGCGCGGACGGACGAGTGGCGGGAGACGAGTGATGTGGAACTGCGGTAGATGACTTCGTAACGCGCCCCTGCGGAGTCAAAGGTCAAAGGTTGAATGTCAGTCACCTCGACTTCTGCAACCATCTTCGCCCCATTTTTCTCGGCAAAATACAGGTAGTTCTTGGGCAAAGTATTTTTGGCATTGTAGCGGCAGCCGACCATGCAGCCGCCGCAGAAGTTGCAGCCGGTGCGTTTGGGGCCTTTGCCGTCGAAGTACGGATCGGGCACGGTCTGCTCCTCCGCCCCGAAGAAGACGCCCACCTCGGTGGCGCGGAAGGTCTTCTCCTGGCCGCGCTCGGCGGCGATCTCGCGCAGCACTTCGTCGGCCTTCATCAGGCGCGGGTTGCGGGTTGCGCCGAGCATTTTACGGGCGGTGTCGTAATGCGGACTGAGAGTCTTGCCCCAGGGCAGCGGCTCGTTCCAGGCCGGCGTGGCGAAAGTCGCATCGTTGGGGATTTCGAGCACGTTGGCGTATCCCAAACTGCCGCCGCCCACACCCGTGCCGTGCAGCACCATCACGCCTTTCAGCGTGCTAATCTGGAGTATGCCAAAGGCGCGCAGGGCTGGCATCCATAGATATTTCCAGAATTGCAGGTTGATCTTGGCGAAATCCTTGTCTTCGTAGCGTTTCCCCTTTTCGAGCACGAGGACGGAGTAGCCTTTCTCGGTCAGCCGCATGGCGGCCACGCTCCCGCCGAAGCCGGAGCCGATGATGACATAATCATAAATTTTGGGTGGGATGGTTTTCAAGGCGCGCTCCTTTGGCAGATGGCTGATGGCTTATGGCTGATAGCCGATAATGAAATCATTCGCGAATGATATCGGACGGTTCGTTGTCGCAATGTTCGTTCAGCCATTTGATGGCTTCTTCCGCACTGTCAAATGAATGGACTCGTCCAGCGTCAATATCTTCTTGAGCCTCACGTTCCATTTGTTGCCAGCGTTCGGTCCAAAACCAACGCTGATCGCGTGGAATCCGTTTAGGTGGAGGCCAAACAGGATTTTTCGAGATTTCGAATTTCTGCTTTTCCTTTGGCATGGTTTATGGGTTTTTCAGCACATCATCGTGAATACCAACAGTTGTTACTTCCACCGTATCATTTGAGAGACGCACGTAGGCCATGCGATAATGTATATCCACGCGGGCTTCATAGTAACCAGGCTTTCCCTGAATTGGCTTTGCTTGCAAAGATGGATGTCTGGGGTTTTCCCGTAAGAATCTTAAAGCCTTGTCCACTTTTTTCTGAATTTCCAACGGTAAGCTGGCGTACAAATTCAAAAAACGTGTGCTAAACTTTATTTTCGGCATTGGTGTACTCGTGGAGGTAATTAATGGCTTCTTCTACATCGTCAAATTCAACATAATTGCCATTCTCGTAGTCTTGACGAGACTCGGCCTCCATCTTTTGCCATTTTTCCGTCCAGAACCAGGCTTGTTCGGGATCAATCATTTGCACCTGCTCGATAACAATCTGTCCCTCCTCATTGAGGCGGAACAGCACATCGTCACCTTCGCGGACCTGCAGCCGCTCGCGGATTTGCGGCGGGAGGGTGATCTGCCCGCGTCCGCGCAGGCGGGTTTTGTAATATGCGCGTGTTTCACTCATGGCTTGCCTCGGCTGGTACGAAATTCTGATTTTCGCACAATCATATCACGCTTTGGCGCGATTCACTCCGACAGTAATCAGTGCTTAGTGATGAGTGACCGGTAATCAGTTATCAGTGCGCTTGCGAGCGCTGAAGGTCAGTACTGAACCGAATTTCTTAGGTTGAAAATCTACAAAGCCAGATCCCAGAAGGAGGCGTTCCATTTCGTGGAGCGTGAAGAGATGAAAGCCGCGCGTCTGGACGCGTTTGCGCGCCCAAGCGTGTTTGAACAGGCCTTTGTCCCCGGGTGTGAAGGTCATCACGGCCAGCGGCGCGGCGGGCTTCATGGTGCGGTTGATCTCGTGCAAAGCCTGCGCCGGATCGGGGAAGAGATGCAGCGAACCAGAGCAAATCGCCGCGTCAAAGGTCTGGTCAGCGAAGGGCAGCGCTTCGACGCGGTTGCGTGAGAAATGAATGTTAGCGATCTTCTCCTGCGCGGCGTAGGCCGCGCCCTGGCGCAACATGCCCAGCGAGATGTCAATGCCGTAAATGGTATTGCCCTCCGCCGCGACGCGCCGTCCATACGTGCCAGGCCCGCAGGCAACGTCCAGGATCAGCCCCCGGACGGGCCTCATTATTTTGCGGATGATGTCAACCAATTCCGCAAACGTTGTGCAATGCCATCCGCCGTAGACATTCAACACCAGCGGGTACCACCATTTCGACTCGTAGAAGCGCGCCATGCGGTCAATCCGCTCCACGCTGCGCAGGACAGGGTCGCGGCTTTGCGCTGGATCGTCCGCCAGGAAATCGGGGATGCCATCCAGGATGGGGTAGGCGCGCAGGCAGGCGGGGCAGGTGAGGGCAGTTGCCTCTACCCCCAGTTGGCCCTTGCACTGCGGGCAAACGTACATTCGAAAGCTTTCGACGGACATCATCATGCTCCCTCTTCACTGAAAACTGGAAACCAGTACTTCATGAAATGGATTCGTAGTGGCGACTTCGCGTAGCACCCTTTAGGGTTAGCCGCTCTTTGTTCGAACGATTGAAGTCGTCACTACGTTTTCGTGATCTACTGAGTATTTGGTTTAGGCGCAGTTCACTCCGATAGCGGCTGCGACATCGTGATCATTTCCACGCGCTGCTCCCAACCCAGTTTCCGCCAAAACTCGATCCCGGCCTTGTTGTCTCCCAAAACGTGGAGATGGCAGCGATGGATGTCAATGTTCAATAACGCGTACATGCACCGGCCGACCAGCGACCGCCCGATCCCTTGTTTGCGATGCGACTTACGCACCGCCAGGTTGTGGATATAGCCGTGACGTCCATCGTGACCGCACAATGCCGCGCCGACGATCTGGCCGTTGTCCAAGGCGACAAAGCTCAACCTGGGATTGCGTTCGAGAAAGCGGATGATGCTTTTACGCGAGGTGTCTTCACTCTTGAGCGCCAATCCCTCGCTCTCTTGCCAGAGCGCGTAGACCGCCTCGTAATCGTCAATGCTCATTTCCCGCAATTCGACTTTCATGGTGACTCCTCTCACTGGTAACTATAGAATCCGCGTCCAGTCTTCCTTCCCAGCCAGCCCGCGTCCACGTACTTGCGCAGCAGTGGGCAGGGACGGTACTTGTCGTCGCCCAGGTCGCGCTGCAAGATTTCCATGACGAAGAGCACCACGTCCAGGCCGACCAGGTCGGCCAGCGCCAGCGGGCCCATCGGATGGTTCATGCCCAGTTTCATGACGTTGTCTATGGCCTCCGGCGTGCCGATCCCCTCCTGCAAAGCGAAGATGGCCTCGTTGATCATCGGGCACAGGATGCGGTTGGAGATGAAGCCGGGCGAATCCTTGGCCTCGACCGGTTCCTTGCCCATTACTTTGCACACCTCGACGGTGGTGGAAGCGGTCTCGTCTGAGGTGGTCAGGCCGCGGATCACCTCGACCAGCTTCATCAGCGGGACGGGGTTCATGAAGTGCATCCCGATCACCTTGTCGGGGCGTTTGGTCGCCGCAGCGATCTTGGTAATGCTGATGGACGAAGTATTGGAGGCCAGGATCACGCCAGGGCGGGCGGCCGCGTCCGCATCGCGGAAGATTTCGAGCTTGAGTTCTGGATTCTCGGTAGCGGCTTCGATCACCAGGTCGGCCTGACCGATGGTGTCCATATTGCCGACAAAGTTGATCCTCAGCGCCGCATCTCTTTGCGCCTCGGTGATGGCGCCTTTGCCGAGCAGTTTTTCGACCGATTTGCCAATCGCGGCCTTGGCTTTCTCCAGCGCGGCAGGGAAGACATCCATGCAGGTGACGTTATATCCAGAAGTCGCGGCGACCTGGGCGATGCCGTTGCCCATTGTCCCCGCGCCGATGACGAAGATGTGTTTAATTTCCATGTGCACTCTCCTTGAATGTAACAGGTACACAAGTAGACAAGTACACATGTACTCCGCCTGTCTACTTGTGTACTTGTTTACCTGTCTACCTTTACTCTACCTCCACCGCCATCGCCACTGCTTCCGCCCCTCCGAGGCACAGCGAAGCCAGCCCGCGCCTCAGGCCGCGATCCTTGAGGGCGTAGATCAGCGTGGTCAAAATACGTGCCCCGGATGCGCCGATGGGATGTCCGAGCGCAACCGCGCCGCCGTGCACGTTGACCTTGTCCCAATTCCAGCCGTCTTTTTCGAGGGCGTAGCCGTCTGCCAAGACCTGAGCGGCAAAGGCTTCGTTGAGTTCGATCAGGTCAACATCCTTCAGCGTCCAGCCGATCTTTTTCAGCAGCTTCGGGATGGCCAGCGCCGGGGCGCGGAATAGGTATTTTGGCTCGTCCGCAGCCTGATCGTAACCGACGATGCGCGCCAGCGGCTGGAGGCCTTTCTTTTCGGCGTAGGCGCGGCTGGCGACGACCACCGCCGCCGCGCCGTCGTTCAGGCCGGGCGCGTTGCCAGCGGTGACCTTGCCATCTTTCTGGAAAGCAGGCCTCAGTCCGGCCAGGCCTTCGAGTGTGGTGTCGCGGCGCGGGGACTCGTCGGTATCGAAGATGGTCGTGCCTTTCTTGCTGACCAGTTCCACCGGTACAATCTCGGCTTTGAACTTGCCATTGTCGCTGGCAGCGATGGCTTTCCGATGGCTGTTATAGGCAAATTCATCCATCGCCTCGCGGCTGACGTTGTACTCTTTGGCGATGAATTCAGCCGAGTCCCCCATACTCCAGTTTTCGAAAGGATCCCAAAGCCCGTCGTATTGCAGCGCGTCAACGAGCTGTACGTTGCCGAAGCGCAGCTCGCCGCTGCGGCCATGGATCAGGAACGGGGCGCGGCTCATGCTCTCCATCCCGCCGGCGACGAAGAGGCGACCATCGCCAGCCTGGATGGCTTGCGCGGCCAACATGACTGCTTTCAGCCCCGAACCGCATACTTTGTTCAGCGTGGTCGCGCCGACCGAGGCCGGCAGCCCGGCGAAGATGGCTGCCTGGCGCGCTGGGTTTTGCCCCAGACCGGCCGAGACGACGCTGCCCATCAACACTTCGTCTATTTCAGCCGGATCGGGAATCTTCGCCCGTTCGACCGCGGCTTTGACGACGATTGCCCCCAGTTTGGGCGCGGTGAAACCGGACAGGCTGCCTTGAAAACGTCCGCTGGGTGTGCGGACGGCGCTGAGGATTACTCCTTCGTTTTGGTTCTGAGCCATTGTATGTTCTCCTTTGAGGTTAGGTTTTAGTGATGAGTGATGAGTGACGAGTGATGAGTTTAGGGCATCGGTACTTTTTTCAGAAGAGATTCGATGAGTTCTTTGTTGGGTGGTTGGTTGTCTTCGGAAGTAAAGTAAGGGGATTGTTCTTCGCGAACTTTGAAATTGCGCTGTTGAGGCACCATCGTAGTAAGAAGGCGGATGATTTGCGTCAGAAGACGAATGCGGTGTATTGTCACTTGTTTATCGAGAACGTGGCGGGCTTTGAAATACCAGTCGCGGCTTTCGCGCGCCGAACCGAGCGAATACTCATAAAAGTGCGCTTTCTCTTTGTGCGAAATCCTCGAAAATCCTTCGGCGACATTGGCGCTAATGGAACCCAGTGAACGATAGAGTTGATCCGACAGGCCGATGGTGCGTTTATCACCGACGAGTTTTGTTACATCGTACCAGCCAATATCAGCGACAAAGAGTCCCAGGCGGTAGGCCTCAACCTTCCATAGCGAATCGTTTGAAATTTCCTCAGGAACATCCTTTGCCCATTCCTCAAAATTCATAAACCATCCTCCTCACTCCTCACTCATCATTCCTCACTCCTCACGCCTCACTCATCACGCCTC
>Ga0210056_1003130_pt1 | contig 13544 bp, 13 predicted proteins | sample CryGeyCG2014_080_2_FD_183965 | JGI IMG/M metagenome (GOLD analysis project Ga0210056, IMG submission 183965) | Groundwater microbial communities from aquifer - Crystal Geyser CG07_land_8/20/14_0.80 (SPAdes) (version 2) | ecosystem: Environmental > Aquatic > Deep subsurface > Groundwater | place... | reverse complement strand
AGATAGCTCCTGCTGAGGGTGTGGGGAGGATACTGATAGAGTTCGAGCATAATGGTGAGCAATTTGAAATCCGCAGAGAAATCGACCAGTATAAGGATGACAACAAAATTCTGAGGAAAGAGGCTGGAGGACTTCGAGAGCTTGATTTCAATAAGACCATAGCTAAGGAACTGAAGGCGGGGTTGCTTGATGCTCTTTTCGCTCCGGATAGCGCTATGGGTTTCAATCACCTTAACGAGAAAAATATTGATGCCGTTATTCGGGAGTTATTCAAAGAGATTGGCAATGCCAAGGTGCTAGCTAAAGATTTCAAGCAGCGCGTGGAGAGACTGACAGAAGAGGCACAGGCAAAAGTTACCGGCATAGAAAGAGATTATAGCTCCTTCATAGGCGAATTGAAGGGAAATCTGAGAGAGTTACCCCTTGATTTGAGCAGCTTTGAAAGATATCAGCCAGGCAAGACTGCAGAGAAAATAAGCTGTGTCGGCGAGGAGTTGAAAAGGTACATTGATAGCATCGAGAAAGGCGAGCTCAAGGAATGGCTAAACGAAATGAGAAACCGGGCTAAGGTAGCAGAGGATGTGGAGGGGTTGCTTACTGGTAGCTATCAGTTGACAGCTGACAGCTTTCGTAAGATAAAGGAGATTTCACAGGATGAGGAACGCCTGAGCCTGCTCTTAACTGAACTTGGGGCGGTAAAGCTCGGTAGTCCTATGCCACAAGAACCGGGCAGGTTCTATGACGGCGAATTAGATAATCGTGCCAGAATTCTTTATCAAAAACTTAGAGAGGCGCAAACTCACTACTCTAACGCCCTGTCCATGGCTCACGAGGAGAGAATTGACTTCAAGATTGACAACCCGGCGAGGGTTAGAAGCGACAAGGAGAAAGTGCTGCGGTTGTTGACCATGGACGTTGCCATCCCAGATGCACCCAGAGTCAAAGTTGACCTAGTCAAAATTGGTTCTGAGAGTGGTGAAGAATCTGTGCATGGGCTTGTTCCCCTAAAACTCATGGACGAGGACCCTGCTTTCACCAAGCTGAGCTCAGAGCCAATTCCCGATGCACCCGAAGAGCACAAGAGGCAATACGCCGAAGCCCTGAGGAAAAGAATAGAGAAGCTAAGAATCATATGCGCGGATAAGGATAGGGCTGAGAGCTTCTTTAACAATGAGTTTACGCCCGGGCTTACCGACCTCAGCAGATATAGCACTACCCTGATGGAAAGGGAAAAGGAGGAAAGAGAAAGGATTTCAAACCTGGCTAAGGACGTATATAACAGACTGCTTCTATTCGCCCGGGAGGAAGTTACAGTGCCTGCCTTGGAGTACGAGGGAGATGTAGAGCCGTTCACGCTGGCCGTAAGACAAATTCTATCCCGTAAGAAGTCAGACTACACAGGGGATGTCAATGACAAAGTGAAGTCTCTGGGCATACAGACAGAGGAGTTTAATACCCATGAAATGGATAGTCTTTTATGTCAACTTGCCGAGATGGAAAAAGGCATACCACAATATAAAAGCACCTGGACTGACCTTACCAGGCAGAAAAGAAACGAGTGGGAAAACAACGATGCTGAATACGCCGATTTAGCCTATGTGCCTGCGGTGGTAGAGGGGCTTAATAGAACCCTCGATACCATCTTACTTAACGCTTTCGATGAGCACGAAGTAATACAAGGGATAAAAGAGATCATAGCTGACATAAATAACAAACTTATAGAAGAAGGCCTGGTAAATTCCTGTATCGAAATGGGCGAAGATAGCCTGCAGCTTAGCAAGACCACTTATAAAGATAGAGAGATAACCCATCCCTGCGGAGCAGAAAGGTCCTTCTTCAGCCTGGCGGCACTGACTGCCCTGGCAATATATTTCAAATTGCCTGTTATCATAGATGAAGCGGCGAATAACCTTGATAAGAATCACCTGCAGCACTTTATCTCCCTGATAAGAGAATTTGCCGCCACTTACGATGTTCAGTATATCCTCTCGATAAAAGAAACTGATGACTTTCCTCTCGATGGCTGGGTTCAGGAATTTGCCGATGACCTGCAAATATACCGCGTAGACTACGACGGCCATAAGAAGCACATCCAGCCCGTAGAGCTGTATGCCTGAAGAAGATAGTCACAGTCCAACTTCCTTTCCCTTGAACCCATAACGTCATTGCGAGCACCCTCTGTGTCATTGCAAGCCGAAGCCCAAGCAATCCCCTGTTCAATTAGAAATGTAGTGTGAGGCTTTAGCCTCGTGCACGACCCTAAAGGGTCGCATTGCAAAATCTTGGAGGTGCAGATTATTAAAACTAGAGACGAACCTCGCCAAATTTGTGCTAACTGTCATTCGGAGCGCAGCGAAGAATCTCCCTGCCCCGAGCCGAAGGCGTGGCAATCAGCGAGGGAACTCGACGAAGCAATCCCAAAACCTGAATGTCCAATAAATGAATCTGACTTCACTTTAACAGTGATATAATAGATATATTAAAGATGTGACATGAGCCAAAGCAGGCTAGAGACCAAACAAGCACAGAGTTCGTGTATTCCGATGTTAGGCGCTGCTGTGGATAAAAGGTAGAATTGTGGAGTACTTAAATGTTATTCGCACCAAAATGGGTTAAAACTCTTCCATTAGATTTAAGACCTGATAAAAAGCGAATAGAGGAACTTGAGAAATTGAGGGTTGAATTTGCTATCCCACATGAAGCCTTGGCAATGCGTGTTATGAGCTCTCCAGTGACTACTCGAAAAGTGCAGAGAAAATGTCTTGAAACTTTGAGAATTCAAAATCCAGGAAAATCCGAGAGGGAGTTATTCAAGATGGTTCTCATTTCGAGGATACAAGCTCCACCCAGTTTTGAAATGACGGGGCCAGAAATAGATGAAGCGATGAAGAATATAAATTCATTTGACGAGTTATGTGACTATATCATCACATTGGATGAACAAGAATCGGCGTTCCCGGATCCTCTTGGCATCGGAAAACGGATAGATGAGATATTGGCACAGGAAGAAATTGACAAAAGGACCCCTGCTGAGAATCTAATTAAATCGCTGGAACAAACCTATTTTGATCTCAGGAAGAAGAATCCAGACCGAGATGAACACTGGTTTCTAGCTAATACATGGTTAGAAAGATACGGTTCCACAAAGCAGGCTAAACAAAAAGGTGCAGAATGGACGAAGTTTATAGCTTACAAAGACACTCTTCAGTTTTCAATTTTATAACCGCCAAAATCTATCAGAGCGCTAGCACTCTTTTTGGTTTATGAAGAACTGGGAGAGCAGCAAGCCTTGTATTACAATAGTGAATTCTCCCAAATTATGGAACCAATTATAAAAAGCAAGGAAAGTCATGTATTTCTGGATAAGTATAAAGAAAGAAATCCGCGGACATGGAAAGAAAATCAAGTAGAGGATGGCTCACCTTACAGTCTATACTGGTTACTGAAGGGTTTAGAACTTGAGCAAGAACATCCTGAAGAGGCAGAAGAAGCATTGAACGCATCGAAGGTCTTGAGAAGAATGAAAGGAATATGAAAAGTATGGAATGAAATTGAAAGGAGGAGATAGAAAACGGGTGACTCTATTCATTTTAAGCCCACAACAGTAGGTAACAGAGCGTACGTTACTTCGTGCTTTCGGCACTCTCGCTTCAGTTACAGAAATGCCTCCTGCACTTCGCAAAGCCCCAAAACATTAAGTAAAATGGGCATCACTTTTACCATAGGGGGATAAGAAAAAATGGAACAGAAGTCAATAATTATCATTGGGGCTGGTATCGCTGGTCTATCAGCCGGGTGCTATGGTCAGATGAACGGCTACCGCACCCACATCTTTGAGATGCACGACAAGCCTGGCGGCCTGTGCACCTCCTGGGAACACAAGGGATACACCATTGATGGTTGCCTGCACTGGTTGGTTGGCTCTGCGCCGGGATCAAAGTTTTACCGGCTGTGGGAAGAGCTGGGGGCAATTCAGGGGCGGCGTATGATTTACCAGGAGGAGCTTATGTGCATCGAAGGCCCCGAAGGCAAGATTTTTATCCTGTACACCAACATTGACCGCCTGGAGCAACACATGATGGAGCTTGCCCCAAAAGATAAGGATGTCATCGAAGAGTTCATCGAAGGCATACGTGCCTGCACTCGCTTTGAACTGCCTATTGAAGGAGCACCTGGAGTATATGACCCCATTGGTGGATTCAAGTCGTTATCCGAGATGCGGCCCTTCATACAGGTTGCTCGGAAATGGGCCAGCATATCCATTCAAGATTTTGCCGCACGCTTCAAAAACGCCTTGCTACGCCAAGCTTTTCCTCTCGCCTGGTGGTTTCCCGAACTTACAATGCTAGTGGCACTTATGAGCCTCGCCTGGATGCACCGAAAAGTGGCCGGCTATCCCATAGGCGGCTCATTAGAGTTTTCCCGAGCCATTGAACGACGCTACCGCGACTTGGGAGGCAGGGTCCACTATAACGCACGGGTGACCGAGATCCTGGTAAAGAATGACCGCGCCGTTGGGATCAGATTGGAGGATGGTAGCCAGCACCGAGCAGACTATGTCATCTCTGCTGCCGATGGTCACACGACCATCTTTGACATACTAGATGGCAAATACGCCGACGAAAAGATCCGAGGTTACTACGACAACCTTCCCATCTGCCCCTCTTTGGTCCATATAGCTCTGGGGGTAGACCGCTCATTCGAGGAGATACCTCCTTCCGTAATGGGGCTAAACTTCCCTCTTGATAAGCCAGTCACTATCGCTGATAGGGAGTGGGGACAGCCGGGGGCGGGTGTGCATATCTACAATTTCGACCCTACCCTAGCCCCAGCGGGCAAGACGGTGGTGAAGGTCATGTTCCCCTCAGATTATGCTTACTGGAGACGATTGCGGGATGAGCCTGAGCGCTATAAGCGGGAGAAAGAGCAAATCGCTGACCAAGTGGTGGCTTTGCTCGACAAGCGCTTCCCGGGGCTGGCTGCCCAGGTGAAGATGCGTGACGTGGCTACACCGCTCACTTTCCATCGTTACACCGGCAACTGGCAGGGCATCTTTGAAGGATGGATGATCACGCCAGAAACCTGGAGGTTGCGCATGAGCAAAACCTTGCCCGGGCTTGATGGCTTTTATATGGCCGGGCAGTGGGTTGAGCCAGGAGGTGGTGTGCCCATGGTAGCTATGTCAGGCCGCAATGCAATTCAGATGATTTGCCGCCAAGATAAGAAGCCATTTGCGGCAAAGATTCCATGAGTCTGATTCTGGATTCGAGGGTAAAAAGGGGAGATACAATACTGCCCACCTCACTCACGACTTGTTTGTAGTTCGCTTCCCTTATTCAACTGCCTTGGGCACTTCGCAAACAGGCAGAACGTTATCTGAACAAAACGGTTATTAAGTTGAAACTAAATTGCCAATGTAATATGTTATGCCTAAAAACCAAGGAGGTTATCAAAAATGGGTGTTATTTCTCCCACTTTAGCCGTAAGGAACATGAAGCAGACGATTGAATTCTATAAGGATTCTCTCGGGTTTAAGATGGGGATGGCTTTTCCCAACGCAGACAATCCAGAGTATGCCGACCTCTCCAAGGACGGGATGGTTCTGATGTTTATTCCGGCTGAAAATGTCGGTATTGGCAGTGAAGAAAAGCTGGGCATTGGCGTGAACCTTTATATGAACATAGATGGGGACATTGATGAGTATTACAATGAATTGAAGAATAGGAAGGTGAGGATTGCGACTGAGATAAAAGATGAACCTTATGGTATCAGGGACTTTACAGTCGAGGATATTGAGGGATATAAATTGACATTCTGTCAGAAATCTAAAGCTATTAAGAATTGTATGAGCTGCGGCATGCCTATGACCAAGCCAGAGGATTTTGGCGGAGGAAACCCGGCAAATCTGTACTGCTTACACTGTTCAAAGCCAGATGGCAGTCTCAAAAGCTACGACGAGGTATTTGAGGGTATGGTCAACTTTATGATGATGTCCCAGAAGATGGACAGGAAAACCGCTGAGAGCGCAGCAAAAGAGTACATGTCGAGGATGCCTGCCTGGGGTGGTGGAGCCTGAGTCTACGAATGTCTATCATTTTGTATTCCTTGCCAGTTACAACCGCTCCTGTCGTCGTTCTCTTTACAAATAAGAGTGGAGCAACGGAAAATCCTTGATTCTCCAAAATTGCCCTCGCAACTTCTCTTATCCGTAATACCGTAGGCGAAATGCTGACTTTCAGGGCGAATGGCAAGAGGAAGGCGAAGAATGTCGCTTATACCAGCTTTTGAAATAGGTTTATGGAATGCCTGGATTTTCACATTTTATCACTTCGCGCCTCCTGCCTTGCTGACTCTAATCTATAAAGGTACATTCAAGAGAATGAGTAGTGCTGTTCCGCTTAATAAGACTGAGAAGAAAATCCACATTCTTATGGAGACAATTTCTGCTCTGGCGTTAATATACTCCATTTTCCTACCCTTAAGATTGGGGACGATGTGGTTTTACCTAAGTCTTCCCATTTGTTTATTGGGATTGATTATGCACACGATTGCTTCGGTAAATTTCGCTACTACCCCACTTAAGCAGCCCGTTACCAAAGGACTATATCGTTATTCAAGACATCCGATGTATCTCATTTTCTTTCTGACTTTCATAGGGGTGAGTATAGTTTCGGCTTCATGGCTCTTCTTACTGTTTTCGATTCTAGTTATGGTTTTGACGCCTCCCCTTGTGATTCCTGAAGAACAGGACTGCTTTGAGAAGTACGGCGATGCCTACCACGAGTATATGAATAGGACACCAAGATGGATAGGAATCCCGAAATCGGGGGAGAGGTGATTAATATGCCCCTTCGTTCGCATTATCGTCTAACAGCGTGTATCTGGTTCGGCGCTTCCAGCCCTTGCCCAAATCACGAGACCTTAGAGACACACAGACCATTATGTGAAATTCCGTCCCCAGCCCTTTGAAAACAAAGGTATTTATGTAAGCTTAAAACCAAATTTGAAATACGGAAGGTGATAGAAACTGAAAACTCTAATAATTTACGTTTCCCTGCATCATGGCAATACTGAAAAGGTCGCTAAAGCAATGGCAAATGCTCTTGGTGCCGACCTATTACGAGTAGAGCAGGCAGATATAAATATGCTTTCAGCGTATGACTTAATCGGTTTTGGCTCTGGGGTTTATTTTGGCAAATATCACAAAAGTTTACTGGAGCTTATCGATAGATTACCTGTATTAGAAAACAAAAAGGCGTTTATTTTTTCGACAAGTGGAATAAGAAAGATACAGTTCATCCATGATTTCCATAAGCCTCTAAAAGAGAGACTATTAAAGAAAGGTTTTAATATTATAGGAGAATTTTCTTGTAGGGGATTCGATACATATGGAGCATCTAAGATTATTGGTGGAATAAAGAAGGGCAGACCCAATGAAAAAGACTTGAACCAAGCAGAGAATTTTGCCAGAGTTCTGAAAGATAGAAAATAATTTTGGTGGAGGGAGAACTAAGAAATGAACGAAATACTTGGATATGGGGAAGACGCTTTTACTTTCTGGGCATTAAAAAGACGCCTTTCTGAAATCCTAAAGGATTTACATGATCAAACTGAGCCATCAGACTGTCTTATATTCTTTCGCCCTAGCTTTGGCCGAAGAGGAGGGAGGGGAAGAGCAGAATTCGGGGAGTTTGATGCGATTTTAGCTTCCCCGCAAAATATTTATTTGATAGAGAGCAAGTGGGATAATCTCTCGGAAAACAAAAACGAACAAATTGAACTTATTGATGAAGAAGTACTGCGACATAAAATCTTTTCGTGGTACCTGAGAAATTGGGATGCTCAGAAATATAGCGGCGACTGGCAAAAATTTAAGATTGATTTTGAAAGTAATTTTACGGGTACAAAGAATTTTTCAGACAGGAAGATTGCTCCAGCTGGAAGCCGCCTTGCCAAAAATCTGGAGTTCGTACTGAACAAGTTACAAGAGCACTGTAAAAGATACTCATGTGAATATGGAAAGCCGAGGAATATATTGCTCTACTTTCATGGAAACAAATCCGAGGAGATAAAGAGGGTTGCAGCAGGAGACTTGAATTTCGAAGTGGTAAATATTGATTATAGCGAATACACTTCAGGTAATTTTATTACTTTGGATTGCTAGAACCCTCTACCTTCCTTCCTAGCTCCTCCCCATTATTTCGAGCAAATGAAACAATCTTATGGCTATTTCTGAGATTGGCGTGCTTCGGCTCACCGCAATGATAAAGGGGGAAGAGGTTGCCCGTCGCAAAGAAAGAGTTAGAAAGTTATTCCATTGCTAACCATTTTGCGGAGTTTACACTGGTGAAGCCGAAGCTCTGAATCCTGACGATAGGAAGGAACTGAAGCGGAGATTCTTCGGTCGCGGAGTTTATACTGAGCGAAGCCGAAGTGCTCCCTCAGAATGACAGGAGGCGAAGGGCTCAGGGCTTCGGCTTACACGCTCACAATGACAGGAAGGCCGAAGGGCTCAGGGCTTAGGCGCAGCCTCGCAATGACATGGTGAAGGCGGTTTTATAGTTATATTAACGGCGCAGATAAGCTATAATCCACTTTATCAAGATAGATATCCCGAAAGCGCATTGAGCGCAATTTCTGACAGGAGGTAAAAATAAATGAAGGTAAGCACAGTAGCTCAGATGGGAAATTTGGACATGTCCGCCACAGAGGAATTTGGCATCTCACAAGATCTTTTGATGGAGAACGCAGGCCAGGCGGTATATTTTGTCATATTGAAGGAGTTCGGGGTAAAGAATAAGAAGTTCGCCGTTTTCTGTGGCACAGGCAATAACGGTGGAGATGGGCTTGTTGTGGCCAGGAAGATTCACTCCAACGGCGGAGAGGCGAAGGTCTTTCTTTTAGACGATGAAGCCAAATTTAAAGGAGCAGCGGAGAAGAATTTTGAAATAGCATCAAAGATGCCTATCGAGATTTCTAAAGTCAGCTCAATTGAATCCGTGAAAATCGCCGTTCTCAACTCCGATGCCATTGTGGATGCCATATTTGGCACAGGTCTTATCCGGGAGGTCAGCGGGATATACAAGGATGTAATTCAACTGATAAATGAGAGCAAAAAGACAGTGTTCAGCGTTGACATCCCCTCAGGCATAAATGGCGATACTGCAGAGGTGATGGGCATAGCGGTAAAAGCAAATTACACCATAACGTTTGGACTCCCTAAGATAGGGAATATGCTTTATCCTGGATATGACCACTGCGGAAAGTTGTATGTTTCACATATATCTTTCCCGCCTTCGCTTTACAATGCCGATTCCATAAGAGTAGAAATCAACAATCCAATAGAGCTTCCTAAAAGAAGCAAAGATGCTCATAAAGGAGATTTTGGAGAGGTCCTCTTTATTGCTGGTGCTTCGAGTTATCTTGGGGCACCATATTTCTCCGCTTTGTCTTTCCTCAAAGCTGGAGGAGGATATTCCCGTCTAGCCACACCTGTATCCATTTCATCGTTCCTGGCAAACAAAGGAAGCGAAATCGTCTTCGTTCCCCAAAAAGAGACACTATCAGGAAGCATAGCGTTGGAAAATAAGGACAATTTATTAGAGCTTTCAGAAAGAGTGGATATGGTGGTTATGGGGCCAGGTCTTTCTTTAAACGGAGAAACACAGGAACTTGTAAGGCAATTGGCACAGGAGATAAAGAAACCTTTGCTTATAGATGGCGACGGAATTACTGCTATCTCAAAAGATATAGAAATAATTAAGAACAGGAAGACAGAAACGATTCTTACACCTCATATGGGTGAGATGTCGAGAATGACAAAAATGGAGATAAGCGAGCTAAACAAAAACAAGATAGGCGTTTTGCAGCGCACAGCAAAGGAACTCAATGCCATGATTGTCTTAAAAGGGGCTCATTCTCTCATAGGCTATCCGGATGGAGAGATTTTTATTAATACCAGTGGAAATCCAGGAATGGCAACAGCTGGAAGTGGCGATGTGCTAACGGGAACTATCGCTGCTATGTTTGGGCTGGGACTATCTCTCAGAGAGGCAGTGAGAATAGGCGTGTTTATGCACGGATTTTCTGGAGACCTGGCGGCAAAGGATAAAGGTGAAGATGGCATAACCGCGCAGGATATACTGGATTATCTCCCTACCACGCTAAAGCGCTATAGAGAGGATTTCGATGAAATCTCGGAAAACCTATATGAAAGCATTTTCATTGTATAAAGAATTAGCTAGTGACCCTGCCCTTTGTCATTCTGAGCCCTGTGGGCGAAGAATCTCCTTAGACTCTTCGCGGAGTTTATCCTGAGCGAGATTCTTCGGTCGCGGAGTTTACACTGAGCGAAGCCGAAGTGCTCCCTCAGAATGACAGGAGAAAGCGCTAGGTTTACAGGAAGCGAAGGACTCAGAGTGACAGCATTCCTTATATATGGAGGAGAAAAAATGAAGGCGATGGTACTTAAGAAAATCTCCTTGGTTGAGGAAAAACCCTTAGAGCTAGTGGATCTGCCTGAGCCCATTCCAGCCCGGGGTCAAATTCGGGTCAAGGTTTCCGCCTGCGGAGTCTGCCATACCGAGCTGGATGAAATTGAAGGCCGTGTCCCTCCCTCAAGGTTTCCCATGGTTTTGGGACATGAAATTGTTGGCCAGGTAGAAAGTTTAGGGCCGGGGGTAACTAAATTTAAACAAGGAGATAGAGTAGGGATTGCCTGGATTAACTGGGCCTGTGGAGAGTGTTCCTTCTGTCTCAAAGGCGAAGAAAATTTGTGTGATAAAGCAAAATGGACAGGGAAGGATGTCGATGGGGGTTATGGTCAATACACCGTGGTTTCGGAGGACTTCGCCTATCCCATTCCAGAAAGATTCACTGACCTACAAGCGGCTCCACTTTTATGTGCTGGAGTGATCGGCTATAGAGCCTTAAGACTCTCAGGAATGGAAGATGGCAAAGTTCTTGGCCTCTATGGATTTGGAGCCTCGGCTCACCTTGTCATCCAGATTGCTAAATATAAATATCCCAAGGGCAAGGTTTTCGTCTTTACTCGACCAAACCAGAAGGAGCATCAAGACCTAGCCCGAAAATTGGGAGCTAATTGGGTTGGAGCCACAGGAGATACTCCTCCACAAAAGCTTAACTGCGCTATTGACTTTACTCCGCTGGGGGCACCGGTGCGTGAAGCTTTAAAGAGCCTAGAAAAAGGGGGAAGAGTAGTTATAAACGCGATTCGCAAGATAACGCCCATTCCAGAATTAGATTATGCCGAACATCTCTGGTATGAAAAGGAAGTGAAAAGTGTGGCCAATGTAACTAGAAGAGATGCTCAAGAATTTCTACCTCTGGCGGCTGAAATCCCCATTATGCCTGAAGTTCGGGAATTTAAACTGGAAGAGGCTAATGAAGCTTTAATTCTGCTCAAAGAAGGAAAAATCCACGGCGCTGGTGTCCTGAGCATTCCAGAATAGAAGGTTAGTGAGCTATGATAACTCAGATTTTGCTGGCAGTCGTTGTAATACTCCTGGTTGTGCTGATTTTCCTTGTTATCAAAGGCAGGAGTGTCAAGCCAAGAGATATTGAAAACGCGGTATCCACTACCTGGACAAAGTTGGGCTTGGATGCAAGAATGGTAGAGAATAAGGATTTCAGAAAGAGGCAAAATGAAGATACTTCATACAGCAGATATACATTTAAGAGAATATGAAGACGAGAGATGGAAGGCTATCCAGAAGCTAATTGAAATTGGGAAACAAGAGAAAATCGAAATTTTTGTTATAAGCGGGGACCTTTTTGATAAAGGTGTTGATGCTGAAAACCTGAGACCTAAAATACGAGAAATTTTCTCCAACAATGGTTTTAGAATCATCGTAATCCCTGGGAATCATGATTGTGATTCATACAAAAGCGGTATGTATTTTGGCGAGGACGCAACCATTCTAAATGATTTAAACAGCCCCTTTGAATATAAAGATGTGAGAATATGGGGGATGCCCTTTGAGCATATAGAGGGGGAAAAGATTCTTATGAAACTCCGCTCTCTGGTAGCTAACTTAACTGCTGACAAGAAAAATATTCTACTCTACCACGGAGAATTGCTGTTGCTGTCCAGTGAAAATGTCACCATAATTGTTCTGTGAATTTGTCACCCCCTCTTATCAACATACATCTTGAAGGATCTTCGCCAGGGATGATTCGGAGCAGGTTTATAGGGATGACGGATTCCTGGCTCTGAGGTCTTACCCACCATAGGAGCAGTAATCTCCTGTGGTTTTGCTCCAGGAATAAAGCGAGCTGTGTTTCTCACCCTGAGCACTGGCGCCTCTGGCGGTGCCGGTTTGGTAAGAAGGCACTGTCCCTTGTAGTATACTGCCAGGCTGCCATCCATCCTTTCATGCACTTCCACCCTGGCTTTGACATAGCTTAATCTTCCATTAGTCGGCATTATCTGTATCCTATGTTCCCCAAAACGCACCACATTATCGGGACCCACCGTTCGCTGATACTTAAAGCAGAATACCTCATCAGGCTTAAAGTCTTCAGGGATTTGGCGATAGGCTGAGCCAGGCTCCCTGGCTGGGACAGCAAACCTCTTATTAAATCGGGGGAGGAAATCCCAGAGCACCGAGTTAGCTTCCTCGACCGTGCTTGCCCCTGCTATGCGAAGCTCGCTTTTCAGCCTATCCTGGAAGGTTCCCCATAGCCTCTCAATCCTTCCTTTAGCCTGCGGGGAACGTGAGGTAATGGAAATAATACCCAGTTCCTCCATCATCCTGCCAAACTGGGTTGGTTCCCTTCTTCCTGAGAACTGCTCTTCCAGTGACTCCGGCTCTCTTTTAGAGCGCTCAAATATGCCATGGGCATCATGATATAGGGCTTCAGGTATACCATGACTTTCCACAATGTGGCGTAGCAAGAGAGCATATCCCTGAGCATCTTCCTGACCTCTGAACAAACCATAAGGGACTTTGCCGGTAGCATCATCTATGGCTCCTACGAGGGTTAGATAAGGCCCTCTACCCTCTAGCCAATCATCACGACTGCCATCGATTTGCAGCAACATCCCTTCCTCGGGGTAGCGCTCCCTCCGGGAGCGATGCTTTGGTGGGCGTCTCTTCCTCGGGCTTCTTACCCCAGCGCCGAGGAGGATACGACGTACTGTGGAGCGAGAAAGATTAATTCCTTCCCGCTCGGCAAGGAGTTCGGTGAAGTGCTGATTATTGCAGCCGGCATAAGTTGACCCTGCCAGTTCTAATACCTGCCTCCTCAAACTTTCATCGAGGGCATGGTAAGGTTTTCTCCCCCGATTGCCATGCGCTAATGCTTGAGCGCCCTCCTTCCTATACGCTGCTAAGATTCTTCTAACATGGCGCAAGGAGAGTCCCAACATCTCAGCCGCCTCCCTGCCGGTCATTTTACCTTTCTCAACCTCATTTAACACCATCAGCCTTCTCTGTTCCTTCTTGTTCAATATCACCCTCTCTTTCATAGGGTGACATTTTCTCAGAACACTTAGATGGTGACAAAATCATAGAACATCAACA
>Ga0210056_1003125_pt1 | contig 13560 bp, 14 predicted proteins | sample CryGeyCG2014_080_2_FD_183965 | JGI IMG/M metagenome (GOLD analysis project Ga0210056, IMG submission 183965) | Groundwater microbial communities from aquifer - Crystal Geyser CG07_land_8/20/14_0.80 (SPAdes) (version 2) | ecosystem: Environmental > Aquatic > Deep subsurface > Groundwater | place... | reverse complement strand
CTAATTATATCATAATCTGACGGCCGTCATAAGTTGATATAATTAATAAAAAACAACGACCTATTCTATCTGCAATTTCCGCAACTCCCCAATTTCATCGCGAATGATGGTGGCTTTTTCAAATTCCAAATTTCTCGCCGAATCTTTCATTTCTTTTTCTCGTTGCTTGATATAACCAGCAATATTTTCTAGGCTTTCTAGGTTGATAAATTCTTTGGGAATTTCGGATTTAATTTCATGATCAACAATTGACTGAATTTTCTTTTCAATCGTGCGCGGAGTGATGTGATGTTTTTTATTATAAGCTGTTTGCAATTTTCTTCGACGATTAGTTTCAGAGATGGCGCGTTTCATTGAACCAGTTAGATTGTCAGCATAGAGAATAACTTTACCTCGCACATTTCGAGCAGCGCGTCCAATCGTTTGAATGAGCGAAGTTTCACTGCGCAAAAATCCTTCTTTGTCCGCATCAAAAATCGCCACGAGAGACACTTCCGGCAAATCCAGACCTTCTCGCAATAAATTTACGCCCACTAAAACATCAATCTCCCCTCGACGAAGTTTTTCCAAAATTCTAATGCGATCCAAGGTATCCACGCCACTGTGCAAATATTCTGATTTAATTTTACCCCCGCACCAACTAAACTGATCGTTATTTTCTTTATTTATTTTTTTCTGTTTTTTATCCTTATCTAAATCTTCAGTTTTATTTTTGTTTAGTTGGTGGGGGGTTGTAGATTCTTTCAAAAATTCTGCCAAGTCTTCAGCTTGTTTTTTGGTCAGAGCCGTAATCAGTACTCGCCCGCCTCGCGTCGACGAGTGGTCTCCACGAGTCGAGGCGGGTTCTTTGCGTGCCACTATTTTTTCAATTTCTTTCATCACATCTTTTACCTGCCCGCGCGCTGGTCTTATTTCAATCTCCGGATCAATTAGCCCTGTTGGGCGGATAATTTGTTCAGTTATCCCTTTGTTTTCCGTAGGGAACGCAAATTTGCGTTCCCTACATTTTTCCAATTCGTATTTCCCTGGTGTCGCACTCACAAAAATTGATTGATTGATTTTTTTCTCAAATTCGGCAAATTTCAACGGGCGATTGTCAAAAGCGCTTGGAAGCCGAAAACCATTTTCAACAAGCGAAGTTTTTCTAGAATAATCTCCACTAAACATTCCATTGAGTTGTGGAATAGTCACATGTGATTCGTCAATAACCAGTAAAAAGTTTTTATTAAAATAATCAATCAATGTATACGGCGCTTCGCCCTCTCCCCGACCAGAGAGATAACGCGAATAATTTTCAATACCATTGCAATAACCAATCTCTTTCATCATTTCAATGTCTTGACGCGTGCGACGCAAAATTCTTTCCGCCTCCAAAATTTTTCCTTTCTTTTTAAAATCTTCTACTCTCTGCATCATTTCTTTTTCAATTTCATTTAGAGATTCTTTCATTATAGGTTCCGGTACTACAAAATGTTTGGCGGGATAAATCAGCGTGCGTTCCAATTTGCCCAATTCTTCTCCCGTCAAAAAATCATATTCGGAAATTTTCTTGATTGAATTATTTTCTAAAATTATTCGTGTAATCACTTCTCGTCCTAGTGTAATTATTTCCAAAGTATTTCCCGTCAGACGAAATTTTCCCCGCGCCAAAATATCCGACCTGACATATTGCATATCAATTAATTTTTTGATTATTTCATCCCTGCTAGGTAGAGACGCAAAATTTTGCGTCTCTACGGGCGCACCCACCACCAATTCCAAAGATATATCCCGATAATATTCCGGACTGCCCAAACCATAGATGCAAGAAACGCTGGCACAGATAATCACATCGCGACGCGTTAGCAAAGCCGAGGTCGCTGCGTGACGAAGCCGATCAATCTCATCATTGATCTGCGATTCTTTTTCAATATAGGTATCACTGGAAGCAATGTAAGCTTCCGGTTGATAATAGTCATAATAACTCACAAAATATTCCACCGCGCTTTTTGGAAAAAAAGTCCGAAACTCCTGCGCCAACTGTGCCGTTAAAGTTTTGTTAGGCGCAATGACCAAAGTCGGCTTTTGCACTTTCTCAATTACATTGGCAATAGTAAAAGTCTTCCCCGACCCCGTCACACCCAAAAGCGTCTGGAATCTTTTGCCAGCTTCCAAACCTTTCACCAGCTTTTTTATCGCCTGTGGCTGATCGCCTTTGGGTTTGAATTTTGAATTAATCTTAAATTTATTTTCAGACATAAATATTATTTTTATTATTCCCTCTCTCCCTCTGGGAGAGATGTCGTGTACTCGCGACAGAGAGGGAACAAACTTACAAAAATTCTTTATTATCTTTTTTCATCTAGCCCTTTCCCTCTCCTGTCCCGATAGTAATCGGGACATCCTCTCCCTAAGGGAGAGGTGGAATACTATTTTTAGCTACATCTTTATCTTCCCTCAATTTCAAAATTTTGTCTAATTTTACACCTTTCCCATTATCCGCTATAATTAAATTGTTATGAAAAAGACAAAATCCGAAAAACGCCCTGCCCGCAATGCTACGCGACAAAATAATATTTCCGAAAAACCAAGTTTGGATGAAGAATTTCTAAGTCAGTACGACGATGACTGGCATAGCGTTGCAGGCGGGGAAAAAAAGAAAAAGCCAAAAATGCGAGTTTCCGGCAAAAGCGTTTTTCGAATAAAAGAAATTAAGAATAGAAAATAAATTTTAATTTTGTGTTTCATGAAGTTGACTAATAATTTAATTTAAGCTATCATAATATGAAGTTAGTTTTAAAATTAATTATCCAAATATTAGCTAATTGCATAGCTATTTTAGTGGCTGATTATCTCGTTTCAGGCTTTAATTTCACCGGCAATTGGCAAAATCTCGTTTTTGCCGGAGCAATTTTAGGCCTTGTCAATTCCGTCATTCGGCCAATTGTAAAGCTCGTCGCTTTCCCGCTAATCATTCTAACTTTGGGACTTTTCACAATCATCATCAACATCGCCCTTTTTATCTTCGCCATCAATTTCATCCCCTCGCTTTCCGTTCATGGATTTTCCGCTATCTTTTGGGGAATAATCGTAATCAGTTTAGTAAATTATATAATCCTCTCAATATTTGATAACAAATAGAAACCACTGAAGAACTAAATTTTTTGAGAAATTACTGTTTGAGCAACTTGATTTTCTCCAAAATTTTTCATTAGCTGCCGTTGATTGAGGAAAAATTTTGGTTAGAAAATCAGGTTGCGAGTTAAATTTCGAAAAAAATTCAGTTCTTCGGTGATCTAAAATAATGCAATACTATGCTTAGAATTATAAACATTTCCGAAATAGTTGTTTCCGTGCTTCTCATCATTTCCATTCTCCTCCAAAATCGCGGAGCGGGACTTTCTGGAACATTTGGCGGAAATTTTGGCGGATACCACACCAAAAGAGGTTTTGAAAAATTTTTAGTCGGTTTTTCCGTAGCCCTTAGCGCATTATTTATTGTTTTCGCCTTACTAAATTTGATTCTGGCGAAATAATAATAAGAGACCACTGAAGAATATTATTTTTGAGATTTATCCTGTTTGAGGATGTCGTATTTCTCCAAAACTTTGGCTTATCAGCTGTTGATCGGGGGCGAAAGTTTTGGCAAGAAATTCGACATCCGAGTTACCCGCCTGACGGCGAGGCAGGTAAACCGAAAAAATAATATTCTTCAGTAATTTGAATCAATAATTTTAACTAACTATATTAGCGACAATACTGACAAAAAAACTCGCTGGCCAAAAATTTCACAGTGGCCAAAAATAACCAAGATTTTGAGTTTCAAAGAAAAACTCCTTTTTTATTTTTTCCTCTTGCTATTTATCGGCTCATCCTTTGGTTGGGGAATTATTTTTTACTATTCCAAAACAAAAGCCGTCCCAGCTTTCGGTGGAGAATATATTGAAGGCATTGTTGGCCAGCCTCTTTATATCAATCCCCTCCTATCATCTTCCAATGAAACTGACGCTGATTTATCTCAACTTATTTATTCCTCTCTTTTCAAATATGATGGAGAAGGAAAAATCATTCCGGATTTGGCAGAAAATTATGAATTAAGTGAGGATAAATTGACTTATAAAATAAGCCTCAATAAAAATGTTCACTGGCATGATGGAGAAATCTTCAACGCGGATGATGTTGTTTTTACCATTAATTTAATTTCCAATCCCGCTTACAAAAGTCCTCTGCGTGGCAGTTGGCAAGGCATAGAAACCAAGCTTGTTGATGATTCGACAATAGAATTTAAAATAAAAAATCCTTATGTTGGATTTCTTAATGATCTAACTTTTGGAATTTTACCCAAACATCTTTGGAGTTCAGTTAATCCAGACAATTTCAGTTTGAATTCACTGAATTTAAAACCAATCGGAACCGGTCCATACAAATACAGTACCCTGCAAAAAGATTCCCATGATAATGTTCTTTCTTATAAATTAGTTTCCAATCCAGACTATTTCTCTCTTCGGCCATATATTTCAAAAATGACTTTCAATTTTTATCTAGATGAAAATTCCGCCTTGGACGCGTTAAACCGCAAAGAAATTATGGGCATCAGTCTTCTCTCTTCAGAAAATATAGCCAGTATTAAAAATCAAAAAACCATTTCCATTTATAAAACGGAAATTCCTCGTTATTTTGCAGTATTTTTCAACCGAACTAAAAGTGTTCCCTTGGCAAACGATGAAGTACGACAAGCGCTAAGTTATGCCACTAACAGAAAAGAAATCATCGACACAGTTTTGGGTGGCTTGGGCCAAGAAGCCCATTCCCCTTTTCTTTCCGGTATGACTGGCTATTTAGCCGATTTAGAAAAAGCTAATTTTGATTTAGACAAAGCTAACAAAATATTAGACGATGCCGGTTGGAAAAAAGGAGATGATAATCTTCGAAAAAAAGATGAAGCTACTTTAGAAATAAATTTAGCTACTGTTAATTGGGACGAACTGACCAAAACTGCCGAGATCCTAAAAATTCAATGGGAAAAAGTTGGAGTCAAAGTTAACATCAGCTCTTTTGATATTTCCGACATCCAAGAAAATTATATCCGCCCGCGCGAATATGAAGCTTTGCTTTTTGGCCAAGTAGTCGGTGCTGATCCTGACCCCTACTATTTTTGGCATTCAGATAATAAAAAAGATCCCGGACTTAATCTTTCTCTTTTCGGCAATGACAATTCCGACAAATTGATTGATAGCGGACGAGTGGAATTCGACGAAGCAAAAAGAGCGCAAAATTATATTGATTTTCAAAAAATACTCTTCCAAGAAAATCCGGCTGTCTTTCTTTACAGTCCAAGCTATATCTATCCCATCAATCAACGAGTTCAAGGCATCAACATCAAAACTCTCATCTCCCCTTCTAATCGTTTCAGTCAAGCGAATTTGTGGTATATTAAGACTAAGAGAATTAAAAAATAGTATGCGAATAGCGCGTCTGCGAATGCGCACATGCGAATTTAAATAAAAAACAAACATTATGAACATTAACTTTGACTTTGTGCCCAAGCACTATGCTTCACGCACACATGAAAAAATGAAGGATGTTCTTATGGATCCGGATGGGATTGGTCCAGCTATCCACTATTATATGATTCGTGGTGGAGTGGACCAAAAAAATATTACCGTTTGGGAACCAGGAACCGTTTCGGGAGAATACATCAAAACCTATGGCCACTATCACATCGGGAAGTTAGATGAAAATTATAACATTCTTTTTGGTGAAGGTATTGCTCTGCTTCAAAAATTATCCGTGGATAAAAACGGAAAAATGATTGCTGATCACATAGAAGAATTCCAAGCGATCATCACTAAACTAGGCGACGAAATATATATGGGTCCAGGTTATGGTCATCTCCTAGTCAACACCGGAAAAACATATTTCATCACTCTAGATAACAGTCCGGTGGATTTTGAAGAACGCGACCCCGCTAGTTTCCCAGGACACGCTGATTATGAACCAGTCAAAAAAATGCGTGGCTTCGCCTATTATGTAATTGAGCATAATGGCAAGCCAGCCCTTAAAAGAAATCACAATTATAAAAAAATTCTCAAAGAAGATTTGGGTGGATTAGAAGTTGTTGGATAATTAATTTTTAATTATAACATTATGCAAAAGAAAAAAAAGAAAAAAATTGTCGTAGCAGTGAGTGGCGGATTTGATCCAATTCATGTTGGACATGTTAGAATGTTCAAAGAAGCTAAAGCGTTGGGAGATGAATTAGTGGTGATTCTTAATAATGATAATTGGTTCGGAATCAAAGGGCGTACTCTTTTTATGCCCGAACAAGAAAGAAAAGAAATTATCGAAGCTTTAAAACCAGTCGACCGAGTTATAATCAGCAAGCATAAAAAATCAAAAAAGAAGTTCGGACGCAGTACTCGAGAATATAGCGTTTGCAATGAATTGGAAGAATTGAAACCGGATATTTTTGCCAACGGTGGCGATCGATTCAAAGATGATGTCCCAGAAATAGAGACTTGCAAAAAAATAGGTTGCAAAACAATTTTCAATATCGGCGAAGGTGGCAAAGTTCAATCCAGCTCGTGGCTTTTAGAGAAATATCTCAAAAAAACAGATAAGAAATAGGCTTATTTCAAGCTAAAATAGCTATTTTTATAATTTTGCCCTTGACAAATATCTAGTTTAGAGTATAATAGTATAATATTATAAACTTGCTTTGAATATTCTTTGTTTGTTTCTTTACCTCTTCATCTAATTTTCAAAAGTATCATTTTATCTTATTTTTTGTTTTTATATATCTTTTTTGTTTTAGTCTTAAATTCAAAAATCAAATTTCTCGTAGCAAGTCAGCGAGGTGCATTTTAGGAAAAGCTTGAAAAACTAATTTTGTTTTTTCATAAAAAATAACACTCTATGCAAGACATAAGACCAATCGGTTCGCCTCATTTGAGGCGCCCCAGAAAACCAATTCAACCACCCAGAAAAATTAGTGTGACTGACAAAAATAATCTACCGCCGATAATTAGTCAAGAAACGAAAAGCAGTTTGCACATCATTCCTCTGGGAGGGCAAGAAGAAGTCGGGCGCAATATGACTCTTTTTGAATATGGTCAGGACATCATCATTTTGGATATGGGACTGCAATTTCCCGAAGAGGATATGCCCGGAATTGACTATATCATTCCTAACATCAGCTATCTCAAAGGCAAAGAAAAAAGAATTCGCGGGGTAATTTTTAGCCATGGGCATCTTGACCATATCGGTGCCGCTCCAATCCTGCTTCGAAATCTTGGCTATCCAACAATCATCGGACGCGATATGACGCTCGCTATGGTCAAAAAAAAATTGGAAGACTTTGAAAAAGGTTCCGCCCAAAATCTCAAAACTATTCGCGTCAAAGCTATCACAGACAAAATTCGCTTAGGCAGTTTTGAAATTGAATTTTTCGATGTGGAACATTCCATTATGGACGCCGTGGGAGTAATCATTAAAACTCCAGACGGAACAGTGATTCACTCTGGGGATTGGACAATGGAAAAAAACGCCAATGGAAAAAGTCTTGTCACCTACGAGCATTTGTCACGCCTTCCTAGCCCAAGAATTTTGATGCTAGAAAGCTTAGGTGCTATTGTTAAAAATCCTAATCGTACCACAGAAAAAGAAATGTATTTTAATTTGGAAAAACTCATCAGTGAAACTACTGGAAAAATTATCATTGGAACTTTTTCTTCCCAAATCAAACGCATTGGACACATTTTGGAATACGCCGAAAAGATTGGCAAGAAAGTAGCCTTGGATGGCTATAGTATGAAAATGAATGTTAAAATTGCCAAGGAATTGGGCTACATCAAAATGCATAAAGATACACTGGTGCCAATTGCCAACATTCACAATTATCCGGAAAACAAAATTATTGTCATCTGCACCGGCGCGCAAGGCGAAGGCAACGCTGTGCTTTCAAGAATTATTACTGACAATCACCGCTTCATCAAAATCAAAAAAAATGACACCATTATCTTTTCCTCTTCGGTTATCCCAGGAAACGAAAGAACTGTGCAAAGACTCAAGGATAATCTATACCGAAAATGCGACAATGTCATTCATGATGACATTATGGATGTGCATATCAGCGGACACTGTAGCGCCGTGGACATTCAAGAAATGCTTCGCCAAGTGCGACCGGATTTCTTTTTGCCAGTTTATGCTAATCACTATATGTTGAAAGAAGCGGAAAAACTAGCCACCAGAATTGGCTTTCGCAAAGAGAACATTTTCGTACTAGACAATGGTAATGTTTTGGAAGTGCAAAAAAATAAAGCTACTATTTTACCGAAAAAAGTTGACACTAGTTATGTAATGGTAGACGGACTCGGCGTGGGCGATGTCGGACAAGTAGTTTTGCGGGATCGCCAAGTTTTGAGTGAAGACGGAATGTTTGTGATTACTGTAATTTTGGACAATAAAACTAAAAATGTTATCGGCAACATTCAAATCACCTCTCGCGGATTTATCTATGTCAAGGATAATTTCGACTTAGTTAATGAAACTAAACTCCAAGTGAAAAAAGCCATCAGAGATACTACTTCCAAAAAAACTTCTCCCGAAAAGAAATTTATCGAAAACGCCATCCGCGAAGTAGTCGGCCTCTTCCTCTTCCAAAAAACCGAACGGCGACCAATGGTTCTGCCAGTGATTATTGAAGTGTAATTTTTGTAGGGAACGCGTATACGCGTTCCCTTTTTTGTATTGTTTTATTGGAACGCAAATTTGCGTTCCCTACTCTAATATATTCTTACTTTTTTCTCGAGCCGAGAAACTCCTCGCCATTTTTCTTTTCCCAAAACCTAGCCTTACTTTTTCTTTCCGCAAGAAAAAGTAACAAAAAGAACTCTCAGCCAAGCTACGCACTCCAATAAATTCTGCGTTCGCTGGCTAAATTTACTAGGCCTGATGAGTACATCAAGCGAAGATGAGTAAATTCTTAACGCCAGCTCACTTGAATTTATATTGGAGTGCTCCGCAAGGCTGAATTTAAGAAAAAATAATTTTGCATTTTTATCCCATCCTTGCGAAATAGGTGGAGTTCCCTTTTTTTGTCGATTGGACACGCCGTGTCTTTTTTTATATACTAGATATGTAATTAATTACATAAATATTATGGGAAATATAGGAGAACAACCACCACAATATGATCTCGAAAAAGCGCGTGCAGAGGCGGATGAAATGAAAAAAATGAAAGATACAGGAGAGGCTAAAGATTATAAAGAAGCTGGGGAGAAAATTGAGCAATGACCAATCCGTACTAAACTAAACCAGTGCCTAAGAGACCTGCATTTTGAAAAAACCGCGATTTGGCGTAAAATACTAGTATGAAACCACTGAAGAATTAAAATTTTTGAGAAATTCTTGTTTGAGAATCCGAATTTCCTCCAAAAATTTCCTTTGGTAGCCTTTGATTGAGGGAAATTTTTGGCAAGGAAATTCAGGGTCCGAGTTTAATTTCGAAAAAATTTTAATTTTTCAGTGACCTAAGTATAGTAATTAAAAAAAACTATGCCAAAAGGAATACGCAAACAGTACACACCAGAATTTAAGTTCAAATTAGTCGAGGAATCAATTAGAAATGAGAATATGACCGAGGTGGCCAGAAAGCACGGAGTGAATTTCACACTCTTGGCTAAATGGAAAAACTACTTTTTGGAACATGGCAAACAAGTCTTTGAAACTAATAGTGGCAAAGATACCGAAGAACTAAAAAAGAAGATTGCTAAATTAGAACAAATTATCGGCAAGAAAGAAATTGAGCTTAACCTCATAAAAAATTTTTCAGATTTCTACGAATCCAAAAACACGACATAGTGAGATTTGCCAGAGATATGGTTAAAAAAGACCTCATAGGCGTTAATCGGATTTGCCAATTAGCTGGCATCAGTAAAGCTACCTTTTACAATCATAAGTGTCCCAGCGAACAATTTGAGAGTAAATATGTCCATTTGAAAAAGAAGGTTGAAAAAATTATTCAAAAAAATCCAGCCTATGGAATTAGACGGATAAAACAGGCTTTGTTTGATAAATACAAAGTTACAGCTGGTCGCGATAATCTAGGAAAACTACTGATTGTCTGGGGATTATCCCTTAAAAGAAAAATTAAGAAAAAGCAACGAAGTGTTATTCAGAAAATATTGATTTCACTCAGTGACAGAACTAATTTACTCATCAGAACAACGCTTTCTGCACCACTGCAAGTCATTACCAGCGATATCAGTGAAATTGTCTTTAACAGCAGTAAAGAAAAATGCTATCTCTGCGTGCACAAAGACGCTCTAGGACAAATGGTTTATGGTCATGAAGTATCAGAACATATGGAAACCAGCCTAGTTTTAAGATCATTGAAAAAAGCCATCAAGTATTTGAAAAAGAAAAAAATCAAGTTTAGAAAAGATACTATTTTCCATTCTGATCAAGGCAGTCAGTTCACTAGTTATGAATATGTGAACGCAATTTTACAGATTGGAAAAATATCCTACTCTACACTGGGCACACCCACAGAAAATCCTGGACAAGAATCATTCTTTGGTAGATTTAAAGATGAATGGCAAGCTGAGATTAAAGAATTGAAAAGTTTCATAGAAGTTAAAAAATTTATTGAAGGTAAAATTAAGTATTATAATTATCAAAGATTACACACTAGTATTAAAAACCAAACCCCGTATTTTTTTACAAAAAACTCTCTTAAATTATGAAATTAATAGTTTAGTAAAGTAAGGACTGGACAATGCTCATAAAGATACAATGCTGATTCAAGTTTTTTTTGATTAAACATAGGCTTTCGTTCCAAAATTTTATTTTTTAAAAAATTTCTATCTTTCCATCTGCTGGCATTATATCGACAAACATTTTTCACAAATGAATAGAATTTTTCAAAATCGATTGGGTGATTAGATTCTGGAGCACCATTCATCCATATAATAAAACTATACTCGACTGGTTTTTTATATCTTATTAAAGACATAGCATTTTCTTATTAGTTAATACAACTATCATATCAAAGTCCCAATTTTACTTCCGATCTCTAATATACTTCTGAAAAGAAATTATTATAATTGAAAGAAAAATAGAAAAGAATAAACCTGCAAAAATTGAAATTACTAATTCACCATCAATCACAAAGATTATGAGTGATATAAGAAAAAAACTAATTACCACATTACGGAAGAAAGATTTGCGAAGTTTTTTATTACTAATCTCAATTCTTTCTTTGCGAATTTTTTCATTCTGGTCTAAATTATCATCCTCTTCCTTTTTTCGGTCTGGATCAATATATATTGCCCATCCTATGAAAAGAAAAATAATTAAAACTGACTTAATTAAAAACATTCCAAGATCTAAATCAATTGAATTAAAAAACAGTTTGTAAGTTGCAAAAATTCCAACAGCAATAGCAACGCCAAAAGCTAAATAAGAGAGACATTTTTTAGATCTATAACCAAAAATTTTCATATTTTTAATTTATTTTTATACCTCAAATATACCCCCAAGTAAGGCTTTTAGCAAATAAAAAAACTGCCCAAAAGGCAGTGTATAAATTCTTGAATTTATACCTCTTCATTTTTAATCTCCTACTCTTGCCTTCCTAAAACCGAGCTTTAGAAAAGTTTATTGATTAATTTTTAATTTCCATTCATTGACAAAGAAACTTTCTCCATACACAATGAGTTTATATTCCCCTATGCTAATTTTATAACTTTTAAACTTTATAACTAAATTTTATGTCGCTAAAAATTGGAATTGTCGGACTGCCTAATGTCGGGAAATCTACACTTTTTAAGGCTCTTACCAAAAATCCGGTAGATATTCAGAATTATCCTTTTTGCACCATTGAACCTAATGTTGGAATTGTAAAAGTGCCTGATACTCGCTTAGAAAAACTGGCAAAGATGTCAAATTCAGCCAAAATAATTCCCACAATTATTGAATTTGTTGATATCGCCGGCCTAGTTAAAGGTGCTTCTACGGGTGAAGGACTCGGAAATAAATTTTTGGCTAATATCCGCGAAGTGGATGCGATTGTCCAAGTGGTTCGGGTTTTTCAAAATGACAAAATTATTCATGTGCATAATAAAATTGATCCGGAAAATGATATTGAGATAATCAACGCTGAACTCATTATCGCCGATTTAGAAACCGTCAAAAAAGTCCGCACAAGAATTGAAAAAGATGCTCGTGGAAATAAAAAAGGAGCCGACATTCAATTAACCACTATAAATAAAATACAAAAAGTACTGGAAAATGGTTTTCTTGCCAATTCTCTTGTAGAGACGCAAAATTTTGCGTCTCTACCTGAAGAAAAATTGGATTTATCAGACGAAAATACTGAAATTATTGTCCGCGAACTTTCTCTGCTCACAATGAAACCCTTTCTTTATGTTTTTAACACCGACAACATCAGCCAAAAATTATCGCCTGTCTTAGAAAATAAAAATCATATAAAATTAGATATTAAAATCGAAGAAGAACTTTTAGAAATGTCGAGAGATGAAGCAAACGATCTTGGGATAAAATCTAATCTAGATGAATTGATAATCAAGGCTTATGAAATTTTAGGGCTGATTACTTTTCTCACAACAGGAACCGATGAAACTCGCGCTTGGACAATCCGAAAAAATTCCACTGCTCCGATTGCCGGCACCGCCATTCATAATGATTTCAAGGATAAATTTATCCGCGCCGAAGTAATTGCCTGGGATGAACTTTTGAAAGCTGGCTCTTGGGCCAAGGCTCGTGAAATTGGCAAACTACGCACTGAGGGCAAGGACTATATAGTAAACGATGGAGACGTAATAGAATTTAAAATTTAATAGGATGGAGATGCTTGCCTCATAGCGAGCCATAAAGTGGCTCTGCTACTAGGGTGATTGAATTTAAGATATAGTGCTGTTTTTTATTTTTCTCTCAATTGCATTTCCTTTGCAATGTTTCAATATCCCCAAATATGATTGCAAACTTTGTTCAAATGATTTTTCAGAAATTTTTTTATTTTTCAGATCTTCATATTTCTTAGAGATTTTCTTGAATATCCGCTTTTTGGTTTTCGTTCTTAATACGATGGAATGAGGCAAGACAACATAACCTAAAAAATCTATGCCCCGTGAAAATTTTCTGATTTCGACCTTATTAGGATGAAGAAATAATTTCAATCTTATCTTAAGAAAATTGCTAATTTCAAAAACAAGTTTTTTCAAATAAAGTTTATCGTCTGATAAAATCACAAAATCATCAGAATATCGCAAATAATATTTCACTTTTGACTTATGTTTTATAAATTGATCCAGCTCGTTTAAATAAATATTAGCAAAAAGTTGGCTAGTCACATTTCCTAGCGGTAGTCCTTTATTTTTTTCTATTTCAAAACCTCTAATTATTTTATCAACCAACCAAAGCGCGTTTTTATCTGTCCAGTCCTTACTTTACTAAACTATTAATTTCATAATTTAAGAGAGTTTTTTGTAAAAAAATACGGGGTTTGGTTTTTAATACTAGTGTGTAATCTTTGATAATTATAATACTTAATTTTACCTT
>Ga0210056_1003124_pt1 | contig 13562 bp, 15 predicted proteins | sample CryGeyCG2014_080_2_FD_183965 | JGI IMG/M metagenome (GOLD analysis project Ga0210056, IMG submission 183965) | Groundwater microbial communities from aquifer - Crystal Geyser CG07_land_8/20/14_0.80 (SPAdes) (version 2) | ecosystem: Environmental > Aquatic > Deep subsurface > Groundwater | place... | reverse complement strand
AATCATTGACATTCTTGACCAGAATAAAATTTGGTCAGGATTGTTGCGGGCTTTGTATAAAAATGCGCTGGCGAGATCAAACTGCGTCCACCAAGGCGGCGGGTTATACTGCGGATCTTTTTGAATCCAGGAGGGGTCGTTTTTGGGAAAATTCAAATTCAAGAACAATAAAGGGACAGCGGCCAGGTCTTTTACCAAAGGCGGATGTTCCGGGTTCAGTCTGTAATCTTTCTGGGTTAAATAAGAATAACCGGCAGCGACATGGGCCGTTTCATCAAAAGTAAAAGTATCGTCTTTAATGCTAAAGACTGCCAAAAAAAACATTACTGCCAAAATTATTGCTGCAAATATATTGCAAAATCGATTAGACATTTTAATATGACAAATCGTAATATTGAAAATCTTTTTCTTTCTTAATTTCTCCCCACGGGAATTTTTTGGAGAGTTCCGCAAAGACGCCGTCGTCATAAAGAGGGATGACGACGCTTTTTCTTTGATAAATGTCAATCTGGTCTAAATTCTCAAATTTTAAATAGGTGGCGCGGGGTTTGCCGAATTTAGTTGTTTCAATAAAAAGGGGCGTTTGAGCCGCAATTGATATTCCGTAAAGAGGGGAGCTGGGTGTGTTGATAATAACATATTTTTTGACATCCTGAGACAATGAATTCAGAAAATATCCAATGTCGGCATAATTTTGGTTATAAGCTTCTTTTACTTTGTCATTATTTGCCCAAAGAACAAAATATTTATTGAATTCAGAAGCGGCCAGCGCTAACAGAAAGAAAAAGCAGGAAAAAATAAGTAGTTTTTTACTTGCCCCGTAGGCCCCCCACCAAATTTTGGTGGGGGGTCCTTCGGGGGGTTTAATATTTTTATTCAAAAACTCGTAAGTTTTCCAGGCGCCCAAACCTGAAAATATAAAAACTGCCGGAATTACACCAATAACTCTTAATGAATGGGGAATGCCTTCATAAGTTAAAATGCCGGGCAAAAGCATAATAAAGAAAAAAGAAAATAGAAAATAGAAAATAAAAAGCGATTGATAATTTTTTTCCTGATAAGGCGATTTCCTGAAGATTTCTCTAAAACTTATAATAACCCCGATTAAAAATAAGATTCCTATCGGCCAAAAAAGTTCGGGAGAAGTGGCATAATTATGCCGCCAGTTGGAATCGCCGTAAATGTTAAACATTCCTAAATGTAAAATTAGAGATTTCCCAAATTCCATTAAAGGATTTTCAGCAGCAAATATTGAAATAGGAGTCGCTCTTCCAATAAAGTCTTGAGGATTTTTAATAAAATAAATTCCCATTGGTAAAGCAATAACAAAAGTAAACAGCAAACAAGAAGCAGTAAAGAGTAAAAATTTTTTCATTTGTTTTTCCTCCAGGTAAACCAACAGCCAATAAATTAGCACTACGGGTAGTAATAAAACAATAAATCGGTAGGAAATGTAAGTATAAAAACCGAAACCAAAAAATACTCCCGCAATTACGAAAAGGAGAAGTTTTTTTTGTCGAAAGCCTTTAAATAAAAAATAAAAGCCAAAAACCAAAACAAAAGGCAATAAAATTGCCCGAAAGCCAAGCCGGGAGAAATTGACGTGCCAAAAAGAAATCGCCAGGAAAAAACTCGCCAGCAAAGCAATCTGCCGAGAAGCGTTCTCGTAGTGATTAAAGAACTCTTTCGTTAAAAGATATAAACCAAGGACGGTTAAAATGCCGATGACGGCGGCCACGATTTTTATTGACCAGACGCTGACGCCAAAAATTGAAAAAGATAAAGCAATCAACCACATAAAAAGCCCTTCCCGGCCATTGTTGTCAGGATAAAACACTTTTAAATTGTAGGTGTTTAAAGTTTCTATGGCATCGTTACCGTTCATTGCCACATCTGGGTAAAGCCCGGGCGGAATGGAAGATAATTGCCACAACCTAAAAAAAGTTGCAATAGCGATTATGATTAATAAAAATATTAACTCCTTCCTTTTGGTCATTAAATTATTTTAACAAACAATAAGAAAAAAACAACTTCTCTTTTTTTAGAGCTTGACTGTTCAACTCTGTTGATATAAACTGGATTTTCACTCGGAGGTCTTGACTGCTGATATTGGTTTTAGATATAATGGAGTGGAGTATTATGGAACCGGTCAAAAGACAAAAAGAAATATTAAACAGCGTGATTGAAGAATATATTAATTTGGCGTAGCCGGTTTCTTCGAAATTGCTTGAAAAGAAATATGATTTTGGAATTTGCCCGGCCACTATAAGAATAGAGATGCAGAAATTGACTGATAATGGTTATTTGTGCCAGCCGCATACTTCAGCCGGCAGAACTCCAACAGACAAGGGTTATCGGTTTTTTGTTGATAATTTACTAGAAAAGGAGTTAAACTCCTTTGAAATGGGGGATTGGTTCAATGACGAAATTGAAGACAATATCAAGTTCATTCAAGTTTTAACTAAGAATTTAGCTCAGATTTCCGGCGCCTTGGTCTTGAGCTATCTTGAGAAAGAAAAGGTTTTTTGGAGAGAAGGCTGGGAAGAGATTTTAAAGGAACCGGAATTTGGAGAAAAGGATTTTGCTGTGAATTTTGCAGAGTTTTTGGAAAATTTTGAAAATGACATTGAGAATTTTAAAATCAATTCTGGAATTAAAATTTACATCGGCAAGGAAAATCCTTTAAAGCGAGCCAAGGATTTTAGTTTAATATCTTCCAGATGTCATTTGCTAAATGAGGACGGGATTATTTGTCTCTTGGGACCGAAAAGAATGGCTTACGATAAAAATATCAGCTTAATTAAATTATTGGAAAATTTTTAATATGAAGGAGAAAGATGAAAAATCCTCCTCCGCCAAGGCTTCCGCCTTCGATAAATCTTCGGCGGACAAGTCGGAGGATAAAGAAAAACTAAATATTGAAGAGTTAAAAAAACAATTGGAAGAATGTCAGAAATTGAAAGAAGAATATCTGGCTGGTTGGCAGAGAGCCAGAGCTGACCTTTTGAATTATAAAAAAGAAGAAATGGAAAGAATTGGCGAATTGGTAGATTACGCCACCGAAGAATTGATTTTGAAAATTCTGCCGATTCTGGATAATTTTGAAATAGTTGAGCAAAAAATACCGGAAGATTTAAAAAATGATAATAATATTAAAGGCTTGCTTCAGATTAAAAATCAGATCTTAGATTTCTTGAAATCCCAAGGCGTTGAAGAAATAAAATCAGTAGGTCAAAAATTTGACCCGAATTTCCACGAAGTGGTAGAAGACGTGCCCGTCGAAGCCTTGGCGAAGGAGGGAGTGGAGGAAAAGGATAAAGAATCTGGAATTATCTTTGAAGAAATCCAAAAAGGATATAAAATAAACGGCAGGTTATTAAGACCCGCGAGGGTAAAGGTTACTAAATAATTTTTAAATTTATTTTAGTGTAAAACGCAAAGCGTAAAGCGCAAAACAACAGCACAAAACGCAAAGTAATAAATTCTTTTTCGCTTTTCGCTTTAAGTTTTTCACTTAAAACTTTATGTCAAAAATTTTAGGAATCGATTTAGGTACATCAATTTCAAAGATGGCGAGCATTATACAGGGCGAGCCAAAGTGCATAGAATCTAGAGAAGGTTCAGTTTTGATACCCTCGGTTATTGCATTATCAAAAAGCGGAGAAAGATTGGTAGGGGTTTTAGCTGAAAGGCAATCGGTAACCAATCCCAAAAACACGATTCACTCGGTCAAAAGATTTATCGGTAGAAGATATTCTGACCCGGAAGTGCAGAAGGAATTAAAACTCTTGTCTTATGAAACCAAAGAAAGATCAGATGGTGGAGTGGAAGTGAAAATGGGGGACAAACGGTATACTCCCATTGAGATTTCCGCGATGATTTTGCAGAAAATAAAATTGGATGCGGAAGAAAAGCTGGGAGAAAAAATTACTTCAGCCGTCATTACCTGTCCGGCAAATTTTGACGACTCGCAAAGAAAAGCCACTATGGCCGCCGGCGAAATTGCCGGTTTTAAAGTTTTAAGAGTGATTAACGAACCCACAGCCGCGGCTTTGAGTTACGGATTTACCAAGAAAGAACATTTGAAAATTGTGGTTTATGATTTTGGCGGCGGAACTTTTGACGTTTCTATTTTGAACACCACGCCGGAAATAGTTGAAGTGGTGGCTACCGGCGGGGAGGCTCATTTGGGAGGCAGGGATTTTGACCAGAGGATTATTAATTGGATAGTGGAAGAATTCAAAAAAGAACAGGGAATTGATCTGTCAAAAGATTCATTAGCCCTTCAAAGATTAAAAGAGGCGTGTGAGAAAGCCAAAATAGAATTATCTTCAGCTTCAGAGACAGAGATAAATCTTCCTTTTATCACCTCCGATAGTGCGGGACCGAAACATCTTCTTTACAAATTATCCCGGGCGCAGTTTGAAAACTTGGTTCGGGATTTGATAGAACGTTCAATTGAAAGAGTCAGAAAAACTTTGGAAGAAGCGAAAGTGGGTAAATCAGAAATTAACGAAATTATTTTAGTCGGCGGCACCACTATAATTCCGGCAGTCAGAGAGGCAGTGAAAAACTTCTTTGGCAAGGAACCCAACAAATCAATTAATCCTGAAGAAGTGGTGGCAATAGGAGCAGCCATTGAGGCAGAAATTTTAAAAGCCAAGGAAGAAGGCAGGGTGCCGGAAGGAGACATAAAGAGCGTATTACTCTTGGATGTTTTGCCTTTGTCTCTGGGAATTGAGACATTGGGTGGGATAAATACGGCTATGATTTCCAAAAACACCACTATCCCGACTGCCAAAACCCAAATTTTTTCCACGGCGGCTGAAAGCCAGACATCGGTGGAAGTTAATGTTCTGCAAGGTGAAAGGCCAATGGCGACAGATGACCGCTCTTTGGGCAGATTTATTTTGGATGGCATTCCGCCCGCTCCCCGGGGAATTCCCCAGATTGAAGTGACTTTTGACATTGACGCCAGCGGGATTTTGACAGTTACGGCTAAAGACAAAGCCACCGGCCGTTCTCAATCAATTAAAGTTGAGGGTTCCGTGGGTCTGTCAAAAGAAGAGATAGAACGAATGAAAAAAGAAGCCGAGCTCCATGTAAAAGAGGATAAAAACAAACGGGACTTAAGCGAGACTAAAAATTTGGCTGACAATTTGATTTACACCACGGAAAAAACTTTAAAGGAAGCAGGGGATAAGGTTTCTTCTGAAATAAAAAAAGAAATTGAGGAAAAAATTGATGCTTTGAAAAAAGTTAAAGAAAGTGATAACATAGAGGATATTAAAACCAGGACGCAGGATTTATCTCAAGCGATTCAGAAAGTCGGGACTGAAATGTATCGGCAGTCAGGCGAGAAAAAACCAGAGGGCGGAGAACCGAAAGCCGAAGAAGGGGAGTATAAAGAGAAATAATATCTAAACCATCCCATATCTATGGCAAAAGATTATTACCAAGTCTTGGGTATTCCTCACGAAGCGTCCCAAGATGAAATTAAAAAGGCATATTATAAACTGGCCCACAAACATCATCCGGACAAAGGCGGGGATGAGAAAAAATTCAAAGAGATAAACGAAGCTTATCAGGTGCTTTCCGATAAAGAAAAGCGGTCGCAGTATGACAGGTTTGGCAGGACTTCTGAAGGGGGCGCTGAGCCGGGTTCTGATTTTCAATGGGCTTGGGGCAGACCGGAGGCGGATTTTGAGGACGCTTTCAGAACCGATTTTGGAGATTTGGGCGATATAGTAGAAGAAATATTTGGTTTTGGCGCGCCCAAACGCAGAAAGGACATAAAAAGAGGCAAGGATATTGAAGTTGGCATAGAAATTTCTTTGGAAGATGTTTTGCGCGGCAAAGAAAAAGAAATTTTTCTGAACAAACAGGTTGCTTGCAGCCGTTGCCATGGTTTGGGGGCTGAACCTGGCACCAAAATTAACGAATGCTTTTCCTGCGGCGGAACCGGTGAAGTTCAGCAAGTCAAAAGAACATTTTTAGGTTCCTTTACCCGTTATACCACTTGCCCGGAATGCGGCGGTGAAGGAAAGCGTCCGGAAAAACCCTGCAATGTTTGTAAAGGAGAGGGAAGAGTCAAAGCCGAAGAAAAAATTAAAATTTTCATTCCGGCCGGCGTTGATACAAATCAGGTTATAAAAGTTGAAGGGAAGGGCGAGGCAGGAAAAAGAGGAGCTAAACCCGGAGATTTATACGTGAGAATTTTTGTGAAATCGCATCCGGTATTTCAGAGAAAAGGAGACGATTTGTATATTGGTCTGCAAATTTCTTTCTCGCAAGCCGCTTTGGGAGACGAGATTGAAACACAGATTTTAGATGGAAGTAAAATTTTATTAAAAGTTCCTGAAGGAACCGAATCAGGGAAAATTTTGCGAATTTCCGGCAAAGGAATTACGCATTTTTCCGGTTATGGCAGGGGAAATTTGTATGTGGAATTGATAGTTAAAACTCCGAAGAAATTGTCAAAGAAACAGAAAGAACTGCTGGAAAAATTAAAGGAGGCAGGGATATAGGTCGCCGAAGGCGACCGCCACAGCCCCCATAACTCAACGGTAGAGTAACTGCCTTTTAAGCAGTAAGTGAAGGTTCGATTCCTTCTGGGGGCATAATTTTAAAAATTAAAAGTTTGACATCGTAATTTTAATTTAATAAAATAAAGTCGATGAAGTTTGCCCCTTCGGGTTTGCCTTCATCTTCACCCTTCGCTAACGCTCGGGTAATCGATGGTTAAGAAAAACAAGAAAAATACCACGTTGGATAATTTAGCCGGAATGATAAAACGCGGTTTTGATAATGTTGATAAAAGGTTTGATGAAAATACTAAAGAACATCGGGTGATGATGACAAAATTGGAAAATTTAGAAAATGGCACAGAGGAAATAAAACTTAAGCTTGACCAAGTGGCTTATCGTTTTGAAATTCAAGAATTAGAACGCCGGGTCAAACGAGTTGAGGCAAAACTTGGGATAAGATAAAGCGACTGGAAAAATTTTACTCCTCTCTTTAATGGGGCAATTACCCCTTTTTCTTTTGCTTGAAAAATCTAATTTTACGGGTTATTATTAACTCATAGAAAAAATTAAAAATATCGCTCTTTTATTTTTAAAATAATGAAAGGAGGAAAGTTATGAAAGAAAAGGTTGGTAATTCAATAAAGCTGGCTGTTTTGTGGACGATCGGGGCCTTAGGAGGGACGCTTTTTTTTCTTTTAAGAATTTTTGGCAGGATTAGATTGACGGGTTACGATATAAAGAAACTTTATCCCACTAAAAAAGGATTGATAGTAATTTACAATCATCCTTCTTTATGGGAACCGGGCCTTTTGCCCTTTTTGTTTTTTCCGTTTTTTCTTTTTTCTCTTAAGTTCACTCCTTATCCCGCGCCGGATAAAAGAAATTTTTTTGACAAATGGTGGTTTTATTTAATTAGGTGCTTCTGCATTCCGATTGACAGAGAAAAGGGGAGAACCAAAGGATTAAGAGAATTAATCAAAAGCGTCAATCAAGGTAAAATAGTAATGGTGGCGCCGGAAGGCGGCAGAACCGATAAAGGAGAAGAGTTTAAAGTGCTGGAAAACAAAGGAAAGATTGTCATAAAAAAGAAAAAAGAGCTTACGCAAAATGATATTCACAAGATAAGGAGATTCCAAAGAGGCTTTTCTGCTTTGTTGAAGTTCACCGAAGCGTCTGTCTTGCCAATTTGGACAGAAGGCGGAAACAGAGTCATCCCGAACAAAGACTCTTTTCCTAAGGGACCTTATTTTCTTCTTCCCAACTTGAAGGCAAAGACAATTATTAACATAGGAGAACGCATCAAAATAAAAGATGCCAATCAACTGGAAGACATATTGCTTAAACTTTCCCAAAAACAAACACCTGCTCTTTAATGGGCCGCAAATAAAATTAATTAAATTTATTTAGCGGCCCTTTTTTATTGTGGAAAACGTATTTTTTAATTTTGGAAATAATTTGCTAAAATATAAACAGCAGAGAACTGTTCTCTGCTGTTTATGCCGATTCAAAGACCACAACTAATAAATAAAGAAGTCTATCACATTGTGATCAGAGGAACAGCAGATTTGCCAATTTTTAAAGACGAGAATGATTACTATCGGGCAATTTTTTCTCTTTTTGAATTTAATGATATCAGCCGTGTTTTAATCCGCGATAGAAGAAGAGATCGTATTCGAGCTAAGAAAATCGGCAGAGAACAGTTCTCTGCAAATAGGGACTTATTGGTAGAAATCTTGGCTTTTTGTTTTATGCCGAACCATATTCATTTATTATTAAGACAAATCAAAAAAGACGGAATTACTCAATTTATGAGGAAGCTTGGCGCCGGCTACGCTGCTTATTTCAACAAAAAATATAATCGCAAGGGTCATCTTTTTCAAGGAAGGTTTAGAGCGGTGCATATCAAAACAAACGAGCAATTGAAAAATGTATTTGTTTATATTCATACCAATGGCGTATCCTTAATAGAGCCAAAATGGAAGGAAAAAGGAATTAAAAATGCAAAGAAAGCAATTGAGTTTTTAGAAAATTACAAGTGGTCAAGCTATCCTGATTATATTGGAAAGAAAAACTTTCCGTCAGTAACCGAAAGAGATTTTCTTTTAAAAGTAATGGGTGGCAAAGAAGGCTGTAGAAATTTCGTCAACGGTTGGGTAAAATATAAAAGAGAACTTAGAGGTTGGAATAAGCTTTCTCTCGAATAGTCAGCTTCACGGAGAACGGTTCTCCGCGAAGCTCTGTGGATTTTGGGGAGATTTTTTTGTTGTTTTCTCATTTATTTTTTAGTAAAATAAGAAAAGATGGCTAAACTGATAAAAAAAGTTTCGGAAATTTTTTGGTAGTTTTTGTTGATTTTTGGTTTGGCGATGGGCTGGTGGTTTTCCTGATTCTCGCAGATTTGACAAGAGTCGCCGATTCCGCCGGAGGTTTAGGAAGCGTAAAAATTTTGGTATAATAAAAAACAATACGGAAAATCGTATGAAGCAAGAAATTCGCAAAAACAATAAAAATTTAACAATAAAGTTGTCCGTCCCCCTGAAAACACGCAGACATAATCCATATGACGAGAGTGAAATCGCTGAGACTTTGCCTCATCTGCCCGAGCGAAGCGAAGGGCGAGAGATGAACGAAGTTCAGCGAACCTCACCTCGCCCTGCTTCACATGGCTCGGTAAATGATGAAATGGACAATGTCGTAGGAGTAGTAGCGGGAGACGAGATTGGTTTTGCATATTGGTTAGACCGACGGTATAAGGGTAAGGGAGATGACGTATCTGCTCCGTTTTATCTCTATCAAGGAAGTTTAGATGATTTTAGAAATCTTTGCAAAGAGCTAAACATTGCAATTGTAGAATATCCTACTTGTGCGTATTGTTATAAACCGATATTCGGCAGTTTTGGTTTTGATGAGAAAGGAAACAAGTGTTTTGATTGCGAAAAGGCAACATAATTAATATATGCAAAAACTTTATTGTTATGTTGATGAATCGGGGCAAGATCCAAAATCTGAATTTTTTGTTGTAGTTGCTATAGTAAACGCAGAAGATCAATCACATCTCAGAAAACAACTTGAAGATATTGAAGATATAGCACAAACCCATAAATTGAAATGGCATAAGACCAGCCATGATAGAAAAATGCGTTATCTCTCACTTGTGCTTGAACGGAAGATCGCGGCGGGAAAAGTTTATGCCGCTCATTATAAAAAGCCGATACCATACTTTTTCCCCATGATTGAGGTACTTGGGAAAGCAATTAGAGAGGTTGCTCAGGGAAGATACCTTGCTCGTATTTATATTGATGGAATTGATAAGCAGAAATCGCAGGCGTTAACGAACGCGCTTAGAGCGAGCTGCTTAAAAATAAAGATGCGCAAGCTATGGTCAGGCGAGCCCAAAAAGAAAAGTATTTGTATATTTTTACAACATAAAATCCCCGTCGAAACGAGGATTTTATGTATATCTTGGCTATTCTTCCTTTCGGAAGACCAATCTCTGCCATACGGCAGGCCTTCGCCAAGAATCTATTGTCATTATAGTAAATCATGAAACCTTGTCAAGGGGCTAAACTAAAGAAAAATACGCTGGGAAATTTTTTGGCGGATAAAAATTTGGCAAAAGCCGGCGATTCCGCCGGAAGTTCAGGAAGCGCAGGCAGCTTTATTGACAATTTTGCTCTTGACAGCGGTTTTGGCTTTTGCTATCATAGGTATACTTAACCCCTCCCGCGCTTACTTCAGTAGGTGCGGGGTTTTATTTTGTGGTAAAATAATTTCATGAACGATAAAGAACGGGTTTTTATAATTATTGACGGAAACAATTTCTACCATCGCTTGAAGGAGTTAAAATTTCGTCGTTTACTCTCTTTTGATTACGAAAAATTGGTTCAATTTCTTTTAAGAAAAGAAAAGTTTTTGATATCTAAAAATTACTACATTGGTGCAGTTCGCGAAGAACCAAACAATCCTAAAAGTAAAAAGTTGATGATTGGGCAACAAAAACTCACTGGTAAGCTTCAAGGAAGCGGGTGGATTGTTAAATTTGGACAATTACTTAAAGATGGAGATTATCATGAGAAAGGAGTGGACGTTCAAATCGCGGTGGATATTTTAGTTGGTACCTACGAAGACCTCTATGACACAATAATTTTAGTTAGTTCTGATACTGATTTAAGTCCGGCTCTTGCCAAAGCGCGAGAAATGAAAAAGAAAATAGAATATATTGGATTCAGTCATAAGCCGTCTTATGGATTGATTACCCATTCGGATATAAGGAGATTGCTAACCAAAGAAGATATTGAGCAATTTTTTCTATGAATATCCATAACACCGGGAAAATTTCTATAACTTTTGTTTTAATCGTTAGTCTTGTTTTTGGAATCTGGTTTTATGTTGGCTGGCCGCAGATTTGGCAAAAGCCGGCGATTCCGCCGGAAGTTCAAAAGGCCCAAGCGGCCACGGCCACGTATGATTTTAGTATCTGCGGCACTGATTGTGATACTTCAGCGGATTGGTGGGCATCTCAAGACGATGTTGACGTATTTCCCTTTGCCGGAAATACTGCCAATAGAAACGATCATGTAGAGAACACGGATGCTCAATATAGCGCAATTGCTTCTTCTAATGATACGCGCCACCTAACAGATGATCCAAGTGCGCAAGATGAAATATTTTATTGGCTGGAAATGAAGATTAGCGAGGCGACTTCAACAATCAGCCAACTTAGTTTTACCTTTGAAGGATATGAAGCTAACGCCAGTGATTTTAAAATATATGTAAAAAAGGCAGGAGCTGCCTATGAGATAGACGCCTCTTGGGTTTTACTTGGCACCCAAAACATTGCAGCCGGTACGGAAACAACAATAACTTTTGCAACGAGTACTAATATTAGTGATTACATAGAATCAACAGGAAAGATTACTTGGGGGGTATACCAGGTGGATTCAACTGACGCGGTTAATGTTGATTATGTCAAAATGGATGTTACTTATACCCCCACTTTTGAACAATCTGCCTATCGCTTATTCAATAATTTAGATTCGACAGATGTAGGAACGGCTTTGGCGGCGCAGGATACCGCGGCAACTTTGGGTTCAACTGGTGCTGCCTTCCGTTTGAGAATGCTTTTGCATATTGGCGCCAATCAATTAGATGTGAGCGGCCAAACATTCAAACTCCAATTTGCCCAGCAGTCCGGCACCTGCGACACCGGTTTTGTCGACGAGACCTATGCCGATGTTACCGCGGCAACGGTGATTGCTTACAACGATAATGCCACGCCGGCTGATGACGCGGCGCTTACTGCCAATGCCAATGACCCGACCCACGGCACGGACACGATTGTCAATCAGACCTATGAAGAATTAAATAATTTTACAAATAGCCAAGCCGCCATTCCTTCAGGCCAGGACGGCAAGTGGGATTTTTCTTTGAAGGATAACGGCGCGACCGCCAACACCGCTTATTGTTTACGCGCGGTTAAATCCGACGACACGGTTTTGAATACCTATACCGTGATTCCTGAGATTACGACCGCCGCCGCTGCCGCGGCAACTGTTTCCTGCTCCACCAATATTTCTTCAACGTCTTTCGGCACTTGGACAGATACCTCTGTAAAAACTTCTTCGCCAAACGCTTCAACCACGATGTCTTGCAGCGGTACTACTTCCGGTTGCGCCTTGTATGTGAAGGACGCAGGAAACACTGCAAGCAGCGGATTAGCTACCACCAGTCCGGCTTCTCTTATTCCTTCACCTAACGCTGCTGCTGACGCTTCAACAACGCTTGTAGCCGGCACCGAGGGTTACGGCATTCAGGCGACCACGACTTCCGCGGGGCTGACCATTGACAGCCGCTACGACCAGACCGGAGACATAGTGGGCGGACTCTCTTTAACTGACATTATCATTGCTTCCTCAACAGCGGATATTACTGATGCTGAAGTGATAGTTACTCATATGGCCGCGATATCCGAAGCAACGCCCCCGGGCATCTATGAAGATACGATTACATATAGTTGCCTTGTCAATGACTAAAAAGTTATCCACAGTTGTTTTTGACAACTATTTATAGTAAAATATGTTTATGGAAACAGCGCTGAAAACAAAGAAGAAAACTGTTTCTCTTAATAGATATTCCGGCAAATGGGTGGCTTTTGATGAGAAAGAAAGAATTGTTGGTTTTGATGACACTTTAGATGGGTTGATGAAAAAAATGAAAAGAAGGGGGCTGGAAAAAAAAGTTTCAGTATTTTTAGTCCCTAGAAAGGATGAAGGGCCTTATATTTTGTTATTATGAAGATAGAATTTTCTTATAAAAAACGAGGGGAAACATATTATCCTATTATTGGAATCAGAGCAAAAAATCAGAAAAATGAAGTAGGAGTTAAGAGTTTAGTTGATTCGGGCGCCTCTTATTCAGTGTTTAGGCCAGAGATTGCAAATTATTTAGGAATACAAATCGAGCAAGGAGAACCAATTTTTCTTACTGGTATTGGGGGGCGAATTTTAGGGTATATTCATAAAATTGATGTCAGTGTTGATAGGAAAAATTTTTTCAATTGCAAAATTGTTTTTTCAAAAGAATACACCGTTTCTCTAAATATTTTAGGTCGTGATAATTTTTTCCTGCCATTTTTAATCACTTTTAATGAAAAATTTCGCAAAATAACACTTATTGATAATTGAATTACAATTTACAATACAACTAAACTAAAGGTCGGCTTTAATTAATTATTAAATGTTTAAATTTACGATGAAAGAAAAAATTTCTCCTTTTACTGTTTTTGGGTTTTTTGGCGCTTTGGCTTCCATTTTATTAATTGTCTTGTTTGGAACGGTTGGGCTGGAAGAAGTTATTTTGTCTGATTCTGTTAGCGCCGCTACTACCTCAAATGTTGCGGTAACTGCTGAAGTGACCGTTTCGATTGGCTGCGAGAGCAGTCCTGGTTCCACTGCGTTTGGAACTTTGTCTTCTACAGTTACTAGTACTGCCAGTCCCAACGCCTCAACCACAATGGCTTGCGCAAATTCCGGGACA
>Ga0210056_1003112_pt1 | contig 13588 bp, 13 predicted proteins | sample CryGeyCG2014_080_2_FD_183965 | JGI IMG/M metagenome (GOLD analysis project Ga0210056, IMG submission 183965) | Groundwater microbial communities from aquifer - Crystal Geyser CG07_land_8/20/14_0.80 (SPAdes) (version 2) | ecosystem: Environmental > Aquatic > Deep subsurface > Groundwater | place... | reverse complement strand
TGGTTTATAGCGTTGAAGGAGCTTCATGTCCCATTCTCTTAAAGTTGTTATTTCTGGAAACGGAGTCGGCCCCATTAGTTCAGCCCATTTTTCCTCGACCATTCTGCCGATTGAAAGTTCAAGATTCTTAACAAGTCCAATGTCAGTCTTCAATTCATCAACTTTTACATACACACCTTTTCTACTCAACCGTAAACACAACCTAAAGGTTTGAAGGTGTAAGGTTATCATAGCGTTATTTTAAGTTTTTCTAGACAACTTTTCTAGCATCAAGTACGCGAGTTGCCTAGCAATTTTGCTAAAGAGGTTACGCAACAAATTCCAAAAGGATCGAGGTTAATTAACGCTTGATGTAGCCGGTTTTTTCCATCATTTTCTTCACAGAAAGATAGGCTGGAGAATCTGAACGCAGATTTAACAGGGATTCCCCAGCGAGAACATATTCTTCCACTTTTTCATCGCGAGCTATCTTACCCAAAAATTCAAGCTTCAAGGTTTTCTCAGCTCGATTTTCTAGGCTTTCTGGAAACCTGAAACCACCGATGACATAGAAATTTTTAAAGTCTATCTTGACTTCTTTGGCTATGCGATAAGCACGTTCAACGTGGTCGAAGGATTTTTTAGAGGGGTCAATGATGTCGAAGATGTCATCCACTCTTGAAGTGATTCTTCGGTTTAGATGTTCTAGGCCTGCTGGCGAGTCAATGAGCACATACTTGTAGTTTTTGGTCAACGATTCCAAGGCGCCTTTTAGAGCTGCGTTTGGCAGACAATAGCATCCTTCAACCCATTTCGTTCCAAGGGCGATAAAATCGAAAAAGTCGCCTTCATACATGCCATATGTCCAGATTCTGCTTTCAATTCGTTCGGTGGGTGGAACACCAACCGTTGTTCCGCCTTCTTCTAGAAAAGTCTTCACAAGTAATTCTGAAATTGTCTTTTTCCCAGCTTCCTTTAGGTCTATGCCAACCATTTCGCCGAGGTTTTGGTCTGGGTCAGCATCCACCAAGAGAAGAGGCGTATCTCCAATCTCAACAAAATATTTGGTCATCAAAGCTACAAAGCTTGTTTTTCCAGTCCCTCCGCGCCCGATTGTAACAAGCGTTTTCATGTGTTCTCTCGTCTCCTTTGTGTAGTAGGGTTTTTCTTCCAACTTATTAGTTATTCTTTGTCGCAAGTTTCTCACACAATTTTCCTATGGCACGCATAGCTTTAGATTTCTTATACTTAAGTGGAGTTTCTCCACGCATTTCTGCTTCAACAACTTTTTGGTCAAAAGGTACAAAATCCAGAATTTCTAAACTGTTTTTTTCAGCGAAATTTTTGATCGTTTCTCTTTGAATTTCATTTTCAATTTTGTTTCCCACAAGCAAAATTTGTTTAATGCCAGCGCTGGCGGCTAATTCATGGATGTGTTTGGCGGTTTCAAGGGATTTCATATTGGCATCTGCGACGATTAGCATAGTATCTACATGCCTTGCTGTTCCTCTACCCATATGTTCGACACCTGCTTCCATGTCAAGGATAACAACCTCATTTCGCTCCACCACCAAGTGGCGAAGCAAAGCGCGGACAACAGCGTTCGCTGGACAAGTGCATCCCGACCCCATAGACTTTACAGTGCCCATAACGATTAGGTTCACACCAAATGGAGTTTTCACCGAAAACTCACTGACGACATCATCAACAGTGAAGGAAAGACGGAAAACGCCCGAATATCCCGTGCCTGTTTTAGCTTCAACCAATTCCTTATTCTCCGAAATAGGCAATATTTTACGCGCATCTTCTGGAGGTAAGCCTAAGGTCAAGGCAAGGTTTGGTGAAGGATCAGCATCAATAGCTATCGTCTTTAATCCTTTATTGGCAAAGGAGCATGCAAGACCTCCAGCAATGAGTGTTTTGCCCACGCCACCCTTGCCGCAAACTGCAATTTTCACTTGACTTTCTCCGTTTTGGTTAACTCTCGGAAGCTTATTTACATTTTTTAAGCGCTACTTAATTCCTTTATGTTTTATAGGAAGGCGACCCCATCTGTGTATAATTCCTAAATGATAAAAGAAGCACAAATATTTTATATAATATGTAAACACTAGAACAGAGTAGAATCGGTGAGCTTTATGCCAGATAAAGTTGGAGTTGCTGTAGTGGGAGTAGGATTTGTAGGCGGGGCAGCGCATGTGCCTAGTTTCAAGAAAATCGAAGGCTCTGAGCTCATGGCTTTGTGCGCTAGAACAGAGAAACGCGTAAAACCCCTCGCAGAAAGCTTTGGAGTAAAATATTACTTAGATTATGACAAACTCCTCGAAGACCCCAAAATAGAAGCCGTAGTCCTAGCAGTCCCAACCCCCATGCACTACGGCTTGGCCATGAAAGCCATCAAAAAAGGCAAACATGTTCTGTGCGAAATGCCCCTAGCTCCAACCGTGGAGCAAATAAAAGAGATGCAAAAAGCCGCTGACGAAGCAGGAGTAATCTTAATGCCAGTTCTCCAGTTCCGTTTTGCACCCATATACGTGAAAACGAAAGAAATGATAGAATCTGGAATGATAGGCAAGCCGATAGCCATTCATTTCCGAGAGTTCATACCTGCCATGAGCCTTGCACAACAATGGCCGCTGGACTCTTGGGCTTGGAACATAGAAAAAAGCGGAGGCTATCCTGACTTCACACTTTCCGTCTGGTCTCTTGACATGTTCAGGTGGATGTTTAATAGCGAGATAGAAAGTGTCGAGTGGATGAGCAGCTACCCTCCGATCGCAAAGCACGGTGGAATATTGGGCTATAACACTATGGGTGTGGTCAAATTCTCAAATGGTATGGTGGGTTCGTTGCATTATGGGGCTTCAGTGGCTCCGTCTGCAAGTCTTGCCAGGTTGGAAGTGTATGGAGACAACACGAACGTTCTTCATGCAATTAACACTGACAAAATAATCCTTTACGGTGAAGAACAGCAGCCGCAGGAATGGAAGCTCGAAGTGAAAGGCACGCGCGTCTGGGGCCACCGCCAGCTAGACGAACACTTCATAGAATGCATCCTTCACAACAAACGGCCCGCAGTAACCTCGGAAGACGCCATAAAAGCAGTGGAAATTGCTAGAAAAATGGTGAAAAACATAAAATAGCTATGGAACCCAATGTTTCTCAGATGAAGCCTCAGACATCTTTTTCTTTTCCAATTTCTCTATAACTCTCTTTTTGGCAATTTCGTATGCAACCTTATAGTCGAATATTCCCTTAGGTTCTTCAGCCGCCCGCTTAATCAACTCCGCTTCCACCTTGATTTTAAGCTTGCCTATAGCCAAAGCTCCAAGCCCGAAAACGTTTGGCAACACTTCTTCGCCCTCAGCATTCGACTTTAAGCCTTCTACCCCCAAAGGCGGGATAGCGTTGATGTCGGCCACAATCTTGCATTTTCTTCCATACTCCTTGAGCGTGTTTAACGGGAGAAGCTGCGTGCCAGCAGCGCCGGCGGAAAGGATTATTTCTGCGTCTGCTACGGCTTTCCCAGTTTCTTCAGGTGTCTGTGCTTGAAAGCCCCGAACACTTTCGCTCAGGGCTTCCTCGTTTATCTTTGCAGCCACTTCAGACGCTCGCTGAAGGTCACGCGAGGTGACAATAACATTGGCTTTTTCGCTGGCGTAGAGCCTCGCTGCAGTTTGCCCTACAGGTCCCGTACCAGCCAAAACTGCGACCGATCTGCCTTCCAGGTTTCCGAACCCTTTTATGAGTGAAAGATCCAAGGATTTGGCAACAACGGCAGCGGCTGTTGAATAAGCGCCTCTCGGGTCGATGATTATCGAAAGTTCAAAAGGCGGAAACATGCTTTTTTTGATTTTTTCGAGAATTTCGTTGGCGCGTTTGAAGTCACGTCCGTTGATGAAAATTTTCGTGTGTTTTGCACCTTCAGGTCCTCTGGGAAACATGGTGTCATAAACGATTTTTTCTGCATCCTCAGTTGTCACGTTCTCGTACTTCAGTATCGAGGCTTCTGGGAAAACGTCTATCGTCGTCAGGATATCAAACGGGCTTGCATGCTTATCTGTGTCCAAAAATATGAACACTTTTTTGAATTGTTGTTCTGGCAAATTTTAGCACCAGTTTGTTGTTTATGTTTGCGAATTTAAAAATTGTCACTGTCCACGTGTTACCACTGCATTTGTAAGGTTGCTTCGCAACTGTTGGCTGCTGAGTTATCAATATGATAATATTATTGTGTGCACATATCAGTATAACGACTTCGAGTGAGGTTTGCTTGGGAAGTGGTGGCAAAGTGGAAAAGTTGATTTTGGTTTTCGTTTACAGTGGAGAATTTGCTGAGCGCGTCATAAGAAACCTGATAAACGACCCGAGCTTCTGCAAGTCCTGCGGTATCTTCTGTGACTCCTGCAAGTACGCGGCCTACAGCTACGTCAACAACATTCGAGCAGCCCTAGAATTGCCCAAGTCATCCGACCTTCCAGCTTTTATAGACAACCCTCGAGAATACATGCCGAAAAACATACCAAACGCTGATTTATGCATAGCTTCAGGCTTACACAAAGACTTGCTACTGGAACTGCCAACTCATCTAAGGAAGGCAGGAGTGAAGGGACTGATTGTGCCGATAGAAGACTTTGTCGAGGTTCCATCAGGCGTAAGAAAACAGTTAGACGAGAAATGCCAAGAGCTAGACTTAGAAAGTGCTTTTCCAAAACCTTTCTGTTCGCTCACTCCTTCAGAAGACAAGCCGACAATCTCTAGGCTTGTAAACGAGCTTAAGGTTGGAAGACCCTTGCTGGAGGTTTCAACAGCACAAACGGGCAACCGTGAATACATAGAATCCGCGGTTGTGGTGCGAAGTGCGCCATGTGGCTCCTCTTGGTATGTCGCGAGAAAACTGACGGGCGTGGAAACGAAGACGGAAATACTTTACGACGCCATAGCGAAAGCTCATCACAGCTATCCGTGCACGGCGACGATGGGAATAGACCCAGAAGCAAAAGAGCCGATACTTCACCTAGGCGGTTACATCATACGGGAAGAAGTGGAGAACGCCACAAGAAAAAGTAGAAAATGCTCATGAACCATGTAAAATAGCCTATTTTTTGATGATCGACATTGCAAAAAAATAGATGGATTGTAAGCCTAACCACTTAAGCAGGTTGTATTGGACAATGAACGTAGCAAACAGTGAAGCGACCAGAGACATCACCGTAATCATCGTGTTTAAAGATGGCCCAGCCGTATCCTTGAAGCGCGCGCGGCGTGGAACATTGAAATAAGCGGAGGTTATCCTGATTTTACTCTTTCCGTTTGGTCCATCGACATGATTAGGCGGATGTTTGAAAGCGAAATAGAGAACGTCGAGTGGATGGGCAATTATCCCAAGTTTGAGAAATACGGTGGAATACTAGGATACAATACGATGGGTTTAATAAAACTCTCAAACGGCATCGTAGGTTCGCTGCATTACAGCGCCTCTGTAGATCCGTTAGCAAGCACTAGTAGATTGGAGGTTTATGGAGATAATACAAATGTTCTTCATGCCATCTGGAACGATAAGATAATCCTTTATGGATCTAATCAAAAACCGCAAGAATGGAATCTAGATGTGAAAGGGACGAGGGTCTGGGGTCACCGCCAAGCAGATGAGCATTTCATAGAATGTATCCTTCACAAGAAGCAACTTAAGGTAAGCGTAGAAGACGCGATAAAAGCACAGGAGATTGCACAGAAAATTAAAAAGAGCATTAAATAACATGAGATGAGCAAAGTTAAATAGTCGCAGTCATATTTCGCGGATTTCGCATTGAAGCTTTTTTATGATTTCTTCAGCCTTTGCCGGCTCAACTTTTAAAGTGTAAAGCCTTTTTGGCGTGCGAAGCTTCAACTTCACAACGTCTTTTAACCTTTTTACTGCACAATATTCAGCACGCCCGCTTATTTCAACAAATTTCTCTGAATCAAAGATTTCCGATGGCATACTTTTCACTCACATTTGGTGCTTTCTTCGTTCATGTCCACGTTTTTATCTGTTTTGGTGGGCCGGACCGGATTTGAACCGGTGACCTTCCGCACGTCAAGCGGATGTCCTAACCGAGCTAGACTACCAGCCCTACCGCACACTTTAGGGATACTTTGGGCTCCAAAAAGTCTTCAGTTCTTTGTCGATATATCTCTTTCTTTGATTTCACGTTTGGACAAAGATTTAAAACAGAGGTTTTAGAAATAGTGAATACGCCGGGATGGCAGAGTGGTTATTGCGCAGGCCTTGAGGCGAAAGAACAATGCTAAACCTAAAAGAAAAAGCGCTTTTCTCTGGAGCATTGTTCCCAGCAAGTAAGCCTGTGGACCTTTCAGGTCCGCATGGGTTCGAATCCCATTCCCGGCGCCATCTAAAATTGACCAGATATTCCTATTTTTTAGCGTTTTTCGCTAAATAATCGCAATTAATTCGCTTTTCGTTTTTAGTGTCCTTTTGATTTCGGAAGAAGGTTTAAATTCTCGGTTTTCTTCAGGTGAAGCTATGAAACTAAAAGAAGATTGGGGCACGCTAATTTGCTTCTGCTCCGGAAAAATACTGATTTCGGGGGCTATGAAGGGCTCATGGCAAGGTTTAAGCATTAGCACGCCCGGAAGTTTTCCTGGGCTCTCCACGGTCTCAGTATAGTCTTCTCCCTACGATTACAGCAAATCTTCTTAGTGTAGATGCTGTAGTCTCTACCATGCACGGCTTCCTTAATTATCGTACCGCTAACTTTTCCACAGGATGGGCATTTCTTATCGCTCAATCTGTTTCTCATGACCATGACCCTATAAGCTAAGTCCAGCGCCTCGTATACGTCTCCGCCGCACTTGCCAAACATATACCTCCACTCCCTCAGTATAGTTGACGCAATCCTCCAAACCATCCTCATGCTCTGTAGGTCTTTGAGTATCGGATTAACTATCAACGAACATCCACGTTTAATCATGAGCCCATATCTAGCTCCGCATTGGTAGACACCATAATCCGTGCCAGCTTTGAAGCCAAACTTCTCAAGGCGGCTGCATAAGAGCAATGCATCATGGAGGGCTAAGCTATCTACAATATCCATATCGTGTGCCTCAGCCTTAACTAGGCCCTTTATGGATTTTGAGGCAAGTTCAAGATGGCTGTTACAAAGCCCATAAATCACCTTAAGCATCTTTCTGATAGTATTCTCGACTTTAAATTCAACGTTAACATAGCACACGCTTCATTTTCTCCCCGAGAGGACATCATCAACATGGGGGAAAGGAGGATCTGGGCCAGTGGATGAAATCCTGCCTGTGGGGCATACGCGTTGGCAATAATTACATATTGCACAAGTCCCTGCCCTTTCCGGATAAAGTACGACGCGCCTGTTTACTCCTCTCCCTATAAATCCGATAGCACTGTCCCAAGTAGCCTCAATACAACGGCGCACACATATTCCGCAGAGAATGCATTTTGTTGGCTCCATTGATACTCTTGCCCTAAATCGGGAGAGGTCCGCATGGTATTCGCTTGCCAATGCCCTCGTTTCGCCAGCGACGTCTTCTCCAGCCATTACACCAGCTAATTCGATTATTGTCTTTCTTATTTTGTCGATTTTGGGAGATCTGGTCACTACCTTTAAGCCTTCCTCTGCTGGATAGCAACATGCAGCTACTATACGTGATCTTCCTCGTCTTTCGATTTCTACACTGCAAACGCGGCAAGCACCATAGGGCTCCAATCCTTCAAGGTAACAGAGAGTCGGTATTTCTACGCCTGCCCGCTTTGCCGCCTCCAGAATCGTCATTCCTTCCTTCACCTTAACCTCTTTATCGTCAATCTTTAAGACAATGGTCTTCCCCATCTCTTAATTCTCTCCTTTCAGGTTCTTACAGACTTTAGCTGGGCAACGCTTGATCTTGATGTGCGCCTCATACTCGTCTCTAAAGTATTTCAGGCTCAAGAGAACCGGGTTAACTGCTGTGCTGCCTAAGGCGCAGAGCGAAGCCTCCTTCATTGCTTCAGCTATATCCTCAATCATCACTATATCCTCCTCTTTCCCTTTTCCTTCGCAAATATCATTCAGAATCTTGGAGAGGACCCTTAACCCTTCACGGCATGGGATGCATTTACCACAAGACTCCTCTGAGAGGAATTCTGCGAAGTATCTGGTTAAGTCAACTATGCATGTATCTTCGTCTAAAACAACCACGCTTCCTAAAACCATTGAAGTGCCAGCCTTAACCATTTCGTCAAAGTCCACTGGAATATTTAGCATTTCTTCGGTGATGAATCCGCCTCCTGGGCCTCCAACCTGAACAGCCTTCAGCCTCTTACCGTTTTTAACTCCATCGCCTATCTTGTAAACCATATCTTTGAGCGTGGTTCCCATGGGAACCTCAACTAAGCCTACATTGCTAACTTTACCCACAAGGGAGAAAACCTTCGTACCTTTGCTACCTTCAGTTCCTATTTTTTTGAACCATCCAGCTCCATTGGAAATTATAAGTGGAACGTTCATCCAAGTCTCCACATTGTTAAGATTTGTAGGCTTCTCATAAAGCCCCCTTACTGTCGTGTGTATGTATTTTGGCCTAGGCTCACCGATTTTACCCTCAATTCCAGACATGAGGGCCGTTGACTCTCCGGAGACAAACATTCCACCCCCTCTATGAACACCAACTCTAAAACTAAGTCCCGAACCCATAACGTCTTCTCCCAAGAAGCCTATCTTCTCAGCCTGTTTTACAGCCAACTCCATATGCTCGGCTGCAAGCGGATACTCGTTTCGAACGTAAACAAAGCCTTCTCTAGCCCCCATAGCATACATTCCAATAATAAGCCCCTCCAGGATGGCGTGGGGATTAGCCTCCATTAAGGCTCTATCTTTGAAAGCGGCTGGATCGCCCTCACTACAGTTTACAAGGGCATATTTTGGCTTACCTGGAGCGTTTCTACAGGTTTCCCATTTGCGTCCGGTTGGGAAACCTCCGCCACCACGACCCCTAAGATTGGAATCCTTAACCTCCTCTAGAACCTGTTCAGGGGTCATCTGGAATAGCGCCTTAGCCAGCGCACTATAGCCTCCAATCGCAATATAATCTTCAATCTTTCTTGGGTCTATCTTAGCATTATTTTCAAGCAACAGCCTCAACTGGTACTTGTAGAACGGAATTTCTTCAACCTTACTCACAAGCTCTCTGGTTATGGGGTCTCTATATAGCAGCCTCTCTATAAGCTCCCCCTTCATTATGGTTTTTGAAATTATTTCAGATGCGTCATCGGGCTTAACTCTGAAATATGGGATTTCATCCGGAAAGCATAGGAGCATCGGACCCAGCTCGCACATGCCTAGACATCCTGTCTCCCTAACTTCCACTACCCCTTCGAGTCCGTGTTTCTTAACCTCATCCTTAATGGCTTCAACAACCTTCTGGGCTCCGAGTGCAACGCATCCGGTGCCAACGCAGACGGCTATTACCTGCTTATGCTTTCTCCTCTCAAGGAGTTCTTTCCTAAGCTTTTCTAAGTCTTTAGGCGACATAACCTTCATAACTCTAACCATCCATTCTACTTGTATTTGGAAAGGATTTTTTCAAGGTCTGCCGATTTTACGTTACCATAGTTATCTTGGTCTACTACCACTACTGGGCCGAGAGCGCTACATCCCATACACTTTACCGTCTCTAAAGTAAATCTAAGATCCGGGGTGGTTTCATCCCTCTCTATGCCGAGAAGCCTCTGCACCCTATCCAAGATTATTGGTGCACCTCGAACTTTACAGGAAGTCCCCATACACACCCTAATTAGGTGCCTCCCTCTAGGAGCAAGAGAGAAGGCCTTGTAAAAAGTCGCGGCTTGATACACCTGACTGAGGGGGACCCCTAGCTGTTTGCTTACTTCCGACAACACTTCTCTCGGGAGCCAGCCGAAACTCCTCTGCAACCTCAAAAGGATTTGAATCATCATGCTTTTATCGTATAGGTAATCCTCCGTCACCTTATTCACCATTCCAGCAATCCCAAACAATTTCACAGGCTTTTTTTCCATTGGAAATCTCCTTTTCAGCTCCTGATCCAACTTTTTCCGGCGTAAAACCTGAACTTTATCTTCAGGTATCTTAACCTTGTAACGACATCGAGGGCATGTAGCATAATACTCATTGTCGCCAAGGTAATCCCATTTGTAATTACAGTGCTGGCATTCCAGTTCCATTTTTCTACCTACCTACCTATTTTTCTAAACGTCAGCATATAAATGCCTTGCGGTCTGCGTTTGTCAAACCTCTTTTGAAGTAACCAAAAATATGAAACGTCAAGCTCATCATAAAGATTCCAAAAACGTCCCAAAAATGGCTTTAGAACCAAAATTTGAATTGGCAGCCCGGAGAGTCTTGAACTGCGGTTTAAGTTTCGTCGAAACCAGAGGAAAACGGTATGACTCTAAGAGCTCGCTCTATCAAAATCCCGAGAATTTAAACCGAGATCTAAACCTATTCCCCGGCGCCTCTTTTCCAGTTTCTGTTCACGAAAACACTTATCAAATGCAATGCATTGGGAACTTTAGGGCTTCACTTGACCGAAACAGATGAATATGACAGAATCTTCGCCGCCTTGAAGCATCCGATCCGTCGTCAAATTCTCTTACTTCTAGAAGAAAAAGGTGAAGCCTCCTTCACTGAGATACAGAAAGCTGTAGGCGTCAACGACACAGGACTTTTGAGTTATCATTTAAAGGAGCTGGGAACTTTGGTTGAACAGTCAGAGAGAGGGAAATATGACCTTTCAGAAATCGGAAGAGCAAGCATGGCTTTGTTTTGGAAGGTGGAAAGAGAGAAGCGAGCGTCAGATAGCATCATTCAAAATTATATTGAAGGAATCGTAGGAGAAATAGTGTTTCTCTTCTTCATTGTAGGAGTCACATTCTTGGCTCCGTTAAGTGCCGACATTTATCTATCAGTTCAGACTGTTTTCTCAGGTTCGCTAACCGCTCAGATGATAGTATTGGTGTTTCTTGCAAGTCTTCTGGGCATGGTTTTCGGTGCTGTCTTATTTCTGTTTTACGATCGTCACTATTTCGCGAAAAACCCAAAAACAAACGCCGTTCACTCCTTGCTTTTTGCGGTTGGCATTTCCTTAATGTCAACGTACTCGGCGTATATTAGCTACCAGTTTGAAATGGTGTCGGCGAATGGGAGCAACTTTGCTTTTTGGTTTAGCATTTTGCGCGCCGTTGCTTTTTTGGGAATAACGCCTATAGCAGCTTATGCAACTGGTAGGTTTTTGAATAGACGCTAGCCCCTCTGAAAACTGCAGTACAAAAAGGTGAAAAAAGGGTAGGCTATAACAAGCCTAATGATTCTAAATAGCTCAGCAAGTTGTAATTTACGATCAGCACAGCGAACAGTGAAGCGACCAGAGACATCACGCAAATTAGAGTATTAAGAGAAGGCCCTGCTGTATCCTTGAAAGGGTCACCAACAGTGTCTCCTACAACAGCTGCTTTGTGAGCTTCAGAGCCTTTGCCACCATATTCTCCAGATTCAATTAGTTTTTTTGCATTATCCCATAAACCGCCAGCATTAGACATCAACAGAGCGAGAAGCAAGCCTGAGAATATGCTGCCAGCCAAGTATCCGCCCAGAGCTTGAACCCCGCCTACAAAACCTACAATTAAAGTCGCACCAATCGCCACAACGCTTGCAGGAAGAAGCTCCTTCAAAGCTCCCTTAGTTGCAATGTCAACGCATCGTGCGTAGTCTGGTTTAACTCCCTCCTTTCCTTCTTTTAGCCCTGGAATTTCTCTGAACTGTCTCCTAATCTCCTCAATCATTCTGAAAGCATTTCTGCCAACTCCAAGCATGACCATTGCCGAAAACACAGCGGGTATGGCGATGCCAATGAATGCACCCACCAAAACCAGTGGGTTCATAAGATCAAAGGAGATGTTTCCGCCAGCCCTTTGTTGAAATGCGGCTAAAAGTGCAATAACGGTCAATCCTGCTGCACCTATGGCAAACCCCTTAGTTATCGCTTTGGCAGTGTTGCCAGCAGAATCCATTTCATCTGTTACGCTTATAACTTCCTCGCTGAGTCCAGCCTGCATAGCTATTCCTCTAGAATTATCAACTATTGGACCGTAAGCATCGTTTGAAACTATAAGCCCAACGATAGAAAGCATGCCTACAGCAGCCATACCTATTCCATATAAAGCATGGTTCTGCTGTTCTACTGTGGCTCCGATGGGTGGGGCGAATAAGAAATATGCAATTGCTGAGGCTACACCTATTCCAATTAATGGCGGAAGAACACTGTGTAAGCCATATGAAAATCCAGTTATAATGTTTGTCGCGGTTCCTGTTAGAGATGCCTCTGCAGTTTTTTTAACAGGTGCTCTGACATCCGAAGTGAAGTAGTCAGAAGTCATACCAATTATTACTCCAGCAACTAAGCCAATGATCGTTGCACCCCATATTCTCAAGTCATAATCGAGATAATACGATGCTAGAAAGGTTAGAACCGCAAAGATTATGCATGTTACGTAAGTGCCCATGTTGAGTGCCTTTCCAGGATTACCGTGCTTACCAACTCTGACTGTTAACGCTCCTAAAACAGCGGCTATTATGCCAAAACCAGCAAATACAAGAGGAATTTGTGTATATAGCCCCGCAGAACCAGCGAATATGTCAAGAGCCTCTCCAAGTATCATGACTGCAACGATGCTAGCCACATACGAGTCGAAGAGGTCTGCACCCATGCCAGCCACATCACCCACATTGTCGCCTACATTGTCAGCTATAACTGCAGGGTTTCTTGGATCATCTTCTGGAATACCCAGTTCCACTTTCCCGACTAAATCTGCGCTTATGTCAGCGGTTTTTGTATAGATGCCTCCGCCAGCTTTAGCGAAAAGCGCAAGTGAACTTGCGCCAAAACTGTAACCTAAGACTATTTCCGGGTTGCCTGTAATCGCATAAACAGCGCTAATTCCAAGTAAACCAGCGCCGACAACGGCTAAACCCATTACTGCTCCGCCACGAAAACCTATTGGAAAAGCTTTGGTCAAACCTTCCCTTGCCGCGTTGGCTGTTTTAGTGTTCGCTTTTGTTGCGATATTCAAGCCTAAAACACCCGCTAGAGCTGAACAGAAAGAGCCAAATAGGTAGGCTATTGCAAGTTGAACATTTTTTAATGGTTCGCTAGTCATCCAAAGAGGTGACGGTAAAAAGATGCATAGCAATGCGGCTACAATTACTACGAATATTGCTAATGTTGTGTATTCTCTTTTTAGAAAGGCGTTTGCACCTTCCTTTATTGCAGAGGCAATTTCCTGCATCTTTTTGGTTCCGCTGTCTTGTTTATCCACATAACGATAGAAGTAGAGTCCAACTAGAATAGAGATTAGAGCGGATAACGGCGCTATTAACCATGGTTCCAGCATCATTTCACCTTTTTCTATTATTCATTCAATCTATTTTTAGTACCTCTAGAGTGTTTTGCGAATTATCTTATAAACTTATTTGCTAACCTTTCGTTTCTACATGAGAAAAGAATATAACCTATGATTTTATGAAGATACACTTTGTGCTATTTAACAAGGGGTGAGAATACG
>Ga0210056_1003111_pt1 | contig 13591 bp, 9 predicted proteins | sample CryGeyCG2014_080_2_FD_183965 | JGI IMG/M metagenome (GOLD analysis project Ga0210056, IMG submission 183965) | Groundwater microbial communities from aquifer - Crystal Geyser CG07_land_8/20/14_0.80 (SPAdes) (version 2) | ecosystem: Environmental > Aquatic > Deep subsurface > Groundwater | place... | reverse complement strand
TCCTTCAAAATAGTAAAAATTGTTCTTGATGGAAATTTTAACGCCGCTTTGGGAAAAAGCATCTAAATGTGTATCAATGGGTCTGGCTCCAATCACGCAACCGCCAGGCGGTGGAAATTTAATCTTGCCAAATCTTGCCAAAAGCGGCCCCAACAATAAAATTGATCCCCGAAAAAAACTAATCACGTCATAAGGAATCAAAGAAGGATCGACATCCGAACATTTAATTTCAATTTGTCTTTCGCCCAACCATTTAATTTTGGCTCCCATTCTTTCTAAAATCTTTAACATTTTAAATACATCTTCAATGAGAGGTAAATTAGAAACCTGACAAGGTTCTTTGGTCAATAAAGTTGCCGCCAATAAAGGAAAGGTGACGTTCTTGGCCCCCATTACTTCCACTACGCCTTTTAAGGGTTTTCCTCCGCGAATTAAAAATTTTTCTGGCATCATTTATCCGAGCGAAGCGAAGGGTGAAGAAGCTCGAAGAAACAAGTTTCTTCTCCCGTTTCGCCTTTGGTTCAACGAACGAATGTTCTTCGACTTCAGTGTAAATCAAAAAAACAAATTTGGCAAATGGCTCGTTTTCCCTTAATATTAAAACTAGAGATGGTTGTTTGAAGAGTAACTACTCTTCTATCTCCAAGTCTTACGATAGCAAGACGAGGAGGGAGAAAAGGACAATGTTCTCTTCGACCGCCTCAGCTAAAGCTTCGGCTTATGAATAAAAAAACTCGGACTCTCTTATTTTTTATTTTACTGTTTTGTTTTATGGTGATTGCTCCCTCAATCGTTTTTTATTCTTGGGGGTATCGATTTAATTTTGAAACAAAAAAAATCGTAAAAACCGGCGCTTTTTATTTTAAGGTTCTGCCAAAAAGCGCTCAAATCTCAATAGCTCCTTTGGATAGCAAAGGAAATGTTATTAAAGAAAAAGAAATAATTAAAAAAACCGATTTTTTCTTTGGCGCCGCTTTAATAGAAAATCTTTTGCCGAAAAAATACCAAATAGAGATTAAAAAAGACGGCCTTTACTCATGGAAAAAAATTCTGGAATTAAAAGAAAATCAGGTTACCGAAGCAAAAAACATTGTCTTGGTCCCGCAAGATATCGGGATTAACCCTTTAACTAAAAATGTGGAGGATTTTTTCCCTTCACCGGATGAAAAAATAATAATTTTAAAAGAGACAGCTGAAAGTTCCAGCACTTCTTTGCCGCCGGCTATCAACTCCCCCGGCTGGTCTTTAAAAACTTTTGAAGTTCAAAATAACGTCAAAAGCCAATTAATGGACAGCAAAGATCTTTCAAAAGACGGTCAAGTCAATCTTTTGGATTTAAAATTTTCCCCTGATTCCGAAAGGCTTTTGTTAAAAGTAGATGTAGGCGAAGAGGATAAATCCTCTTCTTCACCCACCGAGTCCCGTTTACGGGACGAAGGTGGAAAAGAGAGCGAAGCGCTCTTTGACTTCGCTAACGCTCGGGTAAAATATTATTTGCTTGATTTGACTCAAGCATTACCTAAAGCAATTCTACTTGATTTTCTAAACGAAGAATATCAAGATATTTCTTTCCACCCGAATAATTCCCAACAATTAATTATGCTAAAGAACGGGGCTATTTTTGAGGCGGATATTGCCCAAAAGAAAATTTCCCAAAAACTGCTGGAAAATGTTAAGTCTTTCCAGATTTTCAATCAGGATTTTTACTATCTTGATAATTCAGGTTTCCTTTTCAAAACTGATTTTTCCTTTTCAAACCCGGAGAAGATAAACAAACAACCATTTTCTTTAGAAAAAGACAGGTCTTTGCAAGTCGATGTTTTTTTAGACTGGATTTTTATTTCCGATGGTCAAAAAATATATTTTTTTAATCTTGAATCGGATTCATTTGAAAAATTTTTTGAAACAAATAAACAATTGAAGGTTTCTCCCGATTATAAAAAAATAGCTTATGCTTCCGATTATGAAATATGGATTTTATTTTTAAAACCGGAGCTTGGCCAACCTCAAAAAGAAAACAAGGAACAATTATTTATTGCTCGCTTTTCAGAAAAAATGGGCGAGATTTTTTTCTTCACCGACCATTATCTAATTTTTAATTCAGGAGGCAAAATAAAAATCGCCGAAACCGACGACCGAGATATTATCAACATTGTTGACCTGGCTGAGTTTGAGTCTCCAAAGATCTTTTGGAATCAAATATACAAAAAGTTATTTATTTTAAGCAACGGAAATTTTTACAGTTCAAAGGTGCTTATCCCTTAATTTTGGCTGGAGCCTCAATTTTTTCTTTAAAAACTGTCCAGTTTATTTCACCTCTTCCTGCCAAAGAACATATTTCTCTAAACTGACAATACTGACACTGCCAATCTTGCGGCCACGTAGGTATTCTATCCGGAATAACGTTTAAGTCAATTTTCTTTTTTAAATTTACCAGTTCTTCCAGAAGATTTTCGGCTCGTTTACGGTCATAATTAATTAAAAATTCTTTTAATCCCTGAGTATCTTTGTTAACGTAAAGCAAAATACCTTTTGGAATCTTAAAAAAATGGAGATAAAGTTGGAGCTGGTTAATATTTTCTTCTTTTGGCGCGTCTAAATTCTTAAAAATCATGCTATTCATGCTTTTAATGTCTAAAACATACAAATCTTTTCTATCACTTAGGATAGCATCAGCCCTGCCTGAAATTATTTCCTGAGGACCGATATCTACCTCGGCGGTGATAACTCTTACGTCTTTTATTGCCACGAGAGATCGCATAATGAGCTGATGAATATAGTCTCCATGGTCAAACATCCGCAAGACTCTCGCTTCCATTTTTTCCCGGGGCGCTTTTTTAAATTTAAAAAAGATCACCCGGCCGCACTTACCCGCATCCGTAATATAAAAATGATGCTGTTCTTTGTCTTTTTGTCTGTCCAAATAAAATTTGTCAATTAATTCTTTGAGCATTTGTATCTTGTATTTTGTATTTTGTATCGAGCGAGGCAATAAGTTTTAAACTAACTTTCGGAACATTAAAGCGAGGCGGCTGCTGACAAGGACACTTCGGAGGCTGAGCGGCCACGGTTTGCCGACGCAGTCGGCAAGAGCGAAGCCGAGAAATGAGCAGCAGTTAGCTCGGTGGGCTAACTGACTGCGTGCCTTGGAACGCAGCTGCCGAGCGATCATCTTTAAAACTTCATTGCCGAGCGCTTTACCTTTTTGCCCACTGAGGCGCGCGACGGGCTCTTTTTAAACCGAATTTTTTTCTTTCCCGCATTCTTGGGTCACGAGTTAAAAACCCCGCTCTTTTTAATCTTTTTCTGAAATCAGGATTAAAAATCACCAAAGCTCTGGCTATTCCGTGCCTGACAGCTTCTGCTTGCGCATGAAAACCGCCTCCTTTTACTTTAACCTCAATCCGGAATCTGTCCAGACATTTCATTTTCTCCAAAGCAGACTGAGCAATCTGTTGAAGCTCTAAACTTGGAAGATAAAGATCGTAAGGTTTTTGATTGACCAAAAACAATTTTTCACCACGGGTAAAAAGTCGAACTCTCGCGACCGCTGTTTTCCTTCGGCCAGTCGCTTCAAAATAACGCTCAATTTCGGGCGCTGGTTTTTTTTCAATCTTGACTTTCGCCGGCTTTTTTGGTTTTTTCTCTTTTTCAACCTTTCCCTTTTTTTCTTCTTTTGGTTTTCTTTTCTTTTTACTGATTTTTTCTATCATATATCAAGCTTCCGGATGAAGAAGAGAACGTAGTTCTCTTCGCCTTCCATCTTTAATATTACACCTATACGTTATTCTTTATATTATACTTTATATTATACTTATACATTATTTTTAAAAAAAAGCAATCCCGCAAGGTCTCTTTTATTTGCGGGATTAAAAAAACTTATTGCCCACCCCCCTCCCTCTCTCCACAAATCTTTGTGGAAGAACTTAATTCTATCTTTTTTTCTTCTTCTTGGCTGCTTTTTTCTTTGCCATATGTTTGAACAAATTATTTTTTAAAAGATTTTCGCAAATAGTCGACCGCTATCTGTACTCAAAGAACATTCGTTCGTCGAGCCGAAGGCGAGACGGGAGAAGAAACTTGTTTCTTCGAGCTTCTCCACCCTTCGCCGCGCTGCGACTCGGGTAATGAAGTTATAAAATTTTTATTTATTACTTTATTATTTCATTTCAACAAGCATTGTCAATCCCCACACCAAATTTTGGTGGGGGTCAAGTGTGGAAAATCATAAATACTCAATTTCTTCTTTTAAAACCAGCCCAAATTTTTGTTTTACCTTTTTTTTCATCAGATTTATTAATTTTTTGACGTCTTTTGCTTTAGCTCTATTCCGATTGACAATAAAATTAGCGTGGATTTTCGAAATTTGAGCCTCGCCTATTTTTTTTCCTTTTAAACCGCATTTTTCAATGAGTTGTCCCGCTGAAAACCCTTCGGGATTAACAAAAATACTGCCAGCTGAAGAAAAATTTAGCGGCTGATGTCTTTTTCTATAATCTGAATATTCTTTGATTTTTTTCTCCATCTCTTTTTTATCTCCTTTTTTCAATTTTAAAACCAGGGAAACAACAATCAGGCTTTTATTTTTTTTAAAAATACTGTTTCGATATGAAAATTGACAATTTTTATTTTTGAAAATTTTAATTTTTTCGTTATTTATATTAAAAACTTCAACTCTTTGAATATTATCAGATAATGAACTTCCGAAAGCTCCTGCATTTCCTTTGACAGCTCCGCCGACGCTCCCCGGGATTCCGACTGCCCATTCAAGGCCAGTTAAATTATTTTTTGTCGCCTCATTTAATAACTGTGATAAAGGTACACCCGCTTCAGCATATATTTTTGTATTTTGCTTGCCCCGTAGTGAACTTGTTCTACTGCGGGGTATTTTGTATTTTGTATTTTGTATTTTTATTATCAATCCCTTATACTCTTTGTCAGAAACTAATAAATTGCTCCCCCTGCCCAACATAAAAAATGGCAAATTAATTCTCTTTGCCGCTTTAATTGCCGAAATTAAACTCTCCTTACTTTTTGCCGCAAAAAAATATTTTGCCTTGCCGCCAATTTTAAAAGTAGTATAATTTTTCAGCGAAATATTTTTTTGAACACTCGGTAATTCTTTTTTTATTTTTTTGGAATTTTGAATTTTTAATTGTAACTTTGCATTTTGCATTTTGCATTTTGCATTTTGAACTTTGAAAGTCAAAGAAGATAAATCTTCTTTTCCACCTTCGCCCCGCTACGTGCGGGGCTCGGTTTTAAAAGAGCCGGGAGAGTTAACTCCAAACTAAGTCTTTAGTGAGTGCTACCTCCCGACTCAACTATATTTTAACAAAGTTAAAAAAAACTTCAAATATTTCTGAGTTTATCTATTTTTCTAAGTGCCTTTTCAAGAATTTTCATTTCTTCCATTGTAAAATCTTTACTCTTCATCTTGTTGCATCGCCAACAAGCGACAACGCAATTTAAAACACTATACCCTTTTGTGTTATCTAATCGCTCTGTTGAAAAAAGACCACGGATAGTTCTACAATAAAAACACTTTTCGTTTTTTCTTATACGACAAAATTCTTTAAACGTTAACTCAAATTTTCTATTCCTATCTTTCGCATTCCGTTTTAATCTACAAAATCTTCTTCTAAACCAAGCTCGAGAAAACTTTATTTTTCTTCTTTGTAACGTTTTTTTTATTACTACATTTTTTACATATATTCCCCCTCCATCTTTTTCCCATTCCTACAAAATAGAAGGAATCTTCTGGTAATTCTTTTTTACAAACTTTACATATTTTCATATATTATATTCATTATAGCAAAAGACTCTATCAAAGCAAATTTTAGGGTCTTGTGTCAACAAAGAATTTAGTTATTCGGGATAGTTCTCTAAGCAACCAATAAAAAAAACAGCAACCCTCGCTCGAGGGAGGGTTACTGTCGACTTAGCAAAGTTCCTTTCGGAACACTCACTAATTGAATATTAACAAATTTAAAAGATTATGTCAAGTTTTTTACTAATTTCCAATAATTTCTTTAATTTTCGGCTCCCAAGACGGATTAATCATGATTGCCTCTTCAGCTTTTTTATTTGCCAACTCATCATCTCCCATAATCTTTGCTACCTGAATCACTATCAAATGAGACTGACCCCTCTCTGGCTCAAGTTCCAAGGATTTTTCCGCTAAAGAAAAAGCTTCGTTAAATTCCCCTTGGTATAGTTTGTTTTGAATTAATTCCCAATAAATTTGCTGATTTTTCGGACTAAGCTCAATTGCCCTTCTTAAAACCATCTCTGCCTGAGAAAGCTTTTGCGGGTCAACCCTAACATAGGCATCATAAATTTGCCCAAGTTTAAGGTAACCTCGCAAATTTAACGGGGACTGCTTTATGCTTTTCTCTAATTTTTCGCTTATAAAATCGAGTTCTGCTTTATAGTCTTCCAGAGAGACGGTCTTGCCTAATCCGGAACGGGCACTTAATGTAAGGTCAGCAAGTTGCTCTGCCACTTGGTATCTTCCAACCGAAGAAAAACTCAATGTTTTTTTATACAGTGAAACCCTTTCTTTAGAATTTTGAGCCCGAAGAGATTTTATCACGTAAAAGTCTGTTTTCAGAGGTTTAATTACAAACTCAAAAAGAGAAAAAACTAACGAAATGAAAAGAATTAGCGCCGTCAATTGGCGAGCAAAGCGAGACGAAAAAGAAGACAAAATCCTCTTTGCCTGGTTTTTAAAATTATTTCTTACTCGAAGTTCATCGACTACCCGAGCGACAGCGAAGGGTGGAGATGAAGCAACAGCTTCATCGACTCCTGTCTTTGGGCCGTAATTTTCTGAAGAAATCAAGCCGATAAATCCGAGGGTTAAAAAAAATATCATATAGCTTGAAACCATATCAAAAACAGTCAGATTTTGGACAAAATAAGCAATCAAAATAGATGAAAAAATTCCAGCTGTCAAAAAATCAATGGCTTTGCGATAATATTGCTTCCATAAAATTAAAATCGCCCCTCCAAAAATAGTTAGATAGCTGAGCAAACCTATTATTCCCGAAGTAACCAAAGTGTCAAAGATAATGTTATGAGCGCGGTCATACCAAACATCACCGCCGCATCTCGCAGTTCCCAAACAGGGATTATAATATTTAATAAAGGCAAATTCAAAACTCTCAAGCCCCCAACCCAACAAGGGTCTTTCTAAAAAGCCCTGCCAGGCTGCCTGCCAGACAATAAATCTTCCGCCGAATGTTTCGCCAAGCGTTTTCTCAATTATTTGTTTTCGGACAAAACTGTCGGGCTGGAAAGCAAAAAACGTAAAAACAATTACAAAAATCACAGATAGTGCCAGAAGTAAACGACCGATTAACATTAATTTTCTCTTTTGATTGAAAGCCAGCCATAAAAACAAAAGCAAAACCAGGCCGCCCAAAAAAGAAAGTTTGGCTGCTTCTGCTTCGCTAAAAATCAATGCAAAACCCATAATCAAAAAGCAAACTGAAGAATAAATTCTTAAGGCGCCTTTTGATTTTAAAGGCGATGAAGCTATCGCTTCATCTTCACCTTTCGCTCGGCTTTGCCTCGCTCGGGTAATTAAATACAGGGCTAAAAATAAATCAAAAAGCAAATAAGTCCCCAAGAAAGAATCATTGCCAATTGTCGCTCCGCTTTGCATTAAAGTACTTTTTGAAAACAGCGCTATCAAGCTTAAAATAACACCGACGAAAATTGAAACCGAAAAAATTTTCAGCCAATCCTTCTCCCTGAAAACAGAGGAAGCCACCAAAAAGAAAGCCAATAAATGAAGCATCATCAAAACACCGGTCATTCTTTCAAATTTTGACCAAAAACTATAAGAAGGGTCTACTCCAAAAAGAGAGGCGAGAATTAAAATAGCAGTGAATAAAATCAAGCTTAATAAAATAAAATTTAAGCGCGGCCGACATTTTGGATAGAAAATGATTAAAAAAAGCCAGGAAAAAAAGACCATTTCGGTCAATCCCATAAAATAAAGGCTTTTTGGTCCGACAAAAGGAAAGAAAAATTTAGAACTCAAAATCAAGGGCGTAAATAAAATTAAGACGGTGCCCCCAAAAATAATCGTTTTTAAAATTTTCTCAAATCTAATTTCAGTCTTTTCTCCTTTTGGCCCTGCCTCCTCCCCTAATCTCCTTTCTCTTTTTTCTCTAGAACTTTTGCCCATACTTAAACTTGATTATTAGGCTTATATGTTGGAATTAACTCTTTTAAAACCTTTATTATAGCTTCTTTATCTATAGCTGTTTTTAACGCTCCAAGTCCTGAATTTAATTTATTTTCATTAACATCAGAAAGTTTGGCTTTAAAAATTTTTTCATTTTGAGTGGCAATCGTTCCTTCCTCAGCCGTTAGTATTTCTTCAAAAAATTTCTCTCCCGGTCTGGGTTCGGTATAAACAATCGGGATATCTATGTCAGGCCTTAACCCTGAGAGTTTAACTAATTCTATGGCTAAATCAAAAATCTTTACTGGATCCCCCATATCCAAGACAAATACCTCTCCGCCCTGACCCATCGCTCCTGCCTGCAGCACCAAAAGACAGGCTTCTGGAATAGTCATAAAATATCTTTCCATATCGGGATGGGTAATCTCAATCGTTTCTCTTTTTTTGATTTTTTCTTTGAAGATTGGGATGACGCTTCCTCGACTATCGGCAACATTGCCAAACCTAACAGAGATAAATTTAGTATTATTTTTTTGATTTAAATTTTGGCAAATCATCTCTCCTATTCTTTTACTCGCTCCCATTACAGATGTTGGATTTACGGCTTTATCTGTGGAAATAAAAATAAATTTTTCCACTTCTGATTTTAAAGCATCCTCAGCAATTATTTTTGTCCCAAATATATTATTTTTCACTGCCTCGTCTGGATGTTCTTCCATCAGCGGAACGTGTTTGTAAGCGGCGGCATGAAAAACTATGTTCGGTAAGGTATTTTTAAAAATCTGTTCTATTTTTTCTTTATCGCGAATATCGGCTATAAAAGATTTAATAGTCAAAGAGGATAAATCCTCTTTTTCACCTTTCGCTACGGCTCGGGTATCTAAAAATTTATATTTCAATTCTTCGCTAATATTAAAAACACCGGTCTCATCTTGGTCTAACAACAAAAGCATTGATGGTTTAAATCTGACTATCTGGCGGCAAAGCTCGGAGCCAATGGAACCAGCCGCTCCTGTAACCAAAACTTTTTTGCCCTGAATAAAATTCTCAATTAATTTTTGGTCTGGAACAACCGGTTCTCGACCCAACAAATCTTCCATTTCCACTTCTTGAAGAACTCCGATTCCCACCTTAACCTTACCATTAATCACTTCATCAATCGGAGGAAGTATTTTTATCTTTTTAATGCCAGCTTCCCTTCCTTTTCCTGCCGCTTCCCTTATGGCTTGAGAGCCGGCTGAAGGCAGGGCAATAATCAATTCTTCTATTTTTTCTTCTTTGGCAAGCCGGGGAATATCCTCAATTTTTCCTAAAACTCTCACTCCGTGGATTAACACTCCTTGTTTTGCCGGATTATCATCAATAAAACCTACGGTGAAATAAGGGCTGATTCGGGAAGATAAAATGTTCCTTAAAATCTGCTCTCCGGCATCACCGGCTCCCACAATTAAAGTTCTTTCTTTTTCTTCTGTAGCTCTTTTTTGAAATGTCTTAAGATAAATCCTTTTGGCAAATCTGATACCGCCGCAAAGAATAAAAATGAAAAAATAGGTTATAAAAAGAGTTGAACGCGGAAAACCGGTAAAAACAGGGTGGTCTTTTAAAACAAAAAAAGAGGCGGTCAATAACAAAAAACTTAAACCGGTGGCTTTCATCAAAGATATTAATTCTTCGGCACTGACATAAGCCCAAGTAAAATAATAAAGTTTCAAAGAATAAAAAAGAGGAAGGGTAATTAATAACGACAAAAGTATTATCCCTTCAATATTTAAAAGATATTGATGAGGCACATATCCCTCAAACCTGACAATAAAAGCCAAGAAAACCGAAAAGATAATCAAGGCCGCATCGGCAATTAAAAAAAATATTAATCTGGCAAGTGATCTTTTTTCAAATAAAATTTTAGAAAAGATATTATTCATTTATCAAGCTTCCGTAGGAAGCGAAGATGAAGAAGAGAACATAGTTCTCTTCGCCTTGTAAAAATCTCGAACGCATTCTATTACATATTCTATCTGCTCCCGACTTAATTCTGGGTACATTGGCAGAGAGATTACCTGTTCAGCTAATCTCTCTGTGTGAGGAAGGTTAAAATGAGAAAGCCTCAAGCCCGGCTGCTTGTGGTTTGCTATTGGGTCTTTAATTAAGGTCTCTACTCCCTTTTCTTTCAAGAAATTATACAATTCATCTCTTTTTTCCGCGGTTAATACATAGTTTTGGAAATTATCAAAATGTTTCTCATCAGAATCTGGCGAGGGCGGCAGTTTTACTCCTTTAACATCGGCCAGCCCCTTCTGGTAAAGGAGAGCAATTTTCCTTCTTCTTTCAATGTATTGAGGAAGATATTTAAACTTCAAGTTTAAAATGGCTGCCTGGATATTGTCCAATCTTGAATTGAAACCAAAACAAACTATTTCAGTTTTACCTGCCCCGTACCGAGCTTGCTCTGGTGCGGGGGTTTTTTGGCCATGATTTCTAAGAAGACGAACTTTTTCAGCCAGGTTTTCATCATCGGTTGTTAAAACGCCGCCGTCCCCAAAACATCCTAAAACCTTAAAAGGATAGAGACTGAAAGACCCCGCCAAACCAAAACTGCCCGCCATCTTCCCCTGATACTTTGAACCTATGGCCTGAGCGGCATCTTCAATAACTATTAAATTATGCGATTTTACAATTTCCATCAATTTATCCATCTCGCACATCCTGCCATTTAAATGAACAGGAATAATCGCTTTGGTTTTTTCAGTAATTGCCGCCTCTAATTTATCAACATCCATTGTGAAATCCTCTTTTACGTCCACCAGGATAGGTTTAGCTCCTGTTTGAACAATCACCGCTATTGAAGCAACAAAAGTATGAGAAACCGTAATCACCTCGTCCCCCGGGCCGATACCCAGGGCTTTCAAAGACAGAAACATTGTGTCCGTGCCCGAGTTTAAACTAACCGCATATTTTGTCCCCACATAGGAAGCTATATTCTTTTCGAAATCCTCAACATCCTTCCTCAATATCAAATCCCCCCTTGATAAAACATCATCAATCGTTCTTAAAACTTCCTCTTTTATAATTTGATATTGTTTTGGAACGTCTACGAAAGGTACTTTGTAAGCCATATGATTAAATCCTTATATAACAAGGCGAATTCATCTTGTATGTTTCTAAAATGACTTTTTTAACTTCCTTGGGATTATCAGCAATAAAACATTTAAGATTGGGCAAGTGTTCCAAGACTTTTATTTCTTCGTTTTCAACAATAAGATTATGGCTGAACCCCAAAAATTTGTATTTCTCGCTGCCCTTAACTCCAATAATTTTCACGTTGGCATTATGCAGACAAACGGCATTGCGAACCGCCTCATAGGGACGAAAAACAACAAAGTTGATCATGCTAAAGACGTATGGCTTAAAGCCGCTTAAGGCAAGTCCGGCAGCAATTAAAATTGTGGTTTGTTCGGTTACGCCCGTATTGAAAAATCTTTTATTGAAACGTTTTTGAAACTCATCCATATAGGAAAATCCAACATCTGGAATAAGTAATATTATAGAATCATCTTTTTCTGCTAATTCTATCAAAGTGTCCATAAAAATCTTACGAGTGTCTCTTGTGTTCTGTTGCCAATAAGTTATTTCTTTATGGCAATGCTGACATAAGCTTCTGGCGTTATTTTTGTCCCATAATTCCTTGCAACTTTTCGCTTCTCGAATATTAGTTATTTGCTTTTCTTTAACAATTTTTGCAAAAGGAATTGGATAGTGATCAACTTCCAACTTTCTATCTTTTAGTCCGCATCGAACGCATTTATTTTTATCTCTTTTTTTAATGTCATTTCTCCATTTACGATATATTGATAAACCCATTATTTTTCTTTTTAGATTTTCATTGCCGCCAAAATCTTTGTCTTTATTCCAAGGAATTCTCCCCCGATTTATTTTATGTCCTTTTTGAAATCGTGTTTCTTTAGAATTTTTATTTTCCCAAGCATTTTCAGGCGGTTTTTTACCGAGACGCATCTGATGTCCTTTTGGAAATTGTGTAACATTTCTAATGCATTTTCTTGAACAAAATTTCTGATTTCGCTTCTGAATACGTAAATCTAAAGAAAACTGCTTCCCGCAAGTTAAGCAGGTTTTATGAATAATTGTTTTTTTACCCTTATTCCAAGGAGAATGACCTTTTGGGAACGGTTTTGGAGAGGATAATACACCTTTTATAAATTGTCCTTTTTTATTGCGCATTTAATTCTTTTAATGCTGTTTTATACATTTTTGTCGTTAAGTTGGCGTAATGGTAAAAATTATTTCCTCGCATAAAACTAACCGGAAACCCTTTCTCTGTTCTTGCAATAATCACATAAGGACCGCTATGTTTGTAATTTAAGGCGCGTTCTATTTCATAAAAATCGTGGCCGTTAATTTCTTTAACATACCATCCAAAATTTTTAAATTTATTTTTAAGCGGCTCTATGTCCACTATTTCATTTTTTTTCCCCATCGCTTGAAATCCATTAGCATCAATAATCCATACAAGATTATTTAATTTAAATTGATTAGCAAGTAAAACTGACTCCCAAAAAATACCCCCGTCAACACCTCCATCGCTTTCCAGTACATAAATCTTACCGTCTTCTTGTTTTAATTTTTTAGCAAGAGCAAATCCTAAACTTGCTCCGTCGCCAAGTTGCATACTACCACCAGCAAATTCGCATCCAAATATTCCCAACGGTTCAATGAGTCCAATATATTTTGATCCGGGTCGGCAATATTTTTTTAAATCAGATTTTGGAATTATTCCTTTATAAGCTAAAAAGGTGTAAATTGAAGCTGCAACCCAGCCTTTTGAAACTATTAATTTATCTTTTTTAATATTCGCTTTTTCAAAAAGAACCGTTAACAAATCCAGGCAACTAAAGTTGCTGCCAATGTGGCTTGTCTGGGCTTTATATATCAACTCAAGCACCTTCTCCCTAGCTTCGATAGCGATTTTTTTATAATTCTCAATATTATCCATAAAATACCTTCAATATCGTCTTTATGATTATTTTTAAGTCTAACAAAAATGAACGGTTTTTTACATACTCAATTTGAAGCCGGATTTTTTCCGGCCTTATCTTTTCCATATATGTTTTTTCCGGATCCGGACTTCCTTTTAAAACATCGCTCTCATGAAAATTCACTAAGGAAGCCAAATCTGTCATTCCTTGAGGCACAGATAAAATTATTCTTTTTTCTTCCGACGACATCATATCTACATACATTTTCACTTCCGGTCTTGGCCCTACAAAGCTCATTTCTCCTTTTAACACATTGATTAACTGAGGCAATTCGTCAAGCTGATATTTTTTAAGAAAATGGCCAATTTTCAATAATCTTGGGTCGTCGCCGGCAGTTGAAGGA
>Ga0210056_1003103_pt1 | contig 13616 bp, 11 predicted proteins | sample CryGeyCG2014_080_2_FD_183965 | JGI IMG/M metagenome (GOLD analysis project Ga0210056, IMG submission 183965) | Groundwater microbial communities from aquifer - Crystal Geyser CG07_land_8/20/14_0.80 (SPAdes) (version 2) | ecosystem: Environmental > Aquatic > Deep subsurface > Groundwater | place... | reverse complement strand
CAGCGCAGCGTCAATGCAGATAGGGATGTTCCTGGGAGCTAGAGGACCTAATTCTAGTGTGAATAGCCTTTGTGCTACTGGAGCTGATGCTATAGGAACGGCCCTAAATTTCATTCGCTTGGACTATGCTGATGTAATGATAGCTGGAGGGGCTGATTCCAGTTTAGACCCTGTTTCTATGGCTGGCATTGATATTGTGGGAGCTCTTTCTCGTGAGCCAGACCCAGCTAAGGCTTGCCGTCCCTTTGACCTTAGGCGCAGTGGCTTTATTTATGGTGAGGGAGCAGGGCTAGTTGTTTTGGAAAGCTATGAACATGCCAGAAAGAGGGGTGCGCCAATCCTGGCTGAATTAGCCGGTGCCAGTTGGTCTTTTGATGCTCATGATGCCACTGCCCCTACCCCTGAAGCGGAGGCTTACGCTATGAAGGCCGCTCTGCAAAATGCCGGGGTAAAACCGGAAGAGGTTGATTATATCAATGCTCATGGCACCAGCACCAGGTTAAACGATTCCAATGAAACTAAAGCCATTAAGATGGCTCTTGGAGACTACGCTTATAAAGTCCCGGTAAGTTCCACCAAGTCCATGATCGGTCATATAGTAACGGCTGCCGGCGCTATCGAAACTATTGCCGCTATATTAATTATGAATAAGGGGATCATCCATCCCACCATAAATTATGAAACACCTGACCCGGAGTGCGACTTGGATTACGTTCCCAATGTGGCCCGCCGGGCACAAGTGAATGTTTGTTTGAAGAATAGTTTTGGTCTTGGTGGGGAAAATTGCTGTTTGGTACTTAAAAGGTTTAGCGATTGAGGAGCAGTCAGCATTCAGTAGTGCGAGGCTTTAGCCTCGTGCACGACCCTAAAGGGTCGCACTACGGTAGCTGAAAACTGAAAGCTTAGTAGGATGACATGGAACTAGAAGGTAAAGTAGCCCTGGTAACCGGTGCCTCTCGAGGTATGGGTAGAGCCATTGCCTTAAAGCTTTCCAGCCTTGGTTCTAAGGTGGCAGTTAATTATGTCGGGATTGAGGCTGATAATAAGTCTGATGCTGATAGTGTGGTGGAAGCTATAATCCGCCAGGGTGGAGAAGCTGTGTCAGTCGAAGCTGATGTTCGGGATGGCAACGCGGTTAAAGCTATGGTACAACAAGTGATTGACAAATGGGGCAAGATTGATATTTTGGTAAATAATGCTGGCATTACCAGGGATAATTTGTTGCTGCGGATGTCTGACGAAGCCTGGGATGATGTAGTCAATACTAATTTACGAGGGGCCTATTTGTGCACTAAGTTTGCCTTGAGGTCTATGATAAGGCAAGGGTGGGGGCGCATTGTTAACATTGCCTCCATTGCTGGATTGATAGGCAATGTCGGGCAAACTAATTATGCCGCATCTAAGGGCGGGTTGATTGCCTTTACCAAGAGTGTAGCTCGGGAGGTAGGCTCGCGGAGTATAACCGCAAATGCTGTGGCGCCAGGTTTCATCAAGACTAAGATGACGGAAAAGCTGCCTGAAGAGATAAAGAAATCTATTTTATCGATGACATTGCTGCAGCGCTTTGGCGAGCCAGAAGAGGTGGCTGAGCTGGTAGCTTTCTTAGCTAGTGATAGAGCTAGCTATATCACAGGGCAAGTCATTGCCATAGATGGTGGCGTATCTACTTGACCATTCAACTAAAATCAAAAATCAAAGGGCAGAATTTATGATAAATCCTAAGCACGAAATTCGAAATTCTAAACAAATTCAAAGCACTAATGACCAAAACTTGTCCTCGAAAGAAGTGAAGTTCAAAGCAAAATGAGTTTTTGGTATTTGAATTTTGGATTTAGATGTTGTTTAGGATTTAGAGCTTAGAATTTAGAATTTCCATAGTTTTTTTGCATTTTAATTTTTTATTTTTGATTTTCCAGGGTGGAATATCCTGCTGCTGGTTAGCTCATTCAGGAAATTCTTGAGCCCAGCTACATATTCATCTACTTCACGGCGCTCAAGTCTCACCACTTTGTCGGCTATTTTCTGACAATAATTGCAATGAGCGCATCCAGAGAGGCAATCTTGTTTCTTGAAGAAATCAATAAAACCTTCTAGAGCCTGGTTATCAATGTAGACCTTGGGCGGCGAGCTTATCTGGCTGATTTGTATGTTGGATGGAGTAGGGCTGGCACATTTAATTGTGGGATCAAGAGCGTTCAAGATATCGTATAGGTTTCCTTGATACTGACGTGATGAGTATGCCGCGGCAGCGTTTAAGATGGACTCGGTGGGCATTGATCTGCCGCTGATTTTAAAGAGCTCAATGCCTATTTCCTCATAAACATGTATGTCCTCAGGTCTTATCCAGCGGGCCTTGATAATTTGAGAGGTATCACTGAGCCTGTCTATGGTACAATGAAGTACACAGTAGTCCATGTGGAATCCATTAAGCGGGTTATAGCTTTGACTAGCATGCCCCAGGGTATTGTAGTGGTAGTATTCGTAGGGGCACTGATATAGGCAGAGATTGTTCATCAGTACGCTGAGTTCACACTTTACTGCGCCTTTAATAGCCTTGAGTAGTTTAAAATCTCGATTTATATTGGCATCCAGGGTAATGGAATCGGCGCCTAACGATTCAAACATTTGGGCTCTAGCCACGCTATTCACCTTGGCTATAGTTGACACTCTCACATTTAGATGAGGGAACTGTTTTTTTATCAGCTCTAGCAAGTATGGAATAGCCACCGTAACGTTATCTACTCCAGCGCTACTGATCCACTCCAGATGTTTTAGCAATTCTCGATGGGTATTCTCATCCCATTCCATGTTGTTCATACACGGAGCGTTCAGGAGATAATCGAAGGTTAAACCTGCGGAACGAGCTAGCTTGATATACTCTTCCGCTTTTTTTCTTGTCATTTTGGGGATATCGGGTCCTGCTCCACCACTACCTATCATTGTTGTGGGCAAAACACCATATATCTGGATATCTGCCCCCATCTGGCTTAACGGCGCTATCAGGTCCTCATCCCAATTCGTTGGTGCTAATAATCGCATGTTATTTCACTTGCTTGCTGATGTTAGCACGAGTTATAGGAGATTTGCAATAGTTACCCTTTCCCGCTGTTGGAGGAACGATATATGGGACAGCAATATATTACATATGTTATGATATACGAGAAAAGATTGTCAATACTGCCTGTCAAGTATTGACCGAGTGATATACCTCTGGCAAATATCTCTTGGAGGTAGGCGAGGCTCTACTTTCGTGCAAATAAAAGGATGAATATTAAACAGATATTGGAGAAAACTGCTAGTGAGGTGCCGCAAAAGGAAGCTATCATCCTTGGTTCTCAAAGGATTACTTATAGAGAATTGGAGGAAGCTTCTAACAAGACAGCCAACGCCCTTATAGGGCTAAGATTGGAGAAGGGTGACCATGTGGCTATTTTAATATCACATAGCCCTGAATGGGTTATCAATTATTTCGGAGTTATTAAGGCTGGGGGCGTAGCCGTGCTTCTGAGTTCTATGCTCAAAGCACCTGAGCTCGATTCTTTATTGCGTGATTCTGATGCTAAAATCCTCCTAACTGAGAAGAAATTCTCCCAGATGCTCTCTGCTGTTTTGTCTGGCATCCCCTTACTAAGGCCGGTTCTAGAAGTCGATGGAGACTCTTATAAAACAATGGCAGCTGGTAGTTCTGCGGCATCGCCTGATGTTGATATAGACGATGTGGATGAGGCTACTATCATATATACCTCTGGCGTGTTAGGGAAGCAAAAGGGTGTGGTGCATACCCATGCTTCCCTTTCGGGTCCCCTTAGCATAATTTCCGCAGGCATAGAGCGAGGCAAAGAAGATGTGATTATAGATACTGTTCCCTTCTTCTACCTTTTCGGCTTGGGCGAGGTTCTTCTTGGTTCCGTTATAAAGGGGTGCACTGTGGTAATCATCCCACAGTTTACCCCCAGGGCTTGTTTAGAGGTTATACAGAAGGAAAGAGGGAGCATCCTTTTTGGGGTTCCAGCAATACATAATGCCTTAGCTATGTTGCGGGATGAGGTCATCAAGAGCTATGACCTTAGTTCCTTGAAGGTGGGCTCTACCGCTGGAGCAAAATCCTCTCCTCGCCTTATGAAGATGCTGGAGGATAAGTTCAATTTAACTCTCTGTGAGACATATGGTCTTTCGGAACTTTTCGTTGTTTCTATGAGCACTCTTGATAACCACAAGCTGGGGACAGTTGGCAAGCCTATTTGTGACCTCAAGGTAATAGATGACGGTGGTAAGGAAGTTACGCAAGGCGAGATAGGGGAGGCTGTCTTCAAAGTCCCCTGGGTGATGAAAGAGTACTATAAGGCGCCTGACCTCACGGCTCAGGTCCTTAAAGATGGCTGGTTTTATACCGGTGATTTGGTCAGGATGGATGAAGATGGTTACCTTGAGTATGTGGAGAAGAAATCTTTCATAATAGTGACCTCATCGGGACTTAAAATTTCTCCCTGGGAGGTTGAGGAGGTGCTTTTGAGACATCCCGGTGTAGCTGAGGCAGCCTATGTCGGAGTTAAAGATGTACGAGGTGGGCAGATTCCTACAGCTTTTATAGTACTTAAGGGAAGGCAAAGTGCTACTGCAGAGGAAATGTCCAGTTTTTGCTGCCAAAACCTAGCTGATTTTAAGTTGCCTAAGAAATTTGAGTTTGTGGGTAGTATACCCAAGACTGGCTCAGGAAAGATTGATAGACAGCGACTCAAAGGGGGGATGCAATTCTAGAATTAGCTTGAACTAGAGCGCTGCGACTGGTAACGCCTGGGCTTTGGTTATTTGACTTCGAAATAGATATTGACAATAGTAACCCCATTTGCTAGCGTTGCTTGCTTAGCTTTATGCATCCAGTCCTTAATCATGGAGAGAGCATAATTTGAAAATACTTCTTGTTTATCCACAATACCCAGATGCCTTCTGGAGTTTTAAGTACGCTTTGAGATTCATTTCAAAAAAGGCGGCTTTCCCTCCTTTGGGATTACTAACGGTAGCTGCCATGCTTCCTAACGAGTGGCAGAAAAAGCTTGTAGATATGAACACAACAACCTTAAGCGAGGAAAACATTAAATGGGCTGATTATGTATTTATCAGTGCTATGATTGTGCAAAAAGAATCGGTGAAGGAAGTTATTGCCAGATGTAAGAAATTCAATACTAAAATAGTTGCCGGTGGTCCCCTTTTTACCACGGCATATAAACAATTTGCGCTATATGAACAGTTTGATCTTAGTGATGTAGACCATTTTGTGCTTGGTGAGGCCGAAGCTACACTTCCACTCTTCTTAGAAGACTTACAGAAGGGACGTGCTCAACATATTTACACATCTAACGAGCACCCTGATATAACAAAAACACCTATCCCACTTTGGGAGCTTATTGACATGAAAAAATATGCTTCAATGAATGTCCAGTATTCTCGAGGCTGTCCTTTCAATTGTGAATTTTGTGACATTATTATCTTAGACGGGCACAGGCCACGGACAAAGGATAAAGACCAGCTAGTAGCTGAACTTGAGGCATTATATTGTCAAGGATGGCGGGATGGCGTATTTATTGTTGATGACAATTTTATAGGAAATAAGAGGAAGTTAAAGGCAGAAACGCTACCAGCGATAATTAAATGGTCACAGGAGAGAAAATACCCTTTTGGGTTTCTTACCGAGGCATCTATAAATCTTGCTGATGATGAAGAGCTAATGCAATTGATGACCAAAGCAGGGTTTGACACGGTATTTGTTGGCATTGAAACTCCAAATGAGGAGAGCCTAGCCGAATGTAGCAAGCTTCAAAATGTGAATCGTGATTTGATAGCCTCAGTTAAGAAGATGCAAAACTATGGACTACAGGTACAAGGGGGGTTTATTGTGGGCTTTGACAGCGACCCACCTTCAATTTTTAAAAGTCAAATCAATTTCATTCAGAGGAGTGGAATTGTTACTGCAATGGTTGGTTTGCTAATTGCTCCGCCTGGCACAAGACTATACCAACGACTGAAAAAGGAAAAGCGTTTATTGCCGGGCGGTTCTGGCGACAATACAGATGGTACAATCAACTTCATCCCTAAGATGGACTATGAAACTCTCATCAATGGCTATAAGAATATCGTAAAGACAATTTATTCATCCAGACAGCATTACGAGCGGATTAAAACATTTCTAAAAGAATATAAACCTCGAAGAGTGAGGAAGGGCAAACTCCACTTTTACCAGCTTAGAGCGGTTGTTAAATCCATGTGGTTTTTGGGTGTCAAAGAAAAAGGAAGGAGATATTACTGGAGGCTTTTTGGTTCAACCTTGTTCAAAAAACCCCGGTTTTTCCCTTTATTCATAACTCTTACCGTCTATGGATTTCACTTCCGTAAGGTTGCTAAGAAAATACAGTAGCACCCCAATTTTGGGTCGGTATTAGTGGGTTAACCTCCTATTAGACCCTTCTATTTAGGAGTGGGCGTTTTGTGCCATGGGGTGAGGGCAGCGACTTAATCAATCACTGCCGTAGAATCCAAACGAAATAAGCCCTTCACCGTTATGAACTGCGGTTGCTGCTGAGGCTTCATTAACATAAAGTTCATCACATTGAAGCTGGGATAAGACCATCTAAAAGATTCAATAAATCCATCTAAGGCTTGGTTAGCAATATAGGTTTTGGGTGGCTGGGCTTGCAGAAGGGAGCGCAAGCTTAGTTGTATTATGGTTTAGTCCTCACCATACCATGCGAGCCAGATACACCCCGGCCCATTGTGAATTGCTATCAGTGGCAAGACTGGAGTGACATAGAGCTCGGCGCAATCGAAGCGGGATAAAAGCCTTCTCTTTAGTTCCTCTGCCTCATCAGGCACATTGGCGTGATTTATTACAGCATGCAGTTTTTTATTTCCGTTTCTCTCCTTCACTATCTCCAGCATCTTTTCCATCAGCTTGGTTTTAGTTTTAGCTCTTGTTAATGGTACTATCACTCCTCCGGTGGAAGCATCTAGTCCTAAGAGTGACTTCGTGGAGATTGTGGAACTAGCCCAATGGCGAGCTTTGCCTATTCTGCCTCCCTTTGCCAGGTAATAAAGGTCTTCGACTATGAAGATCTGGCTTACTTGCGTTACCATATTGTTAGCTATCTCGGTTATTTCGGAGAGGCTTTTTCCCTTGGCAGCCGCCTTCGCTGCTTCCAGAGCAATGAGCATTTGAGCTCCACAACAGGTGCCACTATTAATTATTTCAATGGCGACTTTGCCTAACTCACCTCGGACCATCTCTTTAGCTTGCGTTGCAGCATTATATGCCATGCCTAATCTTGGGCTATAAGTTACACACAAAATGGACTTTACTTTCTTGCCTAGCTCTCGATAAGCCTCCAAATAATCTGATATAGAGGGAGACGAGGTTGTGGGGAATTTTTCCGCCTCCCTTAATTGAGGTAATTGAGCATAAAACTCACTTAGATTTATATCTGTGTCCAGATAATCTTTGCCATCCATCGTAATATGGGTTGGTATCACTTTAATACCATGAGCTTCTGCTATTTCTTGTGTCAAAAGGGAAACTGAATCAGTCATTACGGCTACCTTTTTCATATTAACCTCCTTATCATTAGTGAGGCCGTTTAATTTTGCCTCATCCAATTTTAATACGCTTCACCTCCAAGATTCTCGTAGTGCGACCCTTTAGGGTCGTGCACGAGGCTAAAGCCGCGCACTATATTTTTAAACAGCCTCATTAGTGGGAAAGCTGTTCTAATCAATCGCTGCCGTAGAATCCAAACGAAATAAGCCCTTCACCGTTATGAACCGCTGCTATTGGGGGGACATCAACAACAGCCTCTATCGCTGCCCCATATGCCATGGTAAAACTTGAGGTCATAGAGATATGTAAGATAGCTTCTGCTCTTCGACTTAACTCTTGGTATGCTTCCAGGAATTCCCCCACGGAAGGGGCTGAGGTTGTAGGCAGGTTTTCCCTTTCCTTAAGCCGAGCATAGAGTTGATCCATGTCTAGCTTCGTTTCAAGATAACTTTTGCCATCCATAATAATATAGAATGGGAATTACTAGGATATCATGTTTCTGCGCTAGTTCATGTGGAACTGAAGCGACGGAATCAGTCATGATTGCCACCTTGTTCATATTAGCTTCCTTAGTCTTGTTGCTCAATGTAGCGCAGTCCGATGTATATACCAAATAAAATATTCCTGTCAATTCCTAATAGTTTTTGCGCCAGGAGATCGTTACCAGGGTGATAATTTATTGCCGGAATGGTTGAGAAGAGCCGGTGTTCCTTCTATAAAGAGGCTTTGGCAACAAGCCAAGAAGGAGCATCGACTATGGATATATCCTACAGGAAAGCTTGCACCATGAACAAGGAAGAAGCGAGGAGACAGGTTGTAAATACCTACCTGGCTATAGGAAATATATCGCAGGTAGCCCTTCTGTGGCATACCTCCCGCAATGTTGTTCATAAATGGGTGAGGAGATTTGAGGAAGGTGATGAGAAACTAAAGGATAGATCCAGGAGGCCACATTCTTCCCCTTTTAAGACCTCTGAGGATATTGAAGAAAAAGTCTTGGAAGCTAGAAAGAGGACAGGATATGGGAGAAAACGCTTAGCCTGGTATCTAGCCAGGGAGGAGGGAATAACTCTGTCTCCCCATACTTTGCGCCATATCTTGAACCGCAATGGCTTTAAGGGGAAAAGAAGACCAAGAAAAGTATTCTATCCAGCCTTCTGGGCTTGGGAGGTGAAGGAACCTTTCTCCTTAGCTCAAGTAGATGTTAAGGATATTCTAGACAAAGGGGCTTTAGGGACAAAAATCTGGACTCATATGGTGCGGAAGAGATTGCCGCGGTTCCAATGGACCTTCTGTGAAGGCAAAACCAGGCTGCGTTTTTTGGCTTATAGTCGGGAGCTGAGTCTGGCTAATGGGCTTTGCTTTATGTTTTTGGTAGTGTCCTGGCTGAGGAGATATGAGATAGATACCGAGATAACTTGGCAAACCGATTGGGGAGAGGAATTTGGAGGCAGTAACCCGGAAAAGCTAGTTATGCTAGATGAGAGATATTATCGTCCCTTAGGGGCTCATCTGGCTAAGATTCCTAAAGGAAGAAAAGGCTACAACGGTAGAGTAGAGCGCTCTCACCGCTCCGATGATGAAGAGCTTTACATCCCCTTTCTCCTTAATGTCCAGAATGAGCAAGAGTTCCTGGAAAAGGCAGTGGGTTGGGAATACTTCTATAACCTGGTAAGGCCACACTATGGAAAAGGGATGAATGGAAAGGCACCGTTTGAGAAACTAAAAGAGCTAGGCTACGACTTGCCGGAGGAATTTACTTTGCTTCCCCCAGTTATCCTGGATACTATAAGCACTGATTGGTTACTTAAGACTGGTAACGATCTATTGGCCCATTACATGCTTTGGTTTGCCTGTCCTTGGGTCAGTTACCACGCGGACGCTGGCGTTGGCCGAAATACTCGAATAGGGTGGATTTCCGAGCACAACCATGATGGGCTTCACTTTCTTGATTTCAGCAGCGGCGTTGGCTTCCTCGGTTATCCAGCGGGCAAAGAGCGTATCGGCACGCTTCACGGCCTCCTCAAGAGTATTGGTCAGATAGATGCCGAGGCGCTGGTTGCTCTGGAACTTGTAGCCAGTCTCCTGCAATAGAAGCCCCAGCTTCAGGTGGGCGACAGCATAGGGAGCCATGAGCAGTTCGAAGCCAAAGATGCGGGGCAGTAGCTTCTCCGCCACATAGTTGTTCCACAAACCCTGCTGACCTTTACTGGCGATAGCCTGGTATATCTCGTTTATCACCATGTAGAGGAACGTTGCTGTGCCACCGCCGGATCAAGGAAGAGTGTGTTTTCGTCAGCCAGTCCTTCGGGCTTGTTGAAGCGAGTTTTGAGCAGATAGTCAATGGACCGCACGATGTAGGAGACCGCCGGCTCAGGACTGTAGTAGACGCCGCGCATCTCACGTATTCTGGGGTCATACTCTTTGAGAAAAGTCTCGTAGAAATGTACTACCGGGTCTTCTTTGGCGGTGCGCTTGCCGAAGTCTTTGAGAACTGCTTCCATATCGGCCTGGGCGAGCAATTGCGCCAGGTCGTCCACCAGCCAGGCGATGCGATCGTCAAGGTCATAGCCAGCGATATATTGGAACAACTTCCTAAGAAATGGGTTTGTTCTAGGCAGATTCTGGGCAGGGTCGAGGCGGGTAAAGGAAGTGCCATTGTTGGATATGCAGCGAGCGGCGAACAGTCCGTATGCGATGGTCTGGGCATACATATCAGCAAAATAATCAACTGAGAGGTCAGGGATGAGGTTATCGCGAAAAGCGACAAGCTGGCTGTGCAGGCTGCCGCCTTCCGGTTCTTTCTCGAAGGCGTTAATTATCAGATTCCGAATCAAGTGCGCCTGCCGGGCCATGCGCATCGCCAGCTCTCTCGGAGTGCCCACGGCTTCAGCTTTATGGCTGAGAAAACTACTCAGGAGCTCCGCTACGGCTTGTATACTGGCTCTGTCACGTTTGATTTTGCCTTCTGCGGTCAGTGAGCCCAGACGTGCCGTGAGGCGGCGTTCTCCGTTCACATACCAGCGAAATTCAAGATAATCGGTCAGGACAAGGTTGGTAAGTGGGTCTCGATAGCGCTGGAGCTGGTCGGAATGTTCAGCCTCATCCAGGCTTTTACCCACATCTTTAGCTTCAACATAGCCAATGGTTGTCGAGCCTCTGGTGATAACGAAGTCTGGTGCACCGCACTCGACACGCCGAGGCTCGTTAGTAGCCACTATGCCATCGCCTAATGATTCGAGCAGTGCTTTGAGTGCGGAACGGTGGGTATGCTCAGTGGCATTGCCTTGGGACAATTCGTTCTCGATGCTGCGGAGGTATGTATTGAACGCCTTCAGATTGTCACTCATTTTCCATGACCTTTGATTTGACTACTCAAGATATAAGGCGCCACAAATTTATCAAGCATTTGCCCTAAATCCTCAAGCACCGGCTCGATAGGTGGTAACGAGCTAATCTGCTGACCTAAATCCTCTTCCCAGTAGCGCTTCAGCTCTTTAAGATCTTCAGGAAGAAAATCACCAATCGTGTGAAGATAAAGACCTTTGTGTGCAAGTTTCTTAGCCATCACCATGCCCAGAAGCTCCAAGTTCAACTCAGAGGAGTGCTCTTTCAAGAGCCTCCATACATCATAATAGTCCCTGGATTTACCGCGCTCGAGCAAACTCCGTAGCTTCTCAGCAAGTAGCTCCTCCAGTGGATATGCCAAAACTTCTCTTTCCTCACCACCAAAAGGATAGGCAAATATTCTTCGGAATTGAGGCTCAAGGCATAAGGGCTCATCAAAACTTAAGTCCATATAAATCATACTCGGGTAAGCCAAAGGGCCTAGAAATTGAGTTCGGACACGGGCATACCCGCCTGGCTTATGCAACATCCTGGTTGAGAGCTGTATTTGAGACTCCTGTTCTACCTGTTTATACCAGGATTCAAGGACTTCTTTTAGCTCTTCCTTGGCCATGTCATGCTTAACTGTGAAATCCAGATCTTCGGAGTAGCGCCAATCCGGGAAATAGACTTTGCGCAAAGCAGTCCCTCCCTTGAATATAAACATCTCTTTTATATCTGACATCTGAGGCAGAGCTTTAAGCATTTCGGTAATGACGTAATCCTTTTCCAATGTGCCCAAAGCCACCCTCTCTCGATTTGCCGTCCTCTGCAAATCTGCTTTAGCTAACATCAACCCTGCCCCCATTGTAAAAGCTCGTGCTCGGGAGTATTTAACAAAATTTTCCAGCGATTTATGTAGCGGCCTCTAGAAGCTGCCAAAGTATCGAGTGGTGCATAGCTCTTACTAATACTTTCCCGTAAAAGAGATACGGCTTTTTCCGTCCCAAAACCTAGCTGCTCCAGCAGGTAACCCAGGCGTTGGATTGCTGCCCTGTTACCATTCCTTCGGGCATACTCAGCCATTTTGATAAAATCAAGCTCATCCCGGCCATAATAAAGCGCCTTAGCAGCCTCAGCTATGCCCCCACAATATTCTAGCCTATCGAGACAATCTACTATGGTCTTTTCCCTCTCAGATATATTCACCCGATACCCGTCGAGAGTCACTTCGCTTATGCCGAAAAACTTTCGTCCCGCCATACAGACAAAGCGGTAAGTTACTCCAGAGACCTCCAGCGTGGATTTCGATTTGCGACGAGACGAAGCTATAAAAACAGTTCGACTAATCTGCTCTGTGTAGCCATAATAATTAAGAGCACTGCGAAAGCCGATATAATAAGGTTTTATCAAATAAGAGGCGATTATGAACTCATGTTCGGTCCATTCGCCTTCACGTCCAGCTTCGAAGGGTAATATGAGATATTTACCTTTTTCTAGGCGCTGAAGCCATCGCCGCTTTACCAGTGTTGATAGCAGATCATACAATCCACCATTGCTGCTACCGTAGATTTTGGCAGCATCAGCAAAAATAAAAAGGCGCTTACCCTGGCGAGTTAACTCGGTCAAAAGCCTGCTGCCTGCATCACCAAGTGTTCTTCTGTTTTGTGCCATGATTATCGTCCCTTTTCCGAGTATTATAGCATAAAACATCAGAATACCATGAATATTGGATGGCAAATCTTAGTAAGCAGGTAGTTATTAGCAAACTGTGGTTTTTAAGGGACGCTTGTGGCTACTAAGGGACACAAAAGGGCAACTACTCCCCTTCTCCGAGTAGCCACGCTGGAGATACTTTAAGAGCTTTAGCCAGGGCAACTACCTCAAAATCAAAAACTGGGCGGCTGCCTTGCTCAATTTTGGAGATGGTTGATTGATCAACCTTAAGGCCTAATACTTGCAACCTTGCGACCAGGTCTTCTTGCGTTATGGGTGGCTTTGCCTGCTTCCTTGCCTCTCGAACACGCTTCCCTACGACATTTCGCTGCATAGAGTTGATTGTAGAGAATATGCCTTGCTAGAATATTCCCATTGAGCATATTTGGTGGTAAAATGAGGGAACTAACAAGGAAGAGGACTATAGATGTTTAGCCAAATCTTAGCTCAGCTATGGCGTCCCTTAGAATTTGCCTGCCTAATAGCACTTGTCATGGCAGCAATGCACTTCGGTAAGGATGACAAAGCCGACTGATGGTCGCTCGATAAGGAGAGGAGGCGAATCATGTTGAAAGGTAACTTGGTTATTTTAGCAGTCGTAGCGTTGGTGCTGGGCACGGTTTTGCTGGGGGCCTCGGACAGCAAGGCTTCGGTCGCTGATACTGGCGCTCCTGATGCCGAGGTATCTAGTGAGGAGGTAGGCGGCAACGAAACTGAAGCGGAGGACTCTCCCGCCTCAAGCAGTGCTACTATCACGATTACTTGGACGACTGCAGCTGATGACTAGAAAACAGGGGATTGTAAGGCTTGCCCCCGGATGAAAGATTTAGTTACCTCTCATTACCAAAATGTTAGCAGAAAACGATGATTTGGATAGCGCGCCTAGAGGGATTTGAACCCACGACCCCCGGTTCCGAAGACCGGTGCTCTTGTCCGCTGAGCTATAGGCGCAGGGGTGAACGGTGGGATTTGAACCCACGATCTCCAG
>Ga0210056_1003102_pt1 | contig 13626 bp, 24 predicted proteins | sample CryGeyCG2014_080_2_FD_183965 | JGI IMG/M metagenome (GOLD analysis project Ga0210056, IMG submission 183965) | Groundwater microbial communities from aquifer - Crystal Geyser CG07_land_8/20/14_0.80 (SPAdes) (version 2) | ecosystem: Environmental > Aquatic > Deep subsurface > Groundwater | place... | reverse complement strand
ACCTTCGTAGCGGCGCATGGTTAGCTGAGCTTCCAGTTGCTTCATAGTATCTAAGGCAACGCCAACGGCTATAAGCAAGGCAGTGCTGGAAATTGTCAAGATAGTGACGTTAGTAATTTCCCGGGCGATGAAAGGCGTTATCGCTATTATGGCTAGAAAGAGAGCACCACCAAAGGTAAGGTGCTTTATGACTCGATTTAAATAATCAGCAGTTGCCTTCCCTGGTCGAACCCCGGGAATAAAGCCACCCTGCTGCTGTAAAGTTCTAGGCAAATTCATTTGTTCAAACATAATCATGGTGTAAAAGAAAGTGAAGCCGATTACCAAGAGGAAGTATAGGCCCCAGTAGACGAGACCACCAGGCAAAGAGGCATCCATCTTAAAAAGGTTATAGATTGTGTTCCAGAAATTTGGATCCTGACCTGTAGGATTCATGAACCAAGTTGCTATTGTCGCTGGAAACTGCATCAGAGCAATAGCGAAAATAAGGGGAATCATTCCAGCAGTATTTACCCGCAGTGGAATATGAGTTGAACCTGATTGTCGATACATACGGCCACTGCGAAAAGTGCTACGCGCGTATTGAACAGGGATACGGCGGTGAGCTTCGATAAACATAACTATGAAAACCAAAGTGGCCAAGCCAAGTATAATAAAGGTAATCAGGCCCAAAGGATCCTCCTTAGCCAAAAAACCACGCCCAATCATCTCGGGCATACTAGCTACAATGCCAGCGAAAATTATTATCGATATTCCGTTACCGATGCCTCGCTCGGTGATTAATTCGCCCAGCCAGACAAGAAATACTGTGCCAGCAGTGACCGAGACCACAGTAGCGGCAGTAACTGGAGCCTCGAGGTGTCCAATGACATTTTGACTGTGCAGTAAGGCTAGCTGACCATAGCCTGACAGAGCGGTCAAAGGCACAGTAAGCAAATGGGTAATGCGATTTATCTTGCGTTGACCAACTTCTCCCTCTTGAGCAATGCTCTGAAGCCTGGGGATAACTGGAACCAATAGCTGCATAATGATAGAAGCAGTAATGTAAGGATAAACACCCAAGGCAGCCACACTAAAATTCCTCATAGCACCACCGCTGAAGAGGTCAAGCATGCCTAAAAGCTGATTCTGCTCAAATGTTTCGGCAAGTTTTTGCAAAACTTCAGTGGTTACCATAGGTGCAGGAACATGAACCATGAAGCGGAAAACCACCAAGATACCAAAGGTAAAAAGGAGCCTTCGCCTCAAATCTGGCAAGGTAAAAAAAGCCATCATTGCCTGGATGAGGCGTGGTTGATTTTCTCGACGCTGCATTCTAAGCCCTCTCTACCTTTCCCCCTGCGGCGACAATCTTCTTCTCCGCAGCAACAGAGAATTTGTCAGCCTTGACTAACACTGGGTGACAAATATCGCCATCACCAAGAATTTTAACCGGACGAGCAAGAGACTTAATTAATCCTGCTTTAAGCAGTCCCTCCGGATTTACCTCGCTTCCCGGTGGGAAAATACTAAGCTTACCCACATTTACAATATTATATTCGGTTTTAAAGATATTAGTGAACCCCCTTTTTCTTGGCAGCCGTTTTATGAGAGACAACTGACCACCTTCAAACCCAAGACGCACACCGCCTCCGGAGCGAGCCTTTTGCCCTTTGCAACCTCGCCCGGAATAAGTGCCATGCCCGCTACCATCCCCCCGGCCTACACGCTTCCTTCCATGCTTGGCACCTAAAGGAGGCCTTAATTCATTCTGTCTCATTTCCCTCAACCTTTTGAGCCTCAAAGTTCGCCTCTTTGCGTTTCTTTAAGCTAGCCAAAGCAAGTATGGTCGCCTTAACCACATTAACCTTGTTAGAACTACCCAGAGATTTACTAATAATGTCTTTTATGCCTGCCAATTCAAGCACGGCCCGAACTGTATTGCTAGCAACCATGCCAGTGCCATATGCCGCTGGTTTAAGTAAAATCTTAGACGCCTCAAACTTAGCTAAAACTTCATGAGGAATAGTAGTGTTCACAATGGGTACTTCAATCAGCTCTTTCCGCGCTACAGCGCCAGCCTTACGGATTGCCTCAGGAACGCCAGTTGCTTTAGCCGAACCAACCCCTACGTGCCCTTTGCCATCACCAACTGCCATTAAGGCTCGGAAATGAAGCTGCCTGCCCCCTTTAACCACTTTGGTTACGCGATCAATAGCTATTAATTTCTCCTCAAGCTCCAGATCTGAAGCATCGACTTTAGCCCTTTTGCCAATCACTTTAGTAACCGCTTTCATAGTGCGTCAACTCAAAATTCTAACCCAACTTTCCTGGCAGCGTCAGCCAGAGCCTTGATTCTACCGTGATATTTATAACCACCTCGATCAAAAACCACGCAACTGATCCTTGCATCTAATGCTTTTTGAGCAAGCATCGAACCAACAAGCTCGGCTTTCTTCACTTTCACCATCCCGCCAACCTTGTCTCTCACTTCAGGATCAAGGGTGCTCATTGAAACTAAGGTTTGCCCTCTAGAATCATCGATAATCTGGGCATAAATATGATTCAAACTTCGAAAGACGCATAACCGTGGTCGCAAGGCAGTACCAATTACTTTTTTTCTTACTCTCCTATGCCGTACTTTTTGAGCTAGCCTTGAATCCATGTTAGTTGACTGCATCCGCTATTCTTTGGATACCTTACCCACCTTACCAGGTTTAAGATGTAGCTTCTCCTCAGCGAATTTGATCCCCTTCCCTTTATAGTGATCAGCAGGGCGTATTGCCCGAATCCTAGCTGCTACCTCCCCAACAATTTCTTTATCCCTGCCACTGATATGAATGCGATTTGCCCCCTCAATAACCGCATTGATACCAGGAGGAAGGGGAAACTCTACAGGGTAACCATATCCAACTCGAAGTAACAACTTGTCACCAACTTTTTGTGCTCTATAGCCTACGCCGTTTATTTCTAAGACTCGCTCAAAACCTTTGCTCACTCCTTCAACCATATTAGCCAAAAGGCCACGAGTAAGCCCGTGCAGAGCGCGATGGAGCCTGCTATTGCTAGGTCGTGTCACAATCAACTTCCCGTCTTTCAAAGCAATAGAAATATGAGGAGAAAAATATCGATGTAGCTCTCCCTTATCTCCTTTTACTGTGACCTCATTCCCTTCAACTTGCACCTCAACACCTCGAGGTACAAGGATAGGAAGCAGACCAATTCGAGACATTCACTTCTCCTAAGTTAACCTACCATATGTAGCATAAAACTTCACCGCCAAGGTGACGCCGCCATGCCTCTTGACCAGTCATGATGCCTTTAGGTGTAGATAAGATAGCAATGCCCAAACCACCGTAGACGCGTGGAATTTCACTCTTTCCGACATAAACCCTCAGGCCAGGTTTGCTCGCCCTCTCTAAGCCTAATAGGGCTGGTTGGCCGTTGGCATACTTAAGTCGGATTTTTATCATTGGCTCTAGTTTACCTCTAAGCATCTCATAATCATTAATAAAACCTTCCTCTTTAAGGATTTTAGCGATGGGGAGCTTTACTCGAGACAAAGGCACTAGCACATCATCATGGCCTGCCATGACAGCATTGCGAATCCGAGTCAGCATATCAGCAATGGGATCGGTAACTGTCATCGAAACTCCTTACCAACTCGACTTCCTTACTCCTGGGATTTCACCAGTTAGGGCGAGTTTTCGAAAGCAAATACGGCATAGGCCGAATTTACGCATATAAGCACGTGGCCTGCCACACAATTGGCAGCGATTATGTTGTTGCACCTTATATTTTGGTGCTCGTTTTGATTTCGCAATCTTAGATACCTTTGCCATCTCCAGTTCCTTCGCTTCACGTAGGACTTCGCCTAAAGGGCATGCCCATGAGTTCCAGCAAACTCCTGGCTTCATCATCGTCCTTAGCCGTAGTAACTATGGTCACTTGGAGACCACGAACTTTATCCACCTTACTATAGTCAATTTCAGGGAAAACTATCTGCTCTTTTATGCCTAAATTGTAATTACCTTGACCGTCAAAGGAATCCCTTGGTATACCTCGGAAGTCACGAAAACGCGGTAGAACAATATTAACCAACTTATCAAAAAAATCGTACATTCGTTTACCTCGCAGCGTCACCATCATTCCAATGGGCATGCCAGTTCTCAGCTTAAAGGAAGCAATAGACTTCTTAGCTCGCGCGATCACTGGATGTTGTCCAGAGATCGTAGTTAAGTCCCTTTCCGCTGCTTCAAGAGCTTTAGGGTTTTGTATTGCTTCGCCCAAGCCAATGCTAAGCACAATCTTTTCTAGCCTTGGCAGTTGCATAACATTAGTGTAGCCAAGCCTAGCTTTGAGCTCCGGGGCCACCTCTGTCAAATACTTTACTTTCAACCCAGATGTCATAATTTGCCTGTCAGTCAATCACTTCACCACAAGAGCGACAAACCCGCACCCGCCGTCCATCATCAAGAGAACAAAACCCGACTCGTGCAGGCTTACCGCACTTACTGCACAGCAACATTACATTAGATACATGAAGGGGGGCTTCAAGCTCGATTATACCAGCTTGCCGAGCTCCACCTCGGGTTCGAGAATGCCGCTTAATAATATTAAGCCCCTTCACCACTATTTTATCTTCTTTAAGGAGAACACGCTGCACCTTTCCCTTTTTCCCTATGTCCTTGCCAACAATAATGGCAACAGTATCACCCTTTCTAATTTTCATTTCACACAACCTCCGGGGCTAAGGAGATTATCTTAGTATAATTCTTGCTTCTAAGTTCTCGGGCTACGGGACCAGAAATGCGACTCCCTTTAGGATTATTCTTATCACCTAGAATAACCGCGGCATTTTCATCAAATCTGATATAGGAGCCGTCAAGTCGGCGATAAGGCTTAGCAACACGTACAATTACAGCTCGCACCACCTCACCCACCTTTACCATCCCATGCGGCATAGCTTGTTTCACCGTAGCCACAACGACGTCACCAACATGCGCATATCTCCTTCTAGTCCCACCAGGTACATTGATACACATAATTTGTTTCGCCCCGGTATTATCAGCTACTTTAAGTCTGGTGTAAGCCTGAATCATCTTTCCTTACCTCAACTGGTTCAGCTTCAGCTGATTCACTCCTAGATATTATCTCTATTATGCGCCATCGTTTCTCCTTAGACAAAGGGCGTGTCTCCAAAATCTTCACCCTGTCTCCAACTTTACAGACATTGGCTTCATCATGAACCTTATATTTTTTAGTGCGCCTGATAGCCTTTTTATAAAGCGGATGACGCCTTAAAGTTTCCACCGCTACTACCACAGTTTTGTCCATCTTGTCACTTACTACTTGCCCAATTCTAACCTTGCTTTTCCCGATATAGCTCATCTTATGCCAAACTCTCTTTCCCTCAGAATAGTTTTCATCCTGGCAATCTTCTTTTTAACTCTAGGAATCTCACGGTGGTTGACTAGCTGCCGAGTTGCCAGTTGAAAACGGAGATTAAAAAGCTCTTCATGAGCCTCTTCTAGCTTTTTTAGCAGCTCCTCATTGCTGAGAACACGAATTTGCTCAGCTTTCAACTTTGCCCTCCCTCACTGCAAAGCTAGCAGTAATAGGAAGTTTATCGCAAGCAAGATGCACCGCCTCTCGAGCCGTACTTTCGCTTATGCCCTCTAACTCAAACATGATTCTGCCCCGCTTAACCACAGCCACCCAATGATCAGGAGCACCTTTACCACCACCCATCCTTGTTTCCGCTGGTTTCTTGGTCACAACCTTATCTGGGAAAATACGTATCCACAGCCGACCACCACGTCGTAAATAGCGCACCAAGACACGGCGTGCTGCTTCAATCTGCCTTGCCGTCACCCAGGCAGACTCCTCAGCCCTCAAGGCAAAATCACCAAAAACAATAGTATCCCCACTGTGAGCTCTGCCTTTTAGTCGTCCACGATGAACTTTACGATACTTCACTCGCTTCGGCTGTAACACTTTCTCTCCTCGTCTTAGAAACAATATCACCTTTATAAATCCATACCTTGACTCCAATATGCCCCATCACAGTATGAGCTTCGACAAAACCATAACTAATATCGGCACACAATTTATGCAATGGCATTTGACCTTGATGAAGGCTCACAGATCTAGCAATTTCAGCCCCGCCAAGCCTCCCAGCACATGTTATCTTTATCCCTTTGGCACCAGCCTGCATGGTTCGAAAGGCAGCTTGTTTCATTACTCGACGGTAGGGTATCCTGCCTTCAACTCGCTCAGCTATGCTTTGAGCCAGTAAACAAGCTTCAAGTTCAGGGTGCTCAACTTCTCTGATAGTCAATCTAACTCTCTCACCGCTAATCTTTTCCAATTCTGACCTTAGTGCTTCTACATTTTGCCCTCCCCGACCAATCAAAATGCCAGGATGGGCAGAATAAAGAGTTAAACATAGCTCACCCCCTGGTCGTTCGATTTCCACCCGAACAACACCTCCCCCAGAGCACTTCTGCTCAATAACTTTGCGTAGCTTTAGATCGTCCAGCAAAAAACGAGTATAGTTCTTTTCAGCATACCACTTAGCTGACCAATCGTAAGTAATGCCTAATCTGAACCCATAAGGATGAACTTTTTGTCCCAAAATTACTCCCTTTCCTCAACAAAAACTGTAATATGGCTAGATCGCTTCAAAATAGGGCTCACCCGTCCTCTTGCCTGGGGACGAAACCTTTTTAAAGTATGTCCTTGGTCAGCAAAGATGTCCCTGATTCTAAGATCAGTAGGTGACATTTGAAAATTGTTCTCAGCATTGGCCGCCGCTGATTTAATTACTTTAGCTACGGCTTTCGCTGACGGGGTAGGCAAAAATTTGAGAATAGTCAAGGCTTCATCAACTTTTTTACCCCTAACCATATCTATCACCAAACGAACTTTCTGAGGTGAAATACCAATATCCTTAGCTACCGCTCTTACTCTCACTTCGTGCCTTCTTTATTTGCACGAGGCTAAAGCCTCGCACTACGGAGTTGCATATGATCTCAACCAACTCAAAAACCTCAACAAACTGGGGGCAACTGTGTCTCCCTGCCGGCACGGTTATTTTGCCTGATAAATCAGGCAACTACTTTCCCTGCCTGCACCGTTATTTTAGCTTTCGTAACGTGCCCTCTAAATATCCGAGTAGGCACAAACTCAGCCAATTTCTGCCCCACCATATTCTCAGTAATAAAAATGGGCACGTGCTTCCTGCCATCATGCACCGCAATAGTATGCCCTATCATCTGCGGCAAAATAGTAGAGGCACGAGACCAGGTCTTTATCACCGCCTTCTCCCCTGAACTATTGAGCGCCTCTATTCTCTTAAGTAATTTAGCATCACAATATGGACCCTTTTTAAGCGACCGTGACATTCTATTTCCTCCGTTGGACAATCAATTTATTCGAAATTTTGTTAGGCTTTCGTGTCTTGCGCCCCAAAGCTGGCTTGCCCCAAGGGGTTTTGGGATTCATACCTCGTGGAGTTCTGCCTTCACCACCCCCATGAGGATGGTCTCGAGGGCTCATAGCAGATCCTCGAACTGAAGGACGTATACCCAACCACCGGTTACATCCAGCTTTCCCTAATCTTATATTCTTGTGGTCAATATTGCCTATCTGGCCAATAGTAGCCCAGCATCTATGGTGAAATTTGCGTAATTCTCCTGAAGGGAGTCTAAGCAAAACATAATTACCTTCCTTACTCATTATTTGAGCTGCACTTCCAGCACTGTGAACAAGCTGCCCACCTTTGCCGGGCTCAAACTCAACATTATGAACTAGAGTGCCCACGGGAATTGAGCCCAGTGGCAAGGCATTGCCAAGTTTTATCTCAACCTCATCACCTGCCTTTATAGTATCGCCTATTTCAAGACCCAAAGGGGCAAGGATATAACGTTTTTCCCCATCAATGTAGTGAATTAAGGCAATTCGAGCTAACCTGTTAGGGTCATATTCAATAGAGGCTACCTTCCCGGGGATACCAATCTTATCTCTCTTAAAATCGATAATACGAAGTTTGCGCTTACTTCCCCCACCTCGATGACGCACTGTTATCACGCCGCGGTTATTGCGTCCCGCCTTCCTCTTCAATGATACAAGCAAGGACTTCTCAGGAGCCACCTTGCTTAGCTCCTCAAAAGTGGCACCAACCTTCCCTCTCCTGCTTGGAGAAGTTGGCTTATAAGTCTTCAACATTACAACCTAACCTCCAATTTTTCTTACGGATGCCTTCTTTGCCAACGAGTCTTCTTAAGAAGCTTCTTATGTTGATGCTTCGACATCTTTTTCTTTCTCCACTTAACAACTGAGCCCATTTAAACACCTTCAAAAAAGGTGATTTTATTTTCCGGCTCTAAGCTAACTATCGCTTTCTTCCAAGATGGGCTTGTCACTTCTCGCCTACCCATTCTTTTCGTCTTCCCTGAAACAGTTATTATATTAACCTTAACTACCTTCACCTTAAAAGCTTTCTCCACTGCCTCCTTAATCTGAGGCTTAGTAGCTTCCTTAGCCACCTCAAAGACATATCTATTCCCCTCCTTAAGCAAGGTAGCTTTCTCCGTAATTAAAGGACGCCGCAACACCTCATAAAGATGCATTTTTAATTACCTCTCGCCCCCAGATTCTCTCTATATTACGTAACGCCGGAACTGTGATTATTAGCGTTTTATAGGAAAGTAAATCCACTACATTAATTAGAGCTGAAGGCAGGACTTTAGAATTAGCTAAATTACGAGCCGCTTTAACCACATTGCGATTGGAATGCTCAGTAACAATTAAAGCAGTGGAATCAACATCGAGTGCCGACAGAATATCAATCATATCTTTCGTCCGTGGCATTTCAAAGACAAGCTCTTCTATTACCTTCATGTCCTTCTCTCTAGCTTTAGAGGAAAGAACACACTTTAAGGCTAAGCGCCTCATCTTCTTAGGCATGGATTGATAATATGACCGTGGTTTAGGCCCAAAAACTACTCCTCCGCCCCTGAGCAGGGGTGATTTTATATCTCCCCTCCTCGCCCTGCCGGTATGCTTCTGGGGAAAAAGTTTCCTTGTGCTCCCCCTAACTTCATCCCTCGTCTTCGTAGATGCGGTTCCTTGACGCTTATTAGCTAGCTGCCTCACCATTGTCTGATGAACCACTGCTTCATTAAAGGAAATGCCAAAAACATCCTCACCAAGCTCCACTTGGTCAACAACCTCACCCTTTAAACTATAAACAGGAACTCGCATTTTCTACTTCCCCACCTTTTCAATAATCAGCAACCCCTTCCTGGCCCCAGGCACTGCTCCTTTGATCAGAAGTAAGTTACGGCTTATGTCAACCCCTACCACTTCGAGGTTATGTGCAGTAGTTTTCCTATTCCCCATATGCCCAGCCATGCGCATCCCCTTAAGCACTCGACCAGGAAATGTAGTAGCACCAATTGAACCGGGAGCACGATGACGGTCAGATTGCCCATGAGTCTTTGGCCCACCAGCAAAGTGGTGACGCTTCACCACGCCAGCAAAGCCTTTCCCTTTGGATAAGCCGCTTACATTTACAAAGTCACCCGGGTTCAGAAGGCTGACATCCACCTTATCACCACGCTTAACTGAACTTACCTCCTCAGTTCTAAATTCATGGAGATGCCTAACCCCGTCTATCCCTTGAAGATGTCCTCTTTGTGGAGCATTGAGACGCTTAGCTGCCTCAAAACCTAGCTGGATAGCGCTATAACCATCTTTAGCCTGGCTTTTTACCTGGGTAACAAAGCAAGGTCCAGCTTCGACGGCAGTTACTGCTACTGCCACTCCATCCTCTCGGAACAGCCGTGTCATACCAACTTTTCTGCCAATAATACCTGACATTAGAAATCCTAAATTCTAAGCTCTAAATCCTAAACAAATTCCAAATTCAAAATACCAAAACTCATTTGTTTTGAATTTTCCCTCATTAGTGCTTTGAATTTGTTTAGCATTTCGAATTTCGTGCTTGGGATTTATCATAACTTGATATCTATCTCCACACCAGAAGCCAAATTAATTTGGGCCAAAGCGTCTATAGTTTTAGAAGTTGGCTTAAGAATATCGATCAGCCGTTTGTGAGTGCGAATTTCAAATTGCTCCCTCGAATCCTTATCAATGTTTGGAGAGCGGATGACACAAAATTTCTCTATATGTGTAGGTAAAGGCACCGGGCCAACAACTATGGCTCCACTACGTTCTACCGCTTCCACTATCTGCCTTACCGCCTGGTCAACTAACCTATGATCAAAACCTTTGATTTTGACGCGAACTTTCTGACTGCTCATCTGCCTTCAGCTTTTACAATTTGCCCGGTTAAACTGGGGGGCAGCTCTTCATAACGATAAAATTCCATAGTATAAGTCGCTCTCCCTTGGCTGAGAGACCTTAAGTCACCGATAAGGCCAAAAGTTTTCGCTAAGGGAATAAAACAGCGAATAACGCAGGGATCCTCACTAGTCTCAACGCTATCAATGCGAGCTCTTCGGGAATTTAAATCGCTAATGACGTCTCCCATGAATTGAGCCGGAACTAATACCTCCGCCTCCATAATTGGTTCCAAGAGTATAGGCTTGGCTTTAGCTACACCACTCTTCACTGCCATGGAACCTGCTATCTTAAAAGCTAGTTCTGAGGAATCAACCTCGTGGAAACTGCCATCATGCAAAGTCACTTTGATATCTACTACAGGGTACCCAGCTAATTGTCCGCTTTGCAAAGCCTCCTTAACCCCAATTCCCACCGCAGGGATAAATTCTTTGGGCACAGCTCCGCTTCGAACTTGGTCACAAAACTCGAAACCACTGCCTCGCTCACCAGGCTCAAGTCTAAGCCAGACATGCCCATACTGACCTTTGCCACCAGATTGGTGAATAAATCTCCCCTCAGATTCTACAGGTAAAGTGATTGTCTCTTTATAAGCTACTTGAGGCTTGCTAATTTTTACCTTCACACCAAACTCACGAAATATGCGCTCCACCAATACCTCAAGGTGCAATTCACCCATCCCTGAAATGAGAACTTGACCTGTTTCTGGGTTACTGTTAACCTTAAAGGTAGGATCCTCCTCAGTAAGTTTAGCTAACACATCAGCTAACTTGTCTTGGTCTCCCTTTCCCTCGGGCTCGATGGCCATTGAAAGTAGCGGCTCAGAGAAATGGATGGGTTCAAAAAGCAAGGGTCGAGCAGCATCACAAAGGGTATCCCCTGTAACCGTCCTCCTAAGCCCCACAGTAGCTACAATGCTGCCAGCATCAGCTTCATCGACCTCTTCACGGTGATTGGCATGCATAACATACAACCTTCCCAGATGTTCTTTCTCTCCCTTGGAAACATTAATAACCTGTGCCCCAGCCTTTACCTTGCCCGAATATATACGTAGGTAGGTTAACCTGCCCATAAATGGATCAGAAACAACCTTAAAGGCTAAAGCTGAAAGGGGCTCATCGTCGCTTGTGCGACAAAGAATTCCTCCTCCATCTCTGGGATTGATAGCACGAGCAGCGGGAATATCTAAAGGCGAAGGGAGATAGGCTACAATAGCATCAAGCAAAGGTTGGATTCCCTTACCTCTCAAAGCACTGCCACAAAGAATAGGCACTATCTGGTTAGCTACGGTCAACCTTCTTACCACTGTTTTGAGTTGAGAAACAGGAATTTCTTGACCCTCAAGATACTTAAGCATGATCTGGTCATCGCTCTCAGCTAATTTTTCCATGAGCGTTTGGCGGTATTTAGCCACAATAGTTTTATCACCTTCTGGTATAGCTTCCTCCACTGGCATTAGATAAGGATCGTCAAGGAAAGTAATTGCTCTCATCTCCACAAGGTCGATAATCCCTCGGAAGGAACTCTCAGCACCCAAAGGAAGCTGTATGGGTAAAACCTTGGCTCGCAATCGCTTCTCGATCATAGTGACTGCGTGATAAAAATCAGCACCAACCCTATCCATCTTATTAATAAAGCAAATCCTGGCTACATTGTACTTATCTGCTTGGCGCCACACTGCCTCCGATTGAGCTTGTACTCCAGCCACAGCATCAAAAATCACAACCCCACCATCCAATACCCGAAGGCTACGTTCCACCTCAGCTGTGAAGTCCACATGTCCCGGGGTATCGATGATGTTGATGCGATGCTGGCGCCAGTGGCAAGTGGTAGCTGCCGAAGTAATGGTAATGCCACGTTCCCGCTCTTGCTGCATCCAATCCATCACCGCTGTTCCTTCATCCACCTCACCGAGCTTATAAGTACGCCCGGTGTGATAAAGAATCCTCTCCGTGATGGTAGTTTTGCCAGCATCTATATGAGCAATGATTCCTATATTTCGTATCTCTTCTAAAGGGAAAGTTCGTGACATAAGCTTATCCTTTACCTCGAGTACCGCTTTCACTCTAATTTCTCACCAGCGATAATGAACAAAGGCTTTGTTAGCCTCAGCCATCCTATGAAGATTCTCGCGCTTCTTAATTGTTGCTCCTTGGCCCTGAGCAGCGTCGGTTAACTCAGCTGCTAACTTCTCCGCCATAGACTTTCCACTACGCACCCGCGCCGAGGCGATGAGCCAGCGCATGGCCAGAGAGCGCCCACGGCCTCTTTCCGTCTCAACGGGGACCTGATAAGTAGCACCGCCAACACGACGTGGCTTAACCATAAGAGTCGGCGTGGCATTCCCAATCGCCTGTTCCAAAACTTCCACAGGAGCGCTATTGAGTTGCTGAGCAGTAAGCAACAGGGCATCATAGGCAATACGCTCAGCTGTAGCCTTTTGCCCCCTCAGCATAATCTTATTAATAAATTTAGCCACTGTGAGGCTACCATATCTAGCATCAGGAGCTATCACTCTTTTTACTACTTTCCTAGCTCTCCTTGGCATTTAATACCTCGCTACTTTTCAGGTTTCTTGGAGCCATACCCACTGCGGCCTCGTTTCCGGTTAGCCACTCCCTCAGCATCCAAAGTGCCACGAATAATATGATAGCGAATTCCAGGAACATCCTTAACCCTACCTCCACGAATCAAGACTATCGACCTCTCCTGTAAGTTATGCCCTTCACCAGGAATGTAAGCATTCACTTCCATACCATTAGTTAACCTTACACGGGCAACCTTACGCAGTGCTGAGTTAGGCTTTTTCGGCGTAACAGTCTTAACCTGAAGGCAAACACCTCGTTTCTGAGGCGACCCTCGAGTCCACTTGCTCTCGCCTTTCATAGCATTATACCTAAGATGCAATGCTGGCACCTTGGCTCGCTTGCCAGGCTTCCTTCGCCCCTTGCGAACAAGCTGATTAACTGTTGACATTTCTACAACCCTTAATATTTTAGGCAATCAAAAAGCCGCCTAGTTATTATACCGGTCTACTTACTTCAAAAATCCTACCCGGCTTCAACTAGCCGACTTCCTTAGGCCTATAACCCTTTTTACCTTTCAGTAGACAACAAATTTTTATATTAACATAAAAGAATTACAAAAGTCAACTAAACAAATCTGGGCTGTTGCTGTCCAGTGAAAATGTCACCATAATTGTTCTGTGAATTTGTCACCCCCTCTTATCAACATACATCTTGAAGGATCTTCGCCAGGGATGATTCGGAGCAGGTTTAT
>Ga0210056_1003101_pt1 | contig 13639 bp, 12 predicted proteins | sample CryGeyCG2014_080_2_FD_183965 | JGI IMG/M metagenome (GOLD analysis project Ga0210056, IMG submission 183965) | Groundwater microbial communities from aquifer - Crystal Geyser CG07_land_8/20/14_0.80 (SPAdes) (version 2) | ecosystem: Environmental > Aquatic > Deep subsurface > Groundwater | place... | reverse complement strand
AGTATAATCACCCATTTTTGCCTTTCTTCTTTTTCAATAAAGGGTAAAAGTTTAGGCTAAGATTCAAGTTCCTTCAAAATATCAGAAACCTTAAAAGCGACATATTTGATCTTGAATCTGTCGAGTTCCTTAATGTTGTGATAGGAGTTAAGACTCTCTTCATCAATGATAAGAGCCGGGATAATATCCATTATACCTACACGTTTATCTTCGGCGTACCTCTTAGCCCACAGGGATACATCCCTGAGCCCAAAGAAAGGGCTCTGTTTGTAATTTATCTTAACGATGTAATCTTTTCCTTCTGTATCAGCGAATATCATATCTGTGCGTACATTACGGGCACTCGCAAGTTTATAATCAACTACCAGTGTATCCCGATTAATCTTAATACCCAAGTACTTTTCAACCAGTTCTGGTTTCCTCTGAAAAAGTTTAATCACGTCTTCCCAAGCAATCTCTTCTTCTTTCATCTACTCCTCCTCCATCTTGACTTTAAAGAGGCTCTCATCCTCTTCTCTCTCTCCTTTACCACTGAATTGAGATGCCTTATGTAAATAAGGGAGTTAAATAGTTCAGCATAAACCCCTGACTGAATCTTTCAGGGATAAATAAAGGATACCCCCACCTTCAGGTGAGGGTATCCTTCTATGTTTGGCTCTCCTTTGTAACTTCTACTTACCAATGTCTTCCGGCCAATCCTGAGTCGGCGCAGGTAAATCTAAAGGCACTGGCTTACCAGCCTTCCAATACTTCTCCACAACAGGATGCCCCTTCTCCCGAAGAAATGCCTCCAAATCCGCTGCCTTCGGACTGTCTATCTCTGTGGCTATCTTGTCATAAAGCTCCTCAGGTATAGCATCGGCAATCTGCTTCTTTAAACTCTCATGTATCCATACTATCCTCTCCCAACCACCATCTCCTCGCTGAAAGGTCTTCTCCCTTGCAAAAGGTATCGCAGCTCCCATGTACCCATGCCCCTGTACTCCTCCGCATGCCTCGGCTGCCATCTTCGAAAAGGTTAGTCCTTCTCCTAATGGTGTCTCTCCTTTGTACGTCCTGTCTACAAGTCCTATCCCGTCAACCTGAGGGATATAAAATACTAATATCTCAAATCACCCTCACGAGGTCATCGGATATTTTATCGTACTGTAAAGATTTAACCGCTTAATGGTGCGGTTGGTCTTCTCATACATGTATTCGTTGATACCCTTATACTGACCTGACGACTTGCTGATAGGCTCTCCCTTGGGTATGTCGTCTATGTAACCATGCGGGTCTATCTCCATACTAATCTGAGCCCCCTTGTATGATAAGATACCACAGAACGGCATCCTCTCAGGGGTAAGTATGCAGACATGGTTCGGAGCAAACCCCTGACATAAGGTACAACTGAAGAAGTTGTCCACGTCGTCATCCTCTATACCCAAACGACGACTGTCGCTTAAATCCCACTTGGGTTTGATCTCCTCCTCTAAAACCTGCTGTATTAACTCAGGGCCACCTACCTCTGGAGCACCTACTATAATCCTCGCCTCCATCTTCTCAGCAATAGGATAAGCAGACTTGGTAAGGGCTATAATCGCCTGACACATCTTGCGAAGGGTAAACCTGTCTGCTACTCTCTTGGCTACCCTCATCCACCAGGTATGCCTGGTGTTCACCCCCATGAGCCCCTCCATCCCCTCTATATGATCACACATCGCCCTCATGAAGAACTCATCATAGTCCGGCTGTATCTCACTCCCCCATACCTTGAACTGCATCCCTATAGGAAAGGTAGAACCCTCTTCTGTCTCGTCTATATCCGGACCAATGATCTCTATAATGTTGTCCCTCACTTCATCTTCATTCGTAGTAACCTCTAAAAGCATAAAAATGCTCCCAAACCACTTCGGCCCACCATACTCAACATAAAAATCATCCTTCCTTATCCGCTCTCCCATGTGCCTCGGACTAATGTCTATATCAATCTCCTCCAACGCCTCCTCAAGATCTTCAGGAACATGATAAATCTTACCTTCCGGTATCTTGACCATTACCTACCTCCTTTTCCACGGTATTTACCTAGGCTGTAATTAGCTAGGCTATAATTATAACAATTCATCAAACTTTCTTAGTCTGAATCAAATATACATAGATCCTCAGTGTAGCATACATTTTAATATAATCTAATTTTTGAGGTTGTCAATCAATTTATTCAAAAAATCAGCCCACTCATCGAATGACAGGTCAGGGGAAGAATAAGTAGCACCTTCCATATATCTGTTATCCAATATCATCGTTTTCCCGTTTTTTATTGTAGAGATTAACATCCTTGCTATATCTGGATAATAGCCAAAGAATACCAATAGTTCTGGTCTCTCTGGAGTAATAGGCTCCTCCCATTTCTCGACCCTTAAAAAATTTACCAGATCAGCAGCCATCATCTTCTTAGCCTTTATCTCCTTATTATCCTTTAATTGAAACATCGTATTGCCCGTAGCAGCTATCGGTGTATCGGTTAACTTAGCTATCTCTACCACATAATCCAGCAGTTTCTTTCCACCAACCTCCAGATTATTGCAAATTGACCCTGCTACTAGAAGCTTTTTCTTCTCTTCTTTAAGAAATTTTGAGGCTTCATTGGGTGTTAGCATCATCTCTTTTCCCCTTTCTTTTAAAAACCGATCAAATGTGTGCTATTTTTCTCTGTCTGATCTTGGTTTGTAAACAAATCTACTCAATCCAGTTAAATACTGGCCTGGTCTAAACCCATAATTTTCAACGAAGTCCCCTGGTTCCATCAATCGACCGTCTCTGTGTTTTGCTTTAAGAATTCTCCCCCGCTTTTTATCAACCTCCCAACCATGCTCCTCTTCCAATAGCCTGATTATCTTGGCCTTCTTTGTAATCGGCAGTTCCGCCTCTTTTTTTACGAAAAGGTGCCAATCGTCGGGCCATTCACCAAACCTCTTTTTGTAAGCATTAAGATAGAGATCGAATTTATTCTGGCGGGAGACATCCATCTCTTGAGTGGTGAAGCTGAGTTTTGGGACAAGGGCAATGGCCTCATCGATGGTCTCTACCGGGATCAGCAAATGCTCTGGTGTAGGTTCAGTTTCCCTCTTCTCTCCGGTATTCCCATGTAGCCCCCACCACTTGCTTCTATCGTATTTATTCCCTAATAGGTATCTTTTGAACTTAGATCCATTGGGTCCTACGATAACCGGAATACCTGCCCTGGCATGAGCTGCTGCAACGGCATAGGCAAGATCGGTGGCTGGTCCCCACATGATTACGACACTCGCAAACCTATATATAAAATCAGCCTCCTGTGCAAGGGTAGACTTATAAGGGTTCCTGAAGGCAACGTATCCCAGTTTATAGTAGGGGGCGGTTGATACAAGGCTCTGTGCCGAACATCCACCACAGTTGGTCAGACATCTGGGATTGTAGAGTGCCGGATATGCTTCAAACAGGAACTTCCCTGTCTTCGGATCCTTATATCGGGCAACATCCTGGGCAATACACCCTGCAACGGCAACAGAGTAATTAGACTGAACAAACTCTCTAGCCATTTCAGCCACTTCGCTCTCTGCCCCCGGGTAGTTACCGCAACCTATTATAGCCACAGCGCTGGGCATACTGAACATGGTTATAGCTATATCCCTTACCTCCAGATTGGTGATAGGCCCCCTACCTGCCCGCATCTTAAAATAGTCTTCTTTTATTGCCTGGGGATTGGCAGACAAAAACATATCCATTAGGGGTATGCCTTCAGGGCATGCCTGTTCACACTTTCCGCAGTACATGCTCTTCTCGTGAACATCTGCCAACCTGGTAAAATCCCCCTCTTTTGCTGCTTTTAAGGCTTCACAGTTTATTAAACTGGCCGGGCATGCCCTGGAGCAGGCATCACAATCTGTACATTTTGAGGCATACCTTTTTATATCCTCTGCAGTCAGAAGATAGCTATCCTTTCTCTTGCCTTTCATCTTCTGCGCAAGTTTAACGGCAACCTCACCGGCCTTCCTGGGGTCTGATATCATAACTATAGGAGTCCCTTTTTCAAGATCATTGACAATCTCGTCTACTGAATCAAGTGCCCTGTCATCCAGACCATATGTATGGTTGAAGCTAGTTGTTATTACTCTGGTATCTGTCTTAATTGCCTCTTCCATTACATCAACTTTGCAACATATATCACTGAGGACGATCACATCCCCCATGCCCAGTCTTAAGACCTTATTAGCCCTGGTGGGAGAGGTAAGTACCTTAGCCTTATCATAAAAACGAATCATGTCATGTCCCGTTGAACCGATCCCAGTAACCTCTATCTTACCCTCTATGCCGTTATCTTTCATGTACTTTACTGCCATCCACGCAGGCAAAAAGTCATTACCCATAAATACCAGGACAGGTTTCGATGTGTCTACCGAGCCAAGCCCACCTTCAGTAGTAGGTGGCGGAAAGGCAGGTATATCCATCAAATCCTTATCTGGACCCCAGGCAAAATCAAAGAAATTGTACTTAAGCCATTCAGTGAGGTCCATTACAAAGAGAAGGACAGAGCCGGCATGAAAGACCTTTGATTCCAAATCAGTAACACTACTTTCTCTGCCCACATTCGCTGCGGTTAAAAGTTCTGAAAGCTGACCTTCTGCGTAGGTTAAGGCCTCTCTCACTTCTCCAAGGTTTTTCGGTGAATCAGAGATAAGTATATTTACGTTCATTAAACCGTAAACTATATTGTTTCCCCACTTTATTTCTTTATCCTTTCCAAACTCCTTTATGCAGTGATCCAGAAGTTCCTTACAGGTCGACAAATGCATTGCGAGCCCCTTGCATGCCGACTGGAGAGAGAGCTTTGCCTGAAATGTCTCAAGATCGAGTCCGCAACTCCCTTTCCCCTTTTCTAGATTACAAGGCCCCTGGAAGCAGTCCTGACATTCTTTTATGGTAGCAGTGTAAAGAGGGGGGTATCTTTCCAGCAGGAATCTGTCCCACTCTGCTATGTCATGTGCATGCGGGTAAGGCGTTAACCACACCTTCATCTGGTTAATCACGTTCTCTGTCCAGGTAGTCTCGACTGACTCTTTAACCAGATCCTCAATTCCTCTTATATCTCTCACTGCTTTGCTTACATCGACCTCGGTATTGCCAACTTTAGCAATGACCTTTTTTTGATCGTCTCCCATTAATTTACCTCCCTTGTTATATTTATGATTAGTGCCTCATAAAACAACCGTCGCTATAGAAACACCCCTAATAACCTAGGGGGTTCCTATTATGAGACTCTTTAAAAACTATATTCCCATTGATAGTACCATTCAGGGATACCCCTGAAAATTAAATGCATAGGTTTTTGGGAACCCACCTCAGCGAGCTTACCCCCGTTAGAGAAGGAATCTCTAACGGGGCTTAGATAGGTCAAAAAATTAGTTCTGAAGCTAAAGGGGATGTGTTTAACTCTTGAAGCTATAAAATCATTTAGCTACTTTAAGGGTGTTCATTATCTACATCCTCAGCATTCTCTATTCTACACTATTAAGCTTACCTATAGAGAAAGGGGCTGCGCATCGAACTCCTACTCAAATACATCAACTTCGGAAACGCAGTCTTTACAAACAGTCTTCTTTACCGTGCCAGCTGTAAGGGCGCCAGGTTTGGAATAACCCTTTATCCTAGCTGCCGGATGAGTTGCATCTAGCGCGATTTCCACAGAGCACATTTCACAAATGTCAATTCCACATTCAGTGCATTTCTCTTTTGCCTCGTTTTCATTGCATTTTCCACAAACTTTTCCTTCCGCCATTCAGATTTGCCTCCTTCCTGAATTGTCTTTAATAAATCTTCTTTAATATATTTTTATACTTTATTTTCTGAGGGGGATTCATCTCCCACCCATATTGTATATAATACTAGCATAAAAAAAACCCATGTCAAGTGAAAAGTCAAACCAATTCCTTTTTTCATTGACTTACCCCCATAGAGTTGATTAAATGGTTTTTGTTATGAACATACTATTAATCGAAATAAATCCGTTCATCCCCCCATCCACCCCTATTTCCATCGCCTATATTGCAGCCTTTTTGAGGGGGCATGGGTTTCGTGTGAACATTATGAATATTGGAGAGAACACCCCTTTTTCTCTTCATCTCCTCAGTTCCTGTATCCGTGATTTCAAACCAGGGCTGGTAGGGTTCTCCACCTATCAGAGGAACATCCTCTCTGTTATCGGGCTGGCAAATTATATAAAGTCCTTTGATCCGAAGATCAGGATTGCGATAGGTGGACCGCAGGCCACTTTTATGCCATCTTCTGCCCTTCAACCCATGGGGTCTATCGATTATATATGTAGAGAAGAAGGCGAAATCGCCCTTCTGAACATAGCTTTGGCCATTAGAGATGGAATAGACAACACTGTAATCTCAGGGAGTTCCTGCAAATGTGAAGATGGTTTGTTTTATGATGGTCCCAGTGTAGAAGGCTACAGCGATCTGGACAGATACCCCTCTCCGTATCTTCATAACGACCTTATTGATTTCTCTAATCTTGAAGAGGCAATCCTGTTTACTTCAAGGGGGTGTCCCTATGGATGTGTATTCTGTTATACACCTAATGCCTTTAAACGAAAGGTTAGATTTCATTCTGTTGAGAGGGCAATAGAAGAGATTGAATGGATTTATCGGAAAGGCATTAAAAAGTTCTGGTTTGCAGATCCGAGTTTTTCTATCAATATTGACAGGATAGATCAATTAATGGGAGAGATTCTCCGAAGAAATTTAAAGATACAGATCTGGCTGGAAACCAGAGCGGATCTTGTCAATAACGAGCTTGTGAAAAAGATGAAGGCCGCCGGGGTTTATCTTGTTGCCTACGGGCTGGAATCGGCATCTAAGAAAGTACTTGAAGGTCTAAAAAAGAACATTTCACTGAATGATATGCGAAGAGCGATAAAATTGACCCAAAAACACGGGATAGACGTGGAATTATTCACTCAGTACGGCCTTCCCAATGAGACCTTTGATGATGCTATGAAGACATTGCAATTTCTTAAGGAGAACGATGTAAAGATCAGGGGAAATTCTAATTCCCAGCAGATGCAAGTGTATTTTGGTACGGATGTATTCAACTCTTATCACGAATTTGGGGTTCGTCCACTGGAAAAGAATATACCTGCATATATGTCCATAGGGAAACAGTACGAGACAGAACACCTGTCCTCTGAGGAACTTAAGAAAATCAGGCTGATATGGGAAAAGGAGTCCCTTGACGGGGTGAAGAGAAAGGTTTCATAGGGGGTATTATCAAATAGACTTATAGACTAGTGTCCATCCATAAATGCCTAAAATTCCCTCCCTCTTGAGGGGGGCGGGAAGGAGAAAGGTAGATGGAAAAGAAAGAAATCATGGTTATGAACCCAAATTCCCAACTCCTCATCTACCAAACCCCTGACGGCAATATCAAAATCGATGTCCGTCTTGAAAATGAAACAGTCTGGCTGACTCAAGATCATATGGCTCAGCTTTTTGGCAAGGCTAAATCAACGATTAACGAGCATATTAAAAATATTTTTGCCGAGGGAGAGTTAATAGAAGAACAGGTTATGAGAAAATTCGGAAATTCCGAATTTTCTACCAAACCAACACACTACTACAACCTGGATGTTATTATTTCAGTGGGTTATCGGGTAAAATCATTGCAGGGAACCCAATTCCGAATCTGGGCCACCCAAAGGCTTAAAGAATATATTGTTAAAGGCTTCACCCTGAATGATGAACGGTTTAAAACCGGCAATTCCATGAATTATTTCAATGAATTGCAGGAACGCATTCGGGAAATCCGGCTTTCGGAACGTTTCTTCTATCAGAAGATCAAGGATATTTACGCCACCAGCATTGATTATGATCCGAAGGATGAAAAAACCATCGAGTTTTTCAAGATCGTTCAGAATAAGCTGCTCTGGGCAATCAGTCGGCAAACTGCCGCCGAACTGGTTTATCGCAGGGCAGACGCATCTTTGCCTCTTTTGGGAATGTGGTCTTATGATAAAAAAGCGGATATTCCTGTTCGTAAAACTGATGTCATTATTGCCAAGAATTATCTGGGCGAAGATGAAATTAAGCTGCTTGGACTGCTTGTGGAGCAGTATCTTGCCTTTGCCGAAACTATGGCTATCCAGCACACCCCCATGTATATGAAAGACTGGATTCAGCGGTTGGATGTCATTATTCAACTCAACGGCAGAGAACTGTTAACACATGCCGGTAAAATCAGCCATGAAACGGCACTGGAAAAGTCTGCTATAGAGTATGATAAGTACAGGGAAGAACAAAAGAAACTGGAGCATGAACAGAGTCTTAGAGAATTGGAAGAGGATATTGTTAGATTAAAGAAACAAAAGCCTGATGAGGGGGAAAACCAATGAAATTCGCAGAAGAAAAACTTGAACAAGCAGTAATCGAGCTCTTTAAATCCGAGGGTCAATGTCATTGACTAACCATTGACAAAAATAGTGACAGCTATCACTTAGCTCGTGCGTTGAGTCTGTAGAAAAACCCTATATTTCTTCAATAATTACTTTATTAGACGGCCGATTTATGGTACTATCACTACAATAATATGAGGTCAAACCGTTTAATTTACACAGGGAAGTTGCAGTGGCCAGGTACAAAGATTACTCCTATTTCCAGTTCATCCCTATTTTTTTCGAGAAACAGATTCTGCCAGGCACCTTTGAGTATTCCCTGAATCAAATTAACGGCATGAAAAAGTCTAAGCTGATCAGAAAACTAATTCTCTGCCAAAGGGCTTTTTCTACAGGCTCGTTCGACTGACATCATTAAAGATTGCTGCCAAGTGGGGATTAGATGGATAAGGAAACGGAAACCAAGGACTCATTATACGTTGATAAGGGGTTAGTTACAATGTTCATTAAGATGTCGCCAGAGGAACGTTTGCGAGCCAATGATAATGCAGTGCGTACTATTCTGGAGTTGAGAAATGCCTACCAGCAGCAGAAAAACAACAGGCGCAGACCTAAGCGCACTACTTGAAAGGCTCATAGAGGCAGGCGTCAAGTTTATTCTTGTCGGTGGCCTTGCTGCCGTTGTGCAGGGCGCTCCAGTCTCAACGATGGATGTGGACATCGTATATAACCGATCTTCCGATAATATTACTAAACTGCTTGCGTTTCTCAAATCGATTAGCGCATTCCATCGTCGCCAAGACGACAGGGTAATAGAGCCAAAGGAGGACGATTTTTCGGGGATGGGTCATGCTCTTTTTGCAACCCTCTTAGGACCTCTCGATGTTTTGGCTGTTATTGAGGAGGGAAAAACCTATGAAGACCTCCTTGAGCACACAGTGGAAATTGAGTTTAGAGGTCATACGCTTCGTGTTCTCGAGCTTAAGATGCTGGTTGAACTCAAGAGAATCTCCAAGGACCCCAAAGACAAGCAGCGGCTCCCTGTTCTGGAAGAAACATTACGACAATTGGAGGAAGAAGTGGGGGTCTAGGAGTCTCCTGGATAGGGAAGGAGAAAGAGTTCTTATCATGCCAGAGGGTTCAATAAAAAAATTGTATCTTATCCTGGACCGGGGAGACGGGCATTCTTCTCAGGAATTTCAGGAATATTTTACCGGTCTTTTCCCTTTCCTTGATATATCTGCGGACGTATACCTTATTGCGGAAGATATGGCGAGAGACTTCCCCCGCGTGAGGAAGACGGTAATACAGATTGCCCTTTTCCTAAAAAGACACTCCTTTTACAGGATAAACATCCATCCTGTTCATCCGTTACCCTCTGAAGATTTGCTGGAAGGTATTTACAACGATTTTTTCCAGATAATCAGCCCTTTTAACAGAGAAGGATACATTCACCAGAGTGTGTCCCGTATTATGATTCTACCCATCCTTATGGCGGAAGAGAAGGATGATGTGATCTCCCTCAATAGATGTCTGGATTTCCTGAGGGATCGGCTGATGGTTCCCAGTATTTACGTCCCAGAAGATGTTTCCCCTGGCGGTATTAAAGGCATTGTGAGAAGCGATAAGGAAAGAATTTATCTGGAGCTGGCCGGGGGAGATAAACTGGAAAGACTCATAAATACCCTGGGAGTCCATTCTGTATTCGATGACCTTATGGTATGGGCGAATGCCCCGGTAAAAGGTTCCCTTCAAGGATGCCCTTCTATTATATTGAGAGAAAAAGATGGGAATATCTACGACTGTTTCAAGGCAGTATGCTCAAAACAGCCCGTTTCAAACCTTTACTCTATGAACAGCTTATCTGATCTGCGCATGACATTAGAATCGGACGGAGACAAGTGGGACAATTGTCTGAACTGCGCTGCAGAATCACTCTCTCTTATGAAAGATACCCTCAGGATAAATGACCGCGAAAAAGAGGCATTTAGCATTTCTTTTCATCTTGGCATGGAATTGGTCAAGCAGGAAGACTACAAGAGCGCACTGGAACATTTCGACAGGGTACTGACAGAACATACCGACTTTGAGGATATGGGGAATATCCTCCTTTCCAAGGCATTGTGTCATCTTCGAAGAAACGAAAACAAGAAAGCCATGGTTACCCTGGAAGAGGCAGAAAGACATACCCCCTCTTCAGCTATGATCTATTATTATAAGGGTCTGTGTGAATTCGGTCTCAGGGATTATATAGAGGCAATTGACAGGTTCCAGGATGCCCTAAAAATGGGATATGACCAGCTTCCGCTGGGGGATGTATATTTTTATACTGGGCTCAGTCATATTAATATTGAGGAATACGGTGATGGACTTGCGATGATGAATCATGCAGAGGAGTTCTTCACAGAAAGGAGCCCTCTTTATTATTATATGGGGCTCTGCTATCTTGGCATGAGAGACCTTGGTGCCGCCTTAGACTATCTCAAGAGGGCTCTGGCATCCAGACCTCAAAAGGAGGATTTGAGCAGCATATACTTCTACCTGGGCTTATGTTATAAAGAGATGGGAAGGTATGAAGATGCCCTTTTAGACCTTAAAAGGGCCAGGGAGGCGGAGGAGGGAAGAAAAGACATCCATAACCTGATGGGGTATTGCTATTTCAAATTGAAAGAATATGATGATGCCATCCAATCCTTTATGAGGGCGGTGGAAATAGACCCAAACTCTGCTATCGATTATGCAAATATAGGTGTGAATCTCAAAGAAAAAGGGGAGGTAGAAAAGGCTATCCCCATGTTCAAAAAGGCTCTGAGCCTGGATCCTACTATTGGTTTTGCCAGAAAACATCTTGCTGAGATTACTAAAGAACCTTCCTGATCTCTGAACAGCTTTTCTTAGATTTTCTACCGTCCCCGCTATTCATAGCGGGGACGGTAAGGTCAGCAAATCTTTTATCCTAATTTACCCCCAACCAGGAAGGTACTGATGCAGCATCCTGGCGGCTCTCCTCCCAGGTTACTGGTTAGACCTAATTTTGGGTTATTTATCTGTCGTTTTCCTGCCCTGCCTTGAAGTTGTGCGTACATCTCGTAAAGCATCCTTATACCAGTAGCGCCGATGGGGTGTCCAAAGCACTTTAAACCGCCATCAGGCTGGACAGGGAGACCGCCATCCAGATCAAAGAAACCCGATTCAATGTCTTCCCTCACCTTTCCTCTGGGGCTAAACTGGAGATCCTCCATGAAGACGGCTTCTGTGATTGAGAAACAGTCGTGTACCTCTGCCATACCTATCTCTTCTCTTGGCTTTGTCACCCCTGCTTCTTTATATGCAGCGATACCGCATCGGTATATCTCCTCTATATGGGTATAATCATAGTCATCCCTCAACCTGTTTTCACCACCGATGGATATCTGAAGGGCCTTAAGATACATGGGGTCTTTGCGGAAATCCTTGGCCTTGTCAGCACTTACCAAAATAGCTGCTGCTGCGCCGTCGCTCACCCCACAGCAGTCAAACAATCCTAAAGGCCACGAGATCATAGGTGCATTCATTGCCTGTTCAATGGTTATCTCTCTCTGAAAATGCGCCTTGGGGTTCAATGCCCCATTCTTATGACTCTTGTACGAAACACGGGCGAGCATCCTCTTGCCTTCATCAGGACTCAAGCCGTATCTCTCAAAATATTTCGTGGCCATAACCGCAAACATTGCCGGTGCAGTGGTTGTGGGCGCTATGCCTGCAGCATCGTCCATGAGACCCCCTCCTGATGCGGTAAAGGGGAGGTCCAAACCACTGTATCCCTGGTCTTTTAATTTCTCAAAGCCGATTGCGAGAACGATGTCATTTATCCCTGCGGCTATTGAATAGGCTGCGTTCCTGACGGCCTCAGATCCAGTGGCACATCCGTTTTCAACCCTTGTAATTGGGATGTAATTCAGTTTAAGGGGCTTTGATGCCGACATGCCTGTAAGCCCCCATAGTGTCCCAACCCAGGCCGCATTAATATCTTTGGGATCAATGCCTGCATCCTCATACGCCTCATAGGCGGCTTCGACGATTAGATCCTCGGCAGATGCATCCCAGCGTTCGCCAAACTTTGTGCATCCCATTCCAATAATGGCAACCCTATCCTTTATGCTTCCTCCCATTTTTCCCTCCTTACCGTACTGGTCTAATCTTCCAGAAATAGTTGTGGATTCCTCTATTAAAATAGAGTTTTCTGAAGGTAAATTCTACATTCATCCCTACCTTGACTTCTGATGGATCACGGTCTGTCATATCAAAGGCAGCCCTTCCTCCCCCTTCGAATTCTATAACACCGACGACCGCTGGCGGGTCTATACAGTCTGCCAGGTTATCCTGGGTATAGGTAAATATGCTCAGTTTTTTGTCGGACAATCTGACCCGTTCCCGTTGATCCTTGGTATGGCATTTTACACATACCCTCTGTGGCGGATACTGTTGCGTGCCACAGGCGGTACATTTTGAACCATACAGGGCAAGATGGTCTTTGGCGTGTCTCCACATGGCAACCGCAGCGGCAGGATTTCGATCAGGACGCGCAGCCGGAGCTTTTGGCACAAGCCCTCTAAAGTTCAGGTACTTTTGGTAGCTGGGGAGATCCTTTTTAGACGCCAGTTGCCCCTTTATCCCAGACCTGTTCCTTATTTTTTCTATGTTTTCTGTAACCTTCAACAGTATGGCATCACATCCGTTGCTGTAAGACAATACAAGGATATTGTCCCCTGCTTTGGCATCTTCCAATGCCTCTACAAGCATCATAAGAGGCAGCGCCGTTCCGGTATTTCCCACAAGTGGAAGTATAGAATCCTTGAACTGTTCCGGCGCTAATCCCAGAGTCTTACCCATACCCTGCTGCCTTCTTACATTTGGCCCGGAGATGACAACCCTTGCAAAGTCTTTAGGTCCCAACTTGTGTTTCTTCAACAAGGCGGATGCTGCCTCCGGAATCAACTTTGAATATCCTACATCGAAACAAAAACGATCCTCCCATGCCTGAACATAAGGCTCTGAAGATGGTCTCCATACATCAATCATTTCGTTGGATATGGAGACGCTGTCAACGATTTCTACCGCAACATCTGTACTTCCAACTACTAAGGCAGCAGCGCCGTCCCCAAACGTCTGTTCCATATCCCCCTGGGTTTTTGCCATTCGCGTATCAGAGCCAGTAACCAGAATATTCTTCAATGAACCTGCCTTAAC
>Ga0210056_1003100_pt1 | contig 13639 bp, 10 predicted proteins | sample CryGeyCG2014_080_2_FD_183965 | JGI IMG/M metagenome (GOLD analysis project Ga0210056, IMG submission 183965) | Groundwater microbial communities from aquifer - Crystal Geyser CG07_land_8/20/14_0.80 (SPAdes) (version 2) | ecosystem: Environmental > Aquatic > Deep subsurface > Groundwater | place... | reverse complement strand
CCATCGGTGTATTCGATTCCGGCATAGGCGGCTTGACGGTTGTCCGGGCACTTATGGAACGGGCGCCCTTTGAAAATATCGTTTATTTCGGCGACACGGCCCGCGTCCCCTACGGGATAAAATCGACGGAAACCATTACCCAATACGCAACCCAGATTACGAAATTCCTGCTGCAGCAGGAGGTGAAACTGCTGATTATTGCCTGCAATACTATAGCGGCCGTGGCATGCGAGGCCGTGGTCTCCATGTCTCCGGTGCCGGTGCTGGATGTCATAGATGCCGGCGCACGGAACGTCGTCGCCGATGCTGGCGCCAGAGTGGTGGGTATCATCGGCACCCCGGCCACAATCAACAGCAACGCTTATGCGCGAGCCATCAACCGCTACGCCCCGTACATGAAAATCTTTTCCCAGGCATGTCCTCTATTTGTCCCCCTTGTTGAGGAAGGCTGGCTCGATCATCCCGTGACGAGACTTACCGCCCAGGAATATTTAAACCCCGTACTGGCGGAACATATCGACACGCTGGTTCTGGGATGCACCCATTATCCGCTGCTGAAGGCGCTGCTCCAGAACGTCGCCGGACCTGACATCAGACTGGTCGACTCCGCCGAGGCCATGGCTGACATCACCGCTTCCCTGCTTCAGGAAACCGGCATGAACAACCCTTCCGGGCTGCCGCCCAGCTACCGGTTTTGCGTTACCGATGTACCGTTGCGTTTTCAGGCAATCGGAGAGCGTTTCCTGGGACGCGCCCTGCCTAATGTCGAACTCGTGAAGTGGTGAAATAAGTTGCCTTTATCTGCTCCTAATAACATTTATCCGTCTTTTAGTGTATTTACAACGCGCCGCTGATCTTGAGACAGTAGATAGGGGTGCATAGGAATGCTGAAGATACGGTTGGCGTAATCTTCACTGACCGGGAAATCTCCGGGCTTATACCCCAATCCGGCAAAAGCGGTTTGGAGGTGAAGGGGTTTCGGATAATAAATTGCCGTTGGAGTGCCCGCCTTCTGGAGTTTATCCAACAAAGCAGCACGTTTTGATTCGTTGTCTGCAAGAATTGAATATTGCGCCCAGACACTTTTAGAAGTTGAAGGAATGTATTGAGTTTTAAGTTTTGAGTTATTAGTTATTAGAGAAGTATAGTTGGCGGCAACCTCCTGGCGAAGCTCGATTTCTTCAGGAAATATTTCAAATTTTGCCAGAAGAATGGCTGCCTGAAAGGTATCCAGGCGGCCGTTGATCCCAATCCGGACGTTCTCATATTTATTGCTTCCCTGACCATGAACCCGGATGGAGCGCAGAATGGAGACTAAAGTGTCATCATTGGTAAAGCACATGCCTCCATCGCCATAACAACCCAATGGCTTGGCGGGAAAAAACGAAGTGCAAGCTATCTGGCCGAAGAAACAAGACTTTATGGCGTTGTATTCCGCCCCGAAGGACTGGGCCGCATCTTCGACAACGGCAAGACCGTATTTTTTAGCCACAGAGCCGATCTCATTATAGTCGGCCGGGAGGCCGAAGAGGTCGACGGGTATGATACATTTTGGAAGAAGTTTTGAGTGTTGAGTTTTAAGTTTTGAGTTTGGCGATGGTAAAGGGTGGAGTGAGGGGTCATCAAATTTTACAGCCAGTATAGCCTGTTCCAGTTTTTGCGTATCGATGTTAAAAGTTTCGCTGTCAATATCCACAAAAACAGGTGTTGCTCCCAGAAGGCTTATCCCCTCGGCCGTGGCAATAAAAGTGAAAGATGTAGTGAAAACCGCATCGCCAGGACCGATGTTCAAAGCCATTAAGGCCATAAGAAGAGCGTCCGTTCCCGAGGCACAACTGACCGCATGTTTTACACCGACATAGGCCGCAAGTTTTGTTTCCAGCTCCTCGATCTCCGGGCCCATGATGTAATGCCCATGTACCAGAACCCTCTGTATATTTGCCTCCAATGTACTTTTAATTCTCTTTTGTTGAGTTTTTAGATCAACAAAATCCATTTCCTATTCTCCGTTTTCTTAATTCTACTCCGACACAAAATTGATTATGATCAGATCAACAACCTCATCAGGAACAAAGCGATTTGATGCCGGACGTCGGGCAGAGAGGATTTTTGTTTCAGCGCTCTTTGCCTGTCCCGCCAGCGCTCCGAGGACCGAACGGGGCATTGGCGATCTTTCCACGATTCCAACGCGTATGGATTCATGGGGAAAAACTGCTTTGTATCCTTCCCATTCTCTGATACCACAGGTTCTGCTGTTCGAGTTTTTTTTCCTGTATGCGCTGGAGCGTCAGATAACCGAAAGCAAGAATAACCAGCAGCACATGCCGTCGCCAGCCGGTCCAGCTCCTGCCCTCATGGTGATCCAGCCCCAGTTCTTCCTTCAACTGCTGGTAGCCCTGCTCGATCCAGAACCTTTCATGAAAGAGACGAACCATCTCCAAAGTCGGCATGTCCTGGGGCATATTGCTAAAGAAGTACCGGAGCTCATACTCCCCGTCATCCTTCTTTCTTCTCTCGATGACCAGCCAGACTTCCTCATGAGCGGTTCCTTTCCGGTAGCCTTGGGCGGGAAATACCCTTCTGGATACCGCCTCAATCACCAAGGGTTTATCCAGACAATCTCTCCGGATCTCCAGATGCTCCCAGTCTCCTTCAGCGACACATTTCCCCAGTTCAGAGATATTGACCGGCAAGGGATTTGTCTCGATCAGTTTCGGGGTTTTTCTCTTTCTTCCTCTTTTATTCTCCTGGGGATCGGGTTGAACAAAAACCGGAGACTCCAGAAAAACCTGTGTATCCGCGTAAATGCCGACGATATAGCGCTCTTGCCTGTCGTCGAGTCCTTGGCGAAAATCCGTTATGTTTCCATACCAACTGTCTGCCACCACCGCCCGGTGCGGCACCCCATCAGCTCTGGCCTGATCAATCAGATCCAGCGCCATCTGCCACTTCGCCCGGTGATGGACATCCGCCGGCATGTAGGTCTTCTTGCGCATGTCGATACATTCAACATCGTCCGGATTATCCCAGGACTGAGGAACAAAAAGCTCCATCGCATATGGCCAGGCGAACTCTTGACCCACGTAGGTCAAACTGACCCCAATCTGACAGTTGTCAATCTTCCCAAGAGATCCGCAATACTGCCTGGCCACACAGACACTATGACGACCTTTCTTCGGAAAACCCGTATCATCAATAAGAAATGCCCCATGGGGATCAGCGGTCTCCACAAGCATCCGTCTCCTGTATTCGCCAAATGCGCCGTCACGGTCCCATTTTACCTCTGTCAACAGCCTTTGCATCCCCCTTTCCGAGGCGTGGACCTTCTCCGACATCGGCTCGACAGACTTCCTGTCCCCGTCCATCATCAGCCCGACGACATAACATTGCGCCAGCTCTCTGGCTTCCGCTCTCTTAATGTAAGGAGAATACAGTGCCATGTAGTCGTCTATCCCGAAAAATACGGTTTCTTTTTCCATGAAGGCTGCATATCACAGCCTTCACAACAATGCAAGATAATATGTCGGAGTAGAATTAACTTGGAACCGCATTAGGGTAAGGTTTTTTATCATACAAACATGAAAAAATCACCGTTTTAATAAACCTGCATTTATGCTAAATAGCGCCTCACGTGTAAAATTTTATTGTTTCCCTCAACAATTTTTTCACTTTATTTTTTACGGATATGGATAACAAGATGCCTCTTTCCGTAGCTATTATCACCAGAGATGAAGCGGATAATCTGCCCGACTGTCTGAAAAGCGTTGCCTTTGCGGATCAGATTGTCGTGGTTGACTCCCATAGCTTGGACAGTACCGTCCGAATCGCATCCGACTTCGGGTGCGAGGTATTTATCGAAGCCTGGCGGGGTTTCGGCCTTCAAAAGCAGTTCGCTATTGACCACTGCAGGCACCGATGGGTGCTTATTCTCGATGCCGATGAACGGATTCCAACCGATACCGCCGCTAAAATCAAGGATATTGTAACGAGCCCGGCGCCAATGGCTGCCGGATACAGTTTCCCAAGAAGAAACTTTTTCCAGGGACGATGGATCAGGCACGCCGGGTGGTGGCCGGACCGGGTCGTCCGGCTTTTTCAAAAAGATCTTAGTCGCATGACAGAGGCGACTGTGCATGAATGTGTCAAAGTAAACGGAGTCATTGATGTTCTGGACGTCCCGATCGAACACTTTACGGAAAGTCGTCTAAGCCGTCTCCTCCTTAAGATTGATAACTACTCCACACTTGGCGCCAGGGAGGCCTTTGATGGAGGTAAAAAAACGTCTGTCTGGTCTGCGGCCATGCGGGCCTTTCTTACCTTCTCCCAGGACTATTTTTTGAGGCTCGGCATGCTTGACGGTGTTCAGGGCCTGACGTTGGCAGTCGCTGATGCCGTCAACAAATTTTTCAAATATGCAAAGCTGGCGGAACTCTGCCGGCAGGCAGAATTGCAAGACCGCTCTCATGGAATCGTCTAAACCGGACATTTTGATTTTTGAACCAGGAGTCGTCGGGCATCGTCTGGCCTGGTTGCGTTATATCACCGAAGATTTTCTTGATTTAGGATATGAAATAACATGGGCCATCGATTTGAGACCCAACGCAAAGGGCATCATTGAAGAGCAGCTTCCCGAGTTATTTCAAAGTGTTTCAATCCTGTCTCTTTTTGATGAAAATCATCAATGGAGGGGGGGAAGCAAATTGAGAGCCATGGAGGAATGTCTGAGGATCAGTCAGGCAAAACAGGTTTTCTTAAATGAGTTCGATGAAATCGCATCTAATCTTCTAAGGCTTGCATTCATTGGAATTTTACCGCCCCATTTTTTGAAAGGACGTCTTAGCGGCGTTTATTTTCGACCGCGATTTATGACTGATCCCGTCTGGCCGATAGGGAACATCATTAAAGCCATGGGCTTCCAGCGTCTTTGTCAGCAAGAATGGTTCCGGCATATTTACATAGTGGACGAGTATTTATTTTCTTCTCTGAATAAAAATGTGAGAGAGAAAATATTTCATCTTTTACCGGATCCATGGTCAGGAGATTTTTCCTGTCGATCAGAAGATGCCAGAAAGACCCTCAATATCCCCCTGAATAAGGTCATTTTTCTTCATTACGGGATGGGAGACCGGCGGAAAGGCTTGCATCTGGTGGTTGATGCGGTGGAAACATTGGCATCGGCTTCCCGGATATTTTTATTATGCGCTGGTAAAATCAACCATGATCGCAATTTACTTAAAAAACTCGATGCTCTCACAAAAAAAGGATCGGCTAAGCTTATTAACCGTTATGTTTCCGCGGAAGAAGAACGTCTGTGTTTTTGCGCGGCCGATGTGGTTCTGTTGCCTTATATTCACCATTACGGTTCAAGCGGCGTCCTGTCACGCGCCGCGGCAGCGGGAAAAATGGTCATCGCTTCCGACGAAGGTCTTTTAGCGAAACGCGTTCGCGGCCATTGTCTGGGGTTTCTTTTCCAAACGAAAAATATCAAGGACTTACAGCAGCGTATGAACGAAGTCGTTTTATTAGATAAAGCCGATCTGGATCATTTTCGAAATATGTCGTTACAGTATGCCATGACATGCTCACGGGAAGCGTTCCGAAACGCCTTGATTTCACCATGGCGCTCTTCTGTCCAGGCATCCGTGACGTGAATAATCATCGATTTGGAGATCGCCCTGGTGAAAAAAGCCTATAAAAATATTTTGCTCATTCAATTGGGAGATATCGGCGATGTCGTTTTATCTATTCCGGCCTATCGCGCCGTTCGGGAAAATTTTCCGCAAGCAAAAATTGTCGTTGCCGTAAGAGAAAAAGCAAAGGATTTGGTCCGGAGCCTGCCATGGGTTCATGACGTTATCTCTATCAATCAGGATAATCGCTCGCTGCTTCAGGAAATTGCCTATCAATGGAGATTTTTTTCTTCAGTCCGAAGGCATCATTTTGATCTGGTCTTTGACCTCAGGACAGGAACCCGTGGGGCCATTCTGGCCTTTCTTTCCCGAGCAAAAGAACGTGTCGGGTTTTTTGCTCATGATGAAGCCTTCTGGCGAAACAGGCTCTTTACCAGGCTATATAAATTGGATTGTCGTGAGTACGTGGCCGATTATTATTTCAGTCTCCTCCAGGCGCATGGCTTGACCGTCACACATAAGGCACCGGAAATGCAGATTATTCCTGATATGCAAAAACGCGCCGCCGATATTCTCGTGAGAGAAGAAGTCTATCCTGCATTGCCAATAATCGCTATCCAACCCTTTTCATTGTGGCAATACAAAGAATGGAGCGCAAACAAATATATCCTGTTGATTCAACGGATTTTATCAGAATATCGCGCCTTTATCCTGATCACGGGGTCGCAGGATGAATATGAAAGGGCAGAATACATTGTCAAACAGTGTAAACAGTCTGGCCAGTACATATTTAATTTAGCCGGTAAGACGTCACTAAGTGAATTAGCCGCGATACTCAAGTTTTGTCAATTATTTATCGGTTCGGACAGCGCGGGAATGCATATTGCCGGCGCGGTCGGCACGCCTACCGTCATCATTTTTGGGCCCTCAGCCCCGGCGTCCTGGGCGCCTAAAGGGACCCATCACGCCATCGTTCAGAAAACCTTTCCTGTGTTCCCTGTCGTCGAAAAGGGTGCAATGGATCTGAATTCAGCCGCTGTCTGGAAGAATTAGATGCTGGCGATGTATGGGCGGTCGTTGAATCCCAATTTAAAAAATACAATATCCTGCATTATGAACGTTGAAAGGAGAAAGGCATGCCATCGGAAAACAAATGCCCTGCCGCTACGCTGACAACTGGTGAAATACTTCACGGCTTCCGCGTCCTTCGGGTTGAACAGCTTCCGGACAGACGCATCACGGCCTATGAAATGGAACATGAAAAGACGGGCGCCAAAGTGCTGCACCTGCACTGCGACGACAGGGAAAATCTTTATGCCATAGGGTTCCGTACCCCGCCCGGCGATTCCACGGGAGTTCCTCATATTCTTGAACATTCCGTCCTTGCCGGCTCAGAAAAATTCCCATTAAAAGATGTCTTTAATGAGCTGCTCAAGGGAACCCTCCAGACCTTTATAAATGCCTTTACCTATCCCGATAAGACCATCTATCCCGTGGCCAGTCAGGTGCACACCGATTTTTTTAATCTGGCTTGCGTCTATACCGATCTGGTACTAAGACCGATGCTCTTAAAGGAAACTTTTTATCAGGAAGGGCATCACATGGAATTCACTGATCCCGATGACCCTCAAAGTGATCTTGTCTTATCGGGCATCGTTTACAACGAAATGAAGGGGGCATATTCTTCGTCCGACAGATTGATGGGTAAAGCCATACAGGAAAACATTTTCCCCGGCAACATCTACGCCCACGATGCCGGGGGAGACCCCGAGGCGATCCCGCAACTCACTTACGAACAGTTCAAGGCTTTTCACCGCACATTCTATTCGCCGAGCAACGCCCGCATCTTTCTTTACGGGGACATACCGGCGGCAGACCATCTGGCCTTTCTTGCCGGGATGCTGAGTGGTTTTGAAAAAATCGATGTGGAATCTTCCATCTCCAGTCAAAAGAAGCGACAGAAACCTGTCTATGTACGCGGCGCCTATCCTCTGAGTAAAGAAGAAACAACTGAAAGGAAAACGGCCGTTAATTGCGCCTGGCTGCTCGCGGAAAACACCGATTTTGAAACGTCTCTCCTGCTTAAAATAACCTGCGGCCTGCTGGTGGGAAGTTCCGCCGGCCCTTTGTACAAGGCCCTGATAGATTCCCGTCTTGGCGAAGACCTCTCGCCGGTTACAGGACTGGAAGACGATTTCAAACAAATGGTTTTTACCGTAGGGCTGCGGGGAACAGACGCCGACAATGCCCCCCTTATCGAGGAACTGATTTTTGAAACCTTGCGGAAGATTTACGAATCCGGATTTGATTCCGCTCTCATCGAAGGCGCCATCCACCAGGTGGAATTCCACGGCAAAGAGATTACGCGTGGCGCCATGCCTTACGGTATTGCTCTCATGGATGCGGCTTACCATACATGGCTTTACGATGGAGATCCGCTCATTGGCTTGAATTTTTCCCGCGTCATCAGCCTCGTCCGTAAAAAATGGGAGGAAAATCCCAAGATATTTCAAGATATGGTGAAAAAATGGTTTCTGGAAAATCAGCACCGCGTAATTTCCCTTCTCGAGCCAAGTAAAACGTATAACGAGGAAAGAGATAAAGCATTCAAACAAAAGATGGGGGCGTTGAAGGCATCTCTGTCCACAGAAGAGCTGGAAAACATTCGTAAAGAGGCGGACTCCCTGCGCAGATTTCAGGCGACGCCGGATGCACCGGAGGCGGCTGCCACCCTCCCCAGGTTGAATATCAGTGACCTCCCGCGGACGATAGACATAATCCCGACGGATAAGACAATTCGGAACGATATTAAGATTCTGCAACATGACATATTTACCAATGGCATCGCCTACCTGGACATAGCCTTCGATGTTGCCCACATACCCGACGACCTGCAACCCTATCTTCCTTTACTGGCAAAGCTGATGACCGGCATGGGGGCGGCGGGCCTTGATTACGAGGCAATGGCAAAAAGGATTGCCTTGAAGGCGGGAGGGCTGTCCTGTCACCTGACAGCGGGCGCAACGACAGACGGCCGCCATAACTGGCAAAAAATGATTTTTCAGGTCGAGTCCCTGTACCGCAACGTGGAAGAAGCCGTCAAAATTGTGAGTGATATTCTTGCCGCCGGAGACCTCTCCCACAGAGAGAGAATGTATGATCTCACTGCGGAAAGAAAAAACGACCTACATGCCTCTGTGGTTCCTTCCGGCCATGTGTTTGCCGGGCGGGCCGCCGCCGCCATGCTCTCCCTTCCTGCCTACAGGGATGAACAATGGCACGGCAGGACGCAATTGCGCTTCATCAGCCGTATCGCGGAGGAGAGTAAAGCAGATAACAGAGAGCTTAGGGAAAAATTGACAGATTTGCGCAAGATGGTTTTTCGCAGGGAAAGGCTTACACTGAATATGACCGCGGACGCAGAAGGCCTCGCCATCCTCTCTGAAGCCGCCGCAATGATAACCGGGCAATTAGGCGGGGGGGAAGAAAAATGCGCACCGGAAATCCCGCTGCTATCTCCAGCCTATCTGGGCATTGCCATACCCGCACAGGTCTCGTACGTGGCCAAGGCCTTTAAGGCGCCTTCCTATGCCGACCCGCTTGCCGCCTCGCTTTTCATTGCGGCAAAATTGCTCTCCAACGATTACCTTTACAAGCATATCCGCGTACAGGGCGGGGCTTACGGCGGCATGTGTCAGTACGAACCTGCCGGCGGCATTCTTGCTTTCCTGTCTTACCGCGATCCCCATATCGTGAGAACTTTGCAGGTTTACAATGACGCGCCGAACTTCCTTGCCGGGGAAATGGTAAAAAGAGAAAATCTTGAAAAGGCCATAATCGGCACAATCGGCGCGCTCGACAAACCCATGGATCCTGCGACACGGGGATACGTGTCCATGATCCGCGATTTTACCGGGCTTGACGATGGGCTGCGCCTTAATTTGCGGCACAGGATCCTTGATATGACGGAAAAAGTTCTGGTGGAAGACATGGCTCGTTTTTTTACCACTGCGGAAAAATCATCATCCGTTGTGGTTGTTTACGGTGAAGAGAGGCGCCTTCGGGAGGCAAATGCCGCACTGGAGACAAAGCTTAATGTGGAGCCACTGGCATAACCCTTAATTTCCGGATTCTTCTACTATCATGATCCTGGCCCTGATGGCCTAAAATCTGTTGCGTCTTTAGGGACAGGAGAGTCTCCGGGAGGACAACGGCAATCTGGAGAACCGGGCGCATCATCGGAAGAAAGCGCAACGCCGTCGCCTGCGCACGGTAATGCCGGATCTGATTTACCTGGCCTCCCGGATTTCGTTCCATGCACGCCGGTTGTATCTGTCTTTCGGTCGTTACAATCCCTGGGCCATTGTTTGGCAAAATCTTTACCGGGGGTTCATGATTCCCGTTACGTAGGAGAATGGGTGTATCCGAGCGGCGTGTCTATCGGGTGATCGATCAGCCCCGGTCAACCCAGAGAGATGATTCCATCGTCAGGGCCGACGAGAAGTGTTTGAGAGCAGAGATTATTCGGCTGGCCAGTAAGTATGGCCGGTATGGGTATCGTCGGATTACGGCTCTTTTAAAGCGGAATGGGTTTCGGGTCAACTACAAGAGGGTGGATAGGGTCTGGCGGGAGGAGGGTCTCAAAGTTCCCAAGAGGCAGTCGAAACGGGGGCGTCTCTGGCTCAATGACGGCTCCTGTGTTGTCCTTTTAATAGCCGCTTCCGGCTTTTGTGTGGGTAGCCCCAACATATTGAGGCTCTAAGTCCTTATTACCATTGACACATTCTACCCATAGGCAAAGAGCTTCCTTCCTAAGAGTATAGAAACCACTATAGTTTCCATCAAACGTCTCAGGCAAATATGCATCGACATTCACAATGAAACAAGTATCAAGGACATCTCAGAAAGAAGTGGAGAGTGGCGCTATCAGCCACCACACTTAAGTCAATCATATGCAACTTCTTGATCGGACATTACCTATTTAAATCTTAAATCCGTATTCCTTCCATCTGCCAGCTATCTTTTCCTTCATTTTGACAGAATCGAGAACCAGCGGGTAAAAATCATGACCCTTAAACTTGGTAGTAGCGTCTATACCTATCTTTGAAGTAGAAGTTTTTGGCATAGGGGCTATTGCAGGATTAATAGAGGGATCTAGTGATACACCCTGCAGCCGATTATCCGTTATTATAATATCTCTGTGAGGTTGTACTCTGGTGGCTAAAGCCCACTCTATCATCCCCGGATCATATATGTCCACGTCATCATCTACTACTATTACCCACTTGCAAGTAAAAAGCCTGGCGAAGCAGAAATAGATAATCTGTCTAACGTTACCATGGTAGAAGTGACGGTCCATCTGGACGATAACAGTAAATCCAGCCAAAGCCATCTCAGGAAGATAGACATCTTTAATACCAGGAATACCCGAATTCATTAGATCGGCATAGGCGCCAGCTGAAGCACCTATTTCACGGCAGGTAGTCTCTTCGTTAGGTGGAATACCGGGTGAGCAGCCCTGATAGATTGGGTTATCTCTATAGGTAACAGCGCTTACATCAACAACAGCACACTTTTGTTTTTCAAGCGTATGGAAATGCCCTGTAAATTCGCCAAAAGGTCCTTCCAATTCCCACTTACTGGCATCCGGTGATAACTTGCCTTCAATTACTATTTCAGAATCGGCAGGTACTTCCAAATCAACGGTTTCACATTTCACAAAGGGGACTGGTTCTCCACATAAGGCTCCGGCAATACCTGATTCATCCTGTCCGTAGCGTACTTTGGTTAACGCTGCACAGAGCACGGACGGCGGAACACCAATACAGGTAACTATAGGCATTGGTTTGTTCATAGCCATGTATTTTCTGAAATGTATTCCAGTGTGCTGTTCTGAATACATAGTTGTTTTATTCTTTCCCAGTAACATCTCACGGTATACTGCGAGGTTTTGAATTCCGGTATCCGGGTCTTTCGTTATCACTACTCCAAGTGTGCCGATATATCTGCCGCCATCAAGCTCATGCCACTTGGGCGCAGGAATCTTCTCCAGGTCTATTTTATCCCCCTTATCGATATTCTCCTTGCAGTGTCCACTACTTACCATTTTGATGTTGATTGGATTATTAACAGCATACTTGACTTTATCCATGATATCCTTCAAAGCAGGCGGAGCGTCAATGTTTATTGCATAATTCTTATACCCGAACATTGCTCCGGTAAATACAGGGGTTTTGTATCCTTTTACATTCTCAAATAGGCAGGCAGGGCCATTCAGCTTGAATACCCTCCTCATAATGGCGCTCAATTCTACATCCGAATCCACTTCCGCTTTAACGCGCTGCAACCGACCCGCATCTTCAAAATCCTTAATATTTTTCCGTAAATCTTTATAAGCCATTTCCTTCCCCTCCTTAGTTGTGTAAGGTCTCAATCTTGATGGTCTCTAATTAAAATCTATTCACGCTAACACAGATCATCTTCCCTTCTTGGGCAAGGTCGTCATGCTGATATCTTCAGGACCATAGCCATGGTTTATCATCTGACGGAACCATTGCATGGTCGTATGATCTGTCTGGAGGTCACTCATAACTATACCGGAGATCGGCGTCTGTGGATTCTGCGGGTCACCATTTAAATATTCCAGACGTCCGAGTGGCAAGACAGTTCCTTTCCACAGTCTCATCTGCCGATCATATACATCCGTTGCCATAATCGCGCTTCCACTATTATTGTAAGGCCAGATCGGAATATATACGACCCTCTTTCCGTACACATGCTTGATCTTCGGTATGGCCTCCACTACGTCCACCGGCACTATGGCCCAACCCACCCGGGGAAATTTTTTACCCCCATCAAAATGTAATTTCTTACTGAGTTTTCCCTTCTCATCGAGCATAGGAAAAGGACTCTTGGGTTCGTTCATCAGCATAAACAAGTATTGAACATGCTCTAATATTTTTTAACGGGCTTTAGTAAAGATCAGTACATTACCCATCCCCCATCAACATTGAGGAGTTGACCCGTCATGAAATTGGAATCATCAGATGCCAGAAATACACAGGCGCCTACCAGATCCTCGGGTTGTACATTCCGTTTCAGGGCGGTTTGATCGGCAATCATCTGAGTCAACCCTGGCGGGCCCCCTTCACTTGGAGCTTACTGGCTTCAGTCAGGGTAAAACCGGGAGAGATCGCATTTACCCGGATGTTATGCTCCCCTATCTCACGGGCCAAGGCACGGGTCATCCCCACCACGGCCGCCTTGGTAGTCACATAATCCAGGAGATAAGGTATCCCAAACAACCAGGTGCCGGAACTGATATTGATGATCGAACCGCTCTTCTGTTTCTTCATCTGGGGCATCACCGCCTTGCTCATAAAAAAGAGCCCCTTCACATTTACCGCCATCGAGGCATCCCACTCCTTTTCACTGATCATCTCAAAGGGCTTCATCTCCTTGCCAAAATAGATGGCGGCATTGTTTACCAGGACATCGATCCGGCCAAAGGCAGAGATCGTCTTCTCAGCCACCTGCAGGGCATCGGCCTCAACCGAGACATCGGTCCGGACAGCCAGGGCTTTCCCTCCCTGGGTCTCAATTTCTTTGACTACCTGCTGAGCATTTTCTAATTTGATTTCCGCAATTACCACTTTGGCGCCTTCCCGCGCAAATCCCAGGGCATACTCCTTGCCAATCCCTTGTCCTGCTCCTGTGATGATCGCTACTTTATCCTTTAGTTTCATCTTTTTTCCCTCCTGTAGTTTTAAAACCCCCTGGATTAAAGGGGAATCACCTTTTTAACGTCTATTTACAGCATCCCTTTCTTCTTAGCATTGGTCACTCCTTCCGGCTCTTTCCACCACTTGGTTATTCCCAGGTCCTCAGCCACTGCATTGGCTGCCAGATAACCAGGGCCAAAGATCACCGTACCTCCGGGATAGGTGCAAGCCCCGCCCATAAAGAGGTTCTTGATGGGAGAACGGTGCCTGGAACACAACCCGTTGGGC
>Ga0210056_1003088_pt1 | contig 13671 bp, 18 predicted proteins | sample CryGeyCG2014_080_2_FD_183965 | JGI IMG/M metagenome (GOLD analysis project Ga0210056, IMG submission 183965) | Groundwater microbial communities from aquifer - Crystal Geyser CG07_land_8/20/14_0.80 (SPAdes) (version 2) | ecosystem: Environmental > Aquatic > Deep subsurface > Groundwater | place... | reverse complement strand
GATCTCTGATCCTTCACCGAGTCGCAATCCCTTCTTCATAAGGTCTTCGTTCCAATGATTGTTGGGCGGATGCCATCCGCCTTTGTCCTGGTCGCAATCCCTTCTTCATAAGGTCTTCGTTCCAATGCAGCCCTGTATGCAGGGTGCGAAATAGAAGAAGGTCGCAATCCCTTCTTCATAAGGTCTTCGTTCCAATCCGGCTCAAAATTACATCCGCCAGAGCGAAAAGGTCGCAATCCCTTCTTCATAAGGTCTTCGTTCCAATGTAAGCACTTAGCGGCATATGATCGTTTCCGAGTCGCAATCCCTTCTTCATAAGGTCTTCGTTCCAATGTTGTTGCCAAGCTGAACACAGCAGGGAGGTATCGGAGTCGCAATCCCTTCTTCATAAGGTCTTCGTTCCAATACAAGCAAAGATTTCTTTCAAAATGGGTTTATCGTCGCAATCCCTTCTTCATAAGGTCTTCGTTCCAATCACCCCCTTTCATTTTCGTTTTTACTTTCCTTACCATAGACGGACGTGTAACCAGATAACGTACCGGTTTGGTACTGACAAGATTTTGTCGTGGGTTTTAATGACATAATCAAACAGACTGGGTTCCCGCCGCCACGGTAACGACTGGTTTCCCCGGTCAAGCCGGGGAATGACAGGGTGAACAGGGTCCACACCTCAAGCCTGCCCTCGCCTCCGATTGAGGGCGAGGGCTTGATCGGGGGCCGGAGAACGACGAAGCATAACCCATAATTTTTTCCAATCTTCATAATATGACCTCGACCCCTTCGGGCACCCGGTCCCCAATCCCCAGGGAAACCACCCGCCCCTCGGACGGAAGAGGATAGACCCTCACATCATCCTCATCCGGCTTTATCTCGGCGGCCAATTTCTGCTTGAGATCGGCAAGCTCAGGCCAAGTCAACTCACAGTAAAAAACCGAATATTGCAGATGGACCCCCACGCCCTTCATCATCCTCAGTACCCGGGAGAGCCTTCTCGGATCCGCAATGTCATAACACACAAGATATTTTGTCTTCATACAGACTTTCCCTGATCATGCGAACCATGTCTTCCACCAAGGCCTCAATCAAAGTGATCAGCCTTTCCCTGTTGTTCTCAAACCGGCTTATGACTTCGCGCCGCCCTTCCCTGCTGATCTTCCACGTCCCTCCTTTCTTGTACAGGAGCGCCTCTATCTTCTTGCCGTCTCGGAAAACCGCCTGCTTCAAGTGGCTCATGAAGAACTGCTTGACCTGCCTGCTGATTTCCGGTTCTATGACACCGCATAAATCCTTGACCAGACCGAAATCTTCCCGCCTCGAGACAATGCCGCAGTGCGGATCCAGGCCCGTATCGTACACAATCTTGAGAACCGTTTCGAAGAAAAGGCCGGTGATTAACTCCCGCAGCGTATCTCTCGCTTTGGGTTCATACGGAAGAATCGCCCGCAAGGCTTTCTCATACTCGGACTCGGTCAGTCCCTTCCGTTCAATTTTCTTTGCGGACGCCGGGGCAAACTTTCTCAGCAGAGAAAGCCGCCTCTCCCTTTTCTTGGCCCGCAGCCAGTTTTCCCCGTGCAGTCTTCCTTCCGGCGTGGTTCCGAGCAAGTACTGCCGCTCCCGAAGGGCCCAGTCAGGTGCCCGTATCCCCATCGCGGTGGCCGTGGGTTCTCCCTGGGGGTTCAAAAATGTTATGGGCACTCCGCGTTCGGTGAAAAGCGTTAGCATCCCGCTATCGAACCGCACATTTCCGGAGATCACTACCCGATCCACGCGGCGCGCCGGCACACGAATACCGGCTTTCCCCTTCTGAACGACCCACAAAGAGGGCCCGTCCCGAGTGACAGAGACGTCTTTGTTCTCATTCAAGTACAGCGTCTTCCCCATCCATGATCCTCCTGGCAAGCGCCCGCACTTCCCCGACAATGTCCGGACGCACACCATTCATGAACTCTTCATAAAGAAGATAGTATTTCTTCCTTCCATCCTTCTTGAGGTAGCACCCCGCCCTTTCCTCCCCCTCAGTAAAGTCGGAGCCGGTGAATTCTCTTTTCCGGAAAAGATCCCAGACCCATTGGTCCACCACAGGCCTGAACATCTCAACCATATCGCAGGCCAGCGACTCCCGGCCGTAATCGAACTCATGGAAAAAACCGATAAACGGGTCCAGCCCGATCATCTCGATCTCCCGCACCGTTTCAAAATGGAGCATCGTATAAGAAAGGGAAAGAAGCGCATTCACCGGGTCTTTGGGCGGCCTTTTCTCCCGCTTCACAAACATGAGGGAGGGCGCGAACAACTGTGTGTATGCTGCAAAATAGGCCGCTGCCGCACCGCCTTCCATGCCCATGAGGCTCGGCTTCTCTATTTGAGGCTTCTCCCCGATCTTGCGGCAAATCTCGTCCAATGTCTTAGCGGCATCAAACAGCGGCTTTCGGAGATCCGGCCGCTGATCGAGAGCCGTCTCCAGCAGCCCGTGCTGGCCTTTGATCTTCCTCAGCACTATTTCTCTGGCCGTCTGATTCGCAAACGGGAGAAGGCTCTTTTGATACTGGCGCACGCGCAGGATGGCATTGTTGTGGAGCCGTCCACGGAAAATCCCCTTGAACCGGTGCCCCTTCCCGCCGAGGAAAAGAACGTGAATTCCCATGTCCGCAAGCTTGTGAAGGGCAGACGCCGAAACTTCGGCATTCCCCACGACGACCACCCGCTTCAAGGGGTTTACCGGCGCCGTGCCTTGACGCTCCCCATTGAAATAGAACGAGAGGGCCTGACCGTCCAGGCGTACATTGAGGTCGGATCTGTCGATAAATAGTGTTCCCATCTTAACAATCTCGAAATAGTGTGAATTTAGGACGGTCCCCTCAGCCTCCCCTCTCCCCCGCGGACGGGGGAGAGGATAAAGGTGAGGGGGTTCCACTCGTCAAGACAATTATGAGACAGTTAATAACCCCTACCCGAAATAAAAAAATGCCGGATCCTTGGGCTGAACACCGATTCCCAGCGTATGCGTGCGGCTCGCCCCATCCAGGGAGAAGATATGCACCCGGTCTTCGTCCGTCCGGATCATCCCTTCCATGACCAGGGAAATTTCACTGACCTCCGCGTGGGTCAGAAAGCACTCAAAGACCGACTTCTGGCCGCCGGTGCTGTACCCTTTCAGGTATTTTCTCATCCGGTTAAGCCTCTTGTTCTGAGTGATGTCGTATGCGATCAAATAAAGTCTCCGGCTCATGTCGAAGAATATCGCGCAAAGAGACAAGCTTGTCAGGAATAACAACGTTGTGGAAATATTTTTGTCCGGGTGCTCTGCCTGCGGGACAGGCAGGTACGAGTCCCCCGGCAGAGCCGGGAGGAATGACCTAAATGCCGATTATTTCCTTTTCAATATCCCGCATCGGATAGTGTTTTGCATTACATGTTGCGAGCACGGCCCCCTTTATAAAGGCTGTTGCCGCGATGAAACAGTCGTCCAGCTCAAGAGATTGTTTCTTCTCGTTTCTCTTATATGCTCCGGCCTTTTCAGCAATCTGTCGGGTCACATCTATAATATTCAGGCCGTCTATCAGCTCCGTCGTCCTTTCCTTTTCGTGCTCCTTCATCCCTGCATGTATTTCGGCCACCGTTATTGCCGAGCAGTAGAGCGTCGAATCCTCAAGTCCCGAAAGCAGATAGTCTCTGGCCCCTTCTCTGCCTCTCAGAAAATTGATCAGGATATCCGTATCAACGAGAACTTTCTTCATCTCCCGCGCACCAGTCTTGATGATTTTCTGATTTTCCTAACAAAGGCATCCGTGCCTGACTTTAATTCCGGGTGATCCTTCTCCTTCCAAGCCCCGAAACCCGTCTCAATGACTTTTTCCAGCTTTAACCTTTTGAGTTCTTTTCTCAAGGCGTTTGCGACAACCTTGCTCTGTTGTCTCTTGGAGACCGCCTTCTTCAGTTCATTTAGCAGGTCCTCCGGCAGCAGAAAGTTTGCCTGTTTAACCGTCGTTCCCATACCTCCCTCCGATTCATTGTCTATATAATTGTGTAGAGTCTATTCTATATTATTGCCGATGTCAATTTGAAACCTACCTCCTGCTTAATCAGGACGATGATCAAAAATTACCACATCTCCCGTCACAGGCGAACGGTAGATCAGTTTCCGCGCCTTGCCATGAAGGGCGTGCGCAATCTTCAGATACAACCACACCGGCCCCTGGCCGGTCAGGATGATGTCATTTCCCTCGCCGGCGAGGTCTTTGGCCTTTTCCATATATCGACTGAGTTCGGAGAGTTTGGCGGTATCCGTGTAGAATAATTCTAAATTTATCTCAACCAAATTGTCCTCCCAGTATTTTTTCTGTTTCTTCAATGAGTGCTTTAACTTTCTTTATTGCCTTCCCAGGTGACAAGTCCTTGTCAAACCTTTTCATCAAAGCATGTCCTGCCATGTTTCTTGCATCCGTTATTTTTTGCCAAAGCTTCACAACCGGCTCTTTTGACTTCTTTCTTTTCTCATTTAGTTCTTCTTCTCTCTTTTCTCTGGATTTAATGTCATAAGGGTCGCATCCGTCTTTTTCACAGTGGCATGTTAAAATTACTTCCCTCAGCACCAACAACGCCTGTGTCGGTCTTTGGTTCTCAACATACCACTTTGCCGCTTCAAGATGCGCTTCCCATAAAGATGGCTTTTGGAAACGAGTGGTGTATCTCAGCAGTTCACCAGATAACAGACCGAACGGTTTTACATAACGATTGATCTCATTGCCCAGTTCCGTCTTATTTAAAAGCTCAGAGATTTGTTTGCTTGCCTCAGAGAGGAGTGGCACGTAAGTCAGGCGGGACAAATCGGATAGCCTTGCAAGTCTTTTTGAGAATTCTCCAAGAACGGCAGGTTTTCCATTCGCATCATTCTTCCAGGCCGTGTCGTGCGCTGTCTTTAGTTTAATCGAAAGTTCTTCAAGTTCCCCATATTTGATAAAGGATGTCGTTGCGTCAATCCAGTCAAGAAGATCCAGGGTCGAAGCGAGATCGACAATCGGCGTTACGGCATGCCCCTTCTCGTAACTTCCATAAAATATATGTGTAAAATGAGCGGTCGGTTCCAGATACTTAAGTAGACGAATATATATAACAGTAAATATCGGTATCGCCCTGAAACAGTGTGTTACATCAAAGATGAGGTCCGCTTGCTTCAGGACCATTTTATCTTTGAGAATGTCGAACATCTGCCAGAAATCAGATTCGCTTCTTCCATAAGGAATATGTATGGGAACGTGGTCAATTTCTTTTATCAGATCCCACTTGGATTCTTTCGTGCCTATTATATAGGTTGTATCAATTGGCGAAAAATGATCCCGAATCGGAACAAAGGCGAGTTGACTCTTATATTGTTTTTTCTCTATCTGATATGTCGTCTCTTGATATGGACCTTTGCCAAGAAAGGCCATAAGAACTTTTCTCATGATGCCTCCAAACGAAGCTCTTCAACAAAAAGCCCAGACCGGATGCAGAAAACGCATTTTCTTGAGGACACGGAAGCCAACTCTTTAACCTTTCCATCCCTCCCCCTATTCAAGGGGAGAACGGTCTTCAATCCCTTTAAATTAACGACTGCAAATAACCAAAAAGCCTGTCCCTAAATCGTTTGAATATCTCTTCAATATGACCGATCCCTTCTTTTATACGGTCCCATTCCAATTGAAACTGACTGATTGCCATTTCGTGCTCCTTGTATGCCAATCATGAAAACCTAAATCAACATGTCCCGGATGTCCCCCCTCTTATTTTAAGAGGGGGAGGGGGAGTTATCCCTATTCAATCTTTACAATCCTGAAGGCCTTCCCGCCGATGTGCTCGACTGTAACGTTAGCCTTAACGGTTTTTCTTCTTTCAAAGAGTTTCTCATGGAGCGGTTCCGGCACTAATAAGCGGCCTTCTTCAGGTTCAGTCTCTGCTTTCTTGCCTGCTATCTCTGTCTTCACAACCTTTCTACTCGGGTCCCAGGTTAGAGGAGCATTTTCCCAGATGATGGGCTGGTGTGACGGCTTTTCTGGAACAGCATAGGAGTTCGTTTTCTCTGTATCTGCTTCAACAGGTACTTTATCCTTATTCTCGTGTCTTTTGATTGACGGATAAATATTTTCTACGTCGAACGGCAATAGTTCTAGCACAGCCCAGCCAAACGGAACTAACCCGCTGTTTGTCGTTGGCTTGCTCACCTCGGCAGCAAGCCAAATGGTGGTCGCATGATCAAAGAATCTTGGGCGCTCTCCTTTCGCCTGCATTATCTTTATATGTCTGTTCCCTTCAATGGTAACCGCCTCGGCCCCTGAATGTCTTCCAAGCCGAACCAGAAAAGCGGACTTGCCCAGCTTGCCGTTGAATTGACCCGCTTCAATGTGGCTTGCGCAGATACCCTTGAGCACGCTTTTCTCATCCTCCAGCACCTTGCCATAGAAGGCACTCGCCGATCTTACTAACACTGTCGACGATATCGGCCTGCCAATTCCTGACCCGCTTCCCGGAGTAGAAATATTAATAACACCTTCCAACACAGTTCCGGGCTTGATGGTTTCAAGAATTTGAAATGGCCCCCTGGCTTCATAACTTGACGACCTTTTCTTCTTATTCACGGCATAAACAATTCGGGTTCTTACATCGGTCACAGGCAGGAGGTCTGACACCTTGACCATCCTGAAGGGGTCTTTATCGAAACTACCACCAAGCAGGACAGTTTCAACTTCTTTTGCGCCATCTTTTCTGCCTTTGATCCCTCTGTCCTCAGCAAGTTTGCTCAAGTATGCCGTTCTCAAAGCACCCTTAAAAGAAGAGCCAGGGATATAGGGCAGATTGCTATAAGGACTATAGGCCGTCCTACTGATGGCAAACTGATTGAGCTCCTGCCTGAGTTTCTTTTCATCACGTAACGGAAGATCTCTGACCCGTTTATATTGCGCCGGAATACCATTCGCAATCTCCACCTCTCTGCCGTCAACCTGCCTTCCCGAGATGAATTTGTAAACGCTCACAATAGATGAAATATTCCCCTGCATACAGATCTCAGAAAATCTCTGTCTGTCTTGTTGAGACATAGATTTTATGAAAGCCATCGGATCAAATTCGATCAGGCGCCCCTTCTTCTCATCAATCACAAAGCTCGTCGGCTCATAGGCATCATCGCACCCGATATGTACGGGAGAAAGTATATGCAACCTCACCTTTAACGGCGTCTCCATCTTTTACACCTCCACATTGACCGGCAGATAAAGGGAATACCCCTGCATTACTGCCCTGGGCTCAGCTTTTGAAATGTTGGTGACAGCACGTCCGATATATGGATTGTCGAAGACATTCCGGTTTTTCGGCATGAATACCGCGCCCTCATCCGCCATGATGACCGGATTCTTGAAGGGGTTGGCCGACTTTGCCAGAACATCCCCATGCCTTCCGAACCTTGTAAACGGAGCAAAGAACATCTCTGAAAAAGCATCCTTCTCAGGTACGCACGGGGCCAGGGTGTAACAGGCGTTCGGTGAATCACTCCCCATGTCTGCCAGGTCTATTTCGTTTTCATCACCTACCTCGAACCGGCCAAGTCCTGTTGATGCGTCTTTACCGAAACCGAAACTGCCGATCCTCTCAAGGGCCGTTTTCACCTGAGCAATGCTCATCTCCGACTCGTCAATCCCCACAAACATGGCCAGTTCAGTTTCCGGATAAGGATAAAACAGATGCTGCTCGACCGTAAACGGCGCAAACCTGCCCTCGCCAGTGGTACCGGTAAGTCTGTTGATGGTGTTACGCGGCTGAGAAAAAGCGGAAATAAAGTTTCTTGTCCCCGCCCTTCGTATCAGTTTCCTGGTCTCATCGGTTGACGTATCATAGACCATTTCCCCCAGTTTCTTGTCATCAATGAATTCCCGACCTTTAAAGGACGGGAGGTGTTCCTTCTCTTTCCATATCATCCATCTTTTTGCCTTGAGATCCTTTCGCTTCTCGATCTTTTTTCTCTTGTCAACAGGAAAGTCAAAAAGGGCATCCATCGGGAGATCAGGCGTCTTGAGGGCATAGTGATATTCTGAGCCAACGCAGAACCTGGGATATACAGATGAAAACACTGCAAATGGCCTCGTCTCGTAAGTCACAAGCAGGTCATTGAAAGACTTGCCGGCCAGTTTGTCATCGTAAGCAATCTGCCAGCAGAATTGGCCAAAAATAGTATCTCCCTTCATCGGCGTGCCGAAGCCTGTTACCGGCTTTATGGTTATTTCATAGATCTTCACGGCTTTTCTCCTCACCAAATGGATTCAGTCTCCGGAATTTCTCATTCAGCACCTGATCGTCAAACTCAAAGACAACCCTCCCATATCCCCTGCTTCCACTTCCACCAAGGGCATCCATCTCAAGAAGCTTGAGGCCCTTTAACAGCACCTTATCAAACAGGTTTTCATCACCATCCTGCAAGACCTTGAAAGAGACCAGAAATCTAAACTTCGCCCCTTCGGGAACCCGCTCTATAAACCTCGGATTAGCTGCAGTTCCTTTTATCCTGTTAATGCTGTTTTCGGATTTTTCTTCGGTTAAGAGCCATCTGTTGCTCTTAGCTTTCTCCCTCCACTCATCCTTCAAATAGCAGTCGGCAAAGGAAACCCTCGTTGGCCCAAAAGATGTTTCGTCTTCCTTATCCGCTCCGCTAGATCCAAATATCTTAAGAATTGCCTCGCATCTGGCCCTTAATTCAGGATCGTTGCTTACTTTCTCTAACGTCTTGCTTGATACAACTGCCCCGTCCGTGTGGATCATCAGCCCACTTTCCATCTCCAGCAGCGACCGAACCTTGCCCTTCAGCGAAGAGCCGGGAATGTACGGCTCCAGAGTATGCGGGTGCTTGATTACTGGGCTGTCCGTGCCGCCGATGTGCATCTCCATGTTCCCTGAGCCAACATGGAGGCCGCTTTTCAAGGTAATTGAACCTTTAATTTGCTTTATCGCAGAAAGCTTCATCTCGCACCTCCCTGAAGTATTGCATCTCCCTTTTTGTCATAATATTTGTAATACCCCATGAATGCCTCGAAAAAATCAGCAAATATGTCAAAGTCGTCTTTGTCCTGGATTTGATTCAATGAGCTTGAAATAAAGGTCTTAAATCCCGCCGACACCAAGTCGCGTCCATTGGCATAGGCAACCTTCGCATTAAGCATCTTGATGTATGGCAGAAGGCTCTCAAAATCGCCGGGGTTTGCCTTTACGATGCCGTCAAACCTGATGACTTCATCATAAAATTTCCGAATCTGGGTAGGCTTGTTTGCTCTGTCCCTACTTTGCTGTTTTTCCTTATAGATTGTCTTGGCCAATTCCTCTGCTTTCAAAGAAAACAGTTCAGGGTCAATCTTCTTCTTGCCCTTGTCTTTCCATAACTTTACTTCCATATTCCGCCCTCCTTATCTCCGATTATATATAACCTGCCACACTGCAATCTTTAAGGCCCCGCCATGCTCACCCAGCCATACGGCGGCTTTCTCTACTTCCTTTATTGCCTCGTTCTTTGCATCGCCCTTTAAATTCCTACCGACATTCCTGACCAAGTTGTATTTGAACTTAGCCCGCCACTTCAAGCATTCCCAATCCTCTATGTCAATCCCGTCCTGCACCTTCAGATCCTTTTCCTGCCTTGCCATATCGCCAAAGGTATTCAGTCTGAACAACATAGCGTTGTTGATCGTACCTTCAAGCACCCATGTATCTATGGTCTGCTTTATTCTGTTCAGTGCTTCAAACTCCTTCCATTTAACCGTTTCATCAAATAGGGTAATTGAATCACGCTCATCACCATTAGTCCGCTTGCTCTTTGATTTCTTCAAGGCGCTTTCCGCCCTTTCGGAAATCGCCGGAACCGGTTCAGCCGGTTTATTAACACTCATCCCTGCTGAAATGGTGATCTGGCTGTTACCGCAGACATACTTCTTTAATGAGTCATTAAGAAATAGGGCAAAATCAATGATCCTATTCCATGGTCCGATCAGGAAAAGGTCGTCCCCCCCAGCAAAGACTGTGTAAATGTCTCTGAACTCATCTTTTGTGCTAAGGATATGCGGTAGATAGATTGCAAAGTAATGGTTCATCTGCCTGCTCATGGTTGCCAGACGTGAAAGGCTGTTGTGTTTGAGCCCGCAGGAGAAGACAAGGCCGAGATTATCCACATCCGCTTTTAGAACACCCAAGGCCTCAATCCCTGTAAATTTGTCCGGCTTATCGGTGGCGTTAAGCGACTTCTTGGCAATATGCAGAAAGGTTTTAGGTCTTTCCTTCCCCGGTTTCAGAGCCTCGACTAACTCAAGTTTCGTTGCCTCCCTTTTCTTGCCGGCCAAAAGTCTTTCATCATAATTGTCCTCTTGCCTGTATTTGGGAACATAACCATTTATAAATTTTGCTGTAATGTCTTTTGCTATATTCCCATCGCTTGCAACAGAGATGTCCCAATACTTGAGCAAGGTCCCGTCATTAGCCAACTCACTAAGTTTACCATCCACATCAAGGGAGACCTGGTATTCCCCGAATACCGGCTCCATGAGCTTCTCCCCGTAAATATTTGCATTCAGGGTATTAATTGCAATTCTTTGAGCCTTCACAAGTTCTGTGCCGATATAAATATGGTCCCTGCAAACCCCACAGGCAGATTCCCCATCACCGATATAAGAATCGTTCTCCACTTCCTGGCTTGATGGCCGTTTGCCACAGAACGGGCACAACTTCCTGTTCAGATCGTTGTTGAACTTGTCAAGGTAGCCTTCAACTGCGCCTCCAAATTGTTCAAGATCGACTTTCTTGTACTTCCTCCTCTCAGAAGATCGTGCGAGCTTCTCCCACAGTTCACTGAATGTTTTGGAGGTAAAATCATTGCAGGATGCCTCAATGAACGATATGCCGAGAGATGACTCTCCGTAAAACATGCGGATAAGCCACTCGTTAATTCTTTCTTCCGCCGCTTTGATTTTGTCCTTAGCTTCTCTTGTGTTGGGTGCAATGATGGTGAACTTGCCTGCGGCATTCAGGATGATGGAAATTGGCGTTAATCCTATCTCCCGGCACAGCATGTCCGCTGCGAGCTCGGAGATAAGAGACACCGCAAACGACCTTCCCCTCAAAAGCTTGGCTGAAGCCTTGTTCGTGCTGCCTCCCTCTGAGAAGATGAAGTTCTGGATACCGTAAAAATCACCCGTCACAATTAAAAATTTAGGGGCCTCATAGTCCTGAATCTTTTCGATTTCCATACTGTTGTTCTGCTGGTGATACAGATAGAGCGCAGAAGATAGTGCCGCTGTTGTCCTTGAATGATCGTAAAGAGACACATCTGGAACCACCTTGCCTACCGTTGCCGCAGGAATGTGCGATGTATATATCATGAAGAGGCTGTCGAAGTGCTCAAACCAGAGGGATATGTTTCTCTTGTGTTCAAGCCTTTCCAGAGATGCGATGAAATTGAAAAAGAGCTCCTCGTATTCCCTTGAGGCCTCTTCGCTTTCCAGCACTCTGTATGCAGGATCATCAACTGGGAAGATGTTTTCGGGCGACAGCTCTCTGAGAGGATATCTGAATTTGTAAGAGTCAAGGCTGTCTTCCTTCCAGTTGCCGTCGGTAGAAATCCCTTCAAAGATGGTCAACAGCCGGGTCTTTTTATAATCTTTGACCGCAATTCCTTTGTTGTAATCCTCAAACTCATTACGGTCAAAACCGCTGCTCACCCTGTCTGCCATAGCAACAATCCATTGTAATGGCGTTTCTGGTTTATGATGTCCCGCCGCAAGATTCATAAACGAATCTTCTAACCCCCAAACGCCCCTGTTAAACTTATCAGGCAGCAGCTTCTCTATATGATCAATAAAGGCAGCAGTATAAACCGCGTGCTTGTGTGTATACTGATTGTTATAATGAGGCTGATAAAGATCCATGTTCCCACTAAGAAACTCGGAGCCTACCGTAAAGGCGGAACCCGCCCTCTCTGCAAATTTGCCGATATCATGCAAGAATCCCGCTATCGCTATTTTGTAAATGGTTTCATCCATCAATCTTCATCCCTCCTCTCATCCCTGATAGCTGGCATTTAAAGACATGCATTAACACTATTACGACCACGGCATGGTATTCCCTCCGATCAATATCAGGCATGGTTCCTCCTTACAGGCAAAACGCGGATCTTCCCCTTCTCCACCCTCACCCCGTAACGTGTGCTCCCGTATTTACCCACAGCGGCGATGGTATAGTGGGATGAGCGGGTTTCGTCCGGGATGTGTTCTTTGATGGTGCGGCTGATCTTGCTGATGTTCTGGCGGATGATCCGCATATCGATCCCGTCCCCGCCCCACTTTTTCCTGAAATTCTCCACTCTTCCCGATAGTGCGTCAAACATTCTCTCATAGTCCGGACACATTTTCTCAAAGGCCTCGGGTGTACTGAGATCGACCACCGGTGCGAAGCAATCCGTGCAGTCGAGGCAGTAATCCCGGTCCGGGTGGAGGCATTGATCCACTTTGCGCCGAACAAGGGTGAGATAGATCAGGAACTGCATGGGAACGAAATCAATATCTTCGTTTGCTATCCGGATGCTCTTCTCGGGTATATTGACTGTAAGCGGCTCCTGCCGGGTGGCCGTGTCGATCTCCTGCTGGCCCTGGGTCACAAGTTCGGTGAAGGACCGGCCGTTCAGGGGAATCTTGTCTCTGAGTCGGATGAAAGGAAGCTCTGCGAGATTGATATGGGCATCTTTGGTGTTGAGTTGTGTAACTCCCCCCAACCCTTTCTTTTGATAGGGTAGTAACTCCCCCCTTCCCCCTCTTTCGCAAAGAGGGGGAGAATTGGGAGTTAAGACTCTGTTCTTCTTCGGCTTATAGAAGAAGTCCTGTCTTGATTCGAATTCAGGAGTGACCAGGACATGGTAAAGCCTGTCCCATGGACGAGCAAATAGCTGGAAGGCCGCACCGAGATAGTAGGACATGGTCTTTCGGCCCCCGGCGATGGACCCGTGAAGGCGGGTGGAGTCGGCGGCGGTTTTCTCGCGAACCATGTCGCAGATAAGATTGCCAAGAAGTTCGTTGTCCTGCTTATTGCGGATATCCTGAAGTGCTTCTTGTTCCCCATCCTGAACCATATGGATGGAACTATCGTCAAGAAGCACGGGATCAAGCCCATATTCCCGGAAGAACTGCTCCCAGATACCGCTCTTGATCAGCTTTTCCACGAGTTGCGTCTTGCCGGCCTCGGTGGTGATCACGCAGATCTCATCAATCAACACGGGCGGCTTCATCTCCTGCGTCAGTGCATACAGGGTCTCGGTGATGACCTGCGGCGTCATGCCGGTAACGAAGAGAGCGATTTCTTTGAATTTCTTCTTTGCCATACCGGACTTATACCTCAGAAACGGAACCGAGTCATTAATAACAACGTTTCAGAAACATTGTTCTAATTGTAAGACCCTGGACCGCCCGGTCAAGCCGGGCGATGACATCATGTCGTTCGGACAATGCCAATCATTATGTCGCTGGCTTCCCAATCACGTACTTCCCCAGTCCAAAACTCGTCCCCTTCCCCATATTTCCGATAAATCGGGATCTATGGACATGCAGCAATGCGCCGAGGACTACGGCGAATTCAAAGTCAAAAATCAGAAGTCAAGAGACATCATTCTCGGTGCGA
>Ga0210056_1003086_pt1 | contig 13676 bp, 9 predicted proteins | sample CryGeyCG2014_080_2_FD_183965 | JGI IMG/M metagenome (GOLD analysis project Ga0210056, IMG submission 183965) | Groundwater microbial communities from aquifer - Crystal Geyser CG07_land_8/20/14_0.80 (SPAdes) (version 2) | ecosystem: Environmental > Aquatic > Deep subsurface > Groundwater | place... | reverse complement strand
TTCTATACTTGAAAGTTTTTTTCATTCTGGATCCTTCTAGGGGAAATTATATCAAATATTTAAAGAAAAGCAAGGAGGCAATTCATCCCCACCCTTATGGATGGGGTCTTCTTGCCTGTTTAAGATAAAACAATGAGGTACATAGTAATAATCATGATTTCATTACTGATGCCGGCAACGGTTACCCGGGTGACGGAGTGTTTTGAGTGGCTTCCGATGCGTGCATGTGGCGGCTTGCCAGGTGAGTACCTCGCCACTTTTTCGCCTTCAGCACGCATCGGTGCAATGGGTGGCGCTGGCGCATCAAGCGCAACCGGCTGTTCCGGCGTCTATTTTAATCCTGCGCTAATTTCAAGTTCGCCTGACCGCGCCCTGATGCTAACTGTCTGTCCATTATGGTATGGCGGAGCATTCTCTTACGCAGGCACCGTTTATCCAACAGAGAACATCGGATGTCTTGCACTTTCCAGGACGGCAATTACTTCTGGTATTGCGGAAAAGCGCGATGTGCTGGGTTATGAAAGCGGCACATTCCAGGACAGCCAGAGTGCGTACAATCTTGCCTATGCCAGAAGGATAAAGAAAATAGGAATAGATGCCGGAGGTGCGCTGAAATTCGTATCCCAGTCCTTTGATGGAGAGCATGATACTGGATTTGGAGTTGACATTGGGGTTTTTCGGCGCTGGGACTATCCGGATTTTTCCTACTTCTCAACCGGGCTTTCTATCCAGAACCTGCTATCACCATCTCTCACGCTTATCGACTCCAGAGAGTCGTTCCCATTGAATGTCCACATAGGTATGTCATATTGTTACCAGGACCGGCTGCTTATTTCGGGTGACGTGCGCTTCCTCAATGTCGGTGGCTCCTGCGGCCACCCAATCAGATGGTCCTTCGGTCAGGAGTACCACATTTCCCGACAGGCGTCAGTACGGCTCGGTGTAAACGACAAAGCGATTACTGCCGGATTTGGTATTGATTTCCGCCGTATTGCTATTGATTATGCCTGCATTTTTGGAATTCTTGGGCCTTTACATCAATTTTCGTGTGATTTCCGGTTTGGTATTCTGCCGAGCGCTGAGGAAGACCGCGTGATGCGGGAACGTGCTCGTTGGGAGGAGTACTTGAAAGCGCAATCCGAAGAACTCCGGACGCGCAGGAAAACACTAAGTGAACTATCGGCCGAAACAAAAGAAGCCCGTGTAGAACTAAAAAAGGAAAAAGATATTCTTGCACATAAAATGGATGCACTCGCACAAATGGAAAGAGGCCGGTATGACAAAGCCAAACAACAATTGAATGAGGTTTTGGAACTTCGGCCAGGTGATGAACATGTACAGGAATTACTTGTTCATGCGGAACGCAGGCTCAAAGAAGCATCGGCACAAAAACATTTTGAAGCAGCAAAGAAATATTACGATTCTGGCAACTACAAGCAATCTGCTAAACATCTGAATATCGCACTTTCACTTTATCCTGAGCATCACGAAGCAATAGTACTTAAGTATATCGTGGATGCCTTTGTCCTGGCGGGCGACGGTAAGTATGTTGAAGCACGCGAAAAAGCGCAATATTACATTACTATCCGACCTAAAGATAAGAATGCACGGATGCTATTAGAACGGCTGGATAATTTGATTCGTCTGTTCCACAAGGGGGAAAAATGAAACTTTCTGCTGGCATTACTATCCTTGCTGCATTATTATGTATATCTACAGCAGCTGCACCAGATGAAACAGAGACGGAAAAGTATCTCCAGCGTGCTGCTGCATCGTACACTCGCGGTGAGCTGGCGGATGCCGAGAAACTTCTGGATAAGGCACTGACCGGGGACTCTGAGAGCCGTGAGGCAAAGGCGCTTCTGGTTCAGGTATTGCTTGAACAAAGCGCAACGCTTATTGACAACGAGAAATTTGAAGAGGCGCTTGTTCCAATTCGCAAAGCATTGTTGCTTGCGCCTAAAAACCCGAGCGTACAGCGGCTCGCATCAATGATTGGAGATGCGCTTGGAATTAGCATAGCGGATATTGAGGAAGAGCCGAAGGCTTCGTCTGTCAGTGTTGCAAAAAAGGAGCCAGCCAAGCCCGCTCAAAAAGTCCAACCAAAAACCAAACCAGCACAACCCGCGCAGGTTTCAGCCCCACAAATGGAGGCATCGTCCGTTCTTATAGTGCGCGCGGGTGAAAGCAAGATAGCTTATATTGCAATCTCACTGGCTGTTCTGAGCATTCTTGTGATACTTCTATACGGTTGGTATTTATTGTCCAGGACCAAGTCATTGGCAGGAACGGCACAAGATATCAAACGACAACTGGAATCCGGCCAACCGTGGAAGAAGCAAATAGAAGAATCCTCCAATAATACCCAGGAAGAATTAAAACGTTACTGGCAAAAGACCAAAGATACGTTTGAGGAACTATTTGATGCAAGATGGGAACAGGAACGCGAACGTATGGAACAATTGCTAGCCGACAAAACGAAGCATAGCGAAGAGACGCTGCGCAGGGAACTGGAGGACATATTGGCCCGCCGTGCAAATATCGTGGGGGACTTGCGGGAAAATCTCGAGGCCCAACCAGATTCACAATTGCGGGTTATCTCCAACCGCGTAATTACTGCTGCAGCCAATTTATACAAGTATGACGCGACGAAGGCACTTTCGACACTGCGCAAACTCTCAAAAGATAAAGACCCATGGGTAAGAATAAATCTGGTATGGGCCCTGGAAAAAATGGACGAGCCAGAGCCGCTTGAGATTGGCATTGGCATGCTGGATGACCCGGATTCAAGGGTTCAGAGAGAAGTACTAAAAATGTTAAAAAGCAAGTCAACAAACCCCGGGGTTCAGGCGGATGCCAGACAGCGGCTGGAAGAAATGCTGAAGCGCATAAGAAGGGAACGCGGGTGGATAATTTGACGCGCAATGACAATTAATGGTTAATTACCTTTAGATACTGCTTTGCTTTCTCATAACCCGGGTCTATGCGCAAAGTTTCCTGCCAGTATTGGCGTGCTTTCTTTATCTCTCCGCGGTTAGCATATATGCAGCCGAGGTTGAAATGAGCAAGGGTATTCTGTGGTTCAATTTCCAGAACTTTTTCATACGCAGTAATCGCTTTATCAAACATTTCCATCTTCTCATAAACCAGCGCCAGGTACTGCCAGCTGCCTGCGATATAAGGGTCATACTGGACTGACTTTTCTAATAAATCTTCAGCCCGTTTGAGTGCCTCTGAACCACCGCCTGATTTCCACAGATGGTAATAACTACTGCCAGCGCCTGCTAACCCAAGCGCATCACGTGGATTCAATCTTATCCCCTTTTCATAAGCAATTTTTGCCTGTCCAATCAAATCTGCATTATTGCCGGTTACTCCCTGTTCGAGAAGTACTCTGCCGAGTGTATTATGGTATATTTCTGGTTGCGGGTTAAGTGCCGCGGCACGTCGTACATATTCAACACCATCTTTTGTATTGCCTTTATTTATCAGACCTACTCCTCTTGAGTATTGCAAATCCGCAACAAGTGGAAGAAATGCAAGGCATATTAAAACGCCTGCAAGAAGAGAAACACCAATGGTAGCCGTAACCTTCAGGTTGCGCAGGCTAAAGCCTGCGGCTACCCCCTTCTCCGCAAGGACTGGTTCTGTTGGGCGATTAAGGGCGTCACTACACGACCCCTCAATGATTTTTGCACGGGCAAGCGTAGGGGTGGGCTTGCCCACCCTGCCGTGCGGACAAGCTCCACGAAGGCAGCCAAGCAGGACCCACCAGAGGACGGTTGTCGCAAGCGGGCTGAAGCTGAACTGATTCTGCACTTCAAGAGCAAGAAGCGCTGCTACCAATGCTACCACCCATATCCGCGCCACGGAGTTCTTACCTGTATTCTTCCATACTCGCACTAAGGTAACTACAATCATACCAAGCAGGAAAATATAGCCCGTCAGACCCACCACACCGGTGGTGGCAGCAAGCTGCACGAATTCATTGTGTGCGTAACCCGGCTGTGCAAGTCCAGCAGTAACCTTCTCATAGTCCGGCTCCATATACTGCCTGAATACGACACTGTGAGTGTCGAGTCCGGGACCGAACAAAGAGTACTCTTTAACAATTCTCAGACTGCTCCGATATTCACTCAGCCGGGATTGAACGTCAACTTCTTCAAGCTGGAATATTGATGCGAATCTGGTTGCAAAATTTCTAACTTGCCGTGGATTGCTAAGCCCAAAAATTCCTGCGGCCGCCAGCACAACAATAACAGGTACCAGCAATTTTCTACGTGATTGATGCCCGATAAGGATAAGATAAAAAACAAATGCTACTCCTGTGGAGACCCATGCTGCGCGTGAATAGGTAAACCACAGGCAGATAACTGCAAGTACACCACTGGCCAGAGTGAGCATCCTTTGCCATTTCTCACGGGAAATGAGCCAGAAATGAAGGACCAGTGGTATTGACATCGCAAGGAATGCGCCAAAAAAGTTCGGGTTTCCAAGTGTAGACCAGATACGTCCCTGAGATGAATGCCTCCATCCAACCGGGTCTAATCCAAAAAACTGCACTAATCCATAGAGTGAACTTACAAGAACGGCATAGGTAAAATATTCACAAATCCGTCTTGTATCCAGTCGCATTCTGCTTATTACAAAGTATACAATTGCATAGCAAAAAATCTGAATAAATCCCTGTAAATAAAACCTGTAGTGTCCCGATAAACTCAAGAGAGGCGAAACGGATGTCCAAGTCGCGAGCCCGGATATAATCACCCATATTATCACCGCCCAGTCAAGGGATAGACGAGGTTTTCCGACCTCGTGCAACAGATTTTGTAACCGGTTTCTACTCCAGAGCCACCTGAGCACAAGTAATATGGTTACTACTCTGAAAAGCGTTAGTTTTGGAAGTGCGAAAACATCATTTAAGAAAGGGAGGAATATTAGAGATGTGCCTAATATGAGAACTGCAATCATCTGCTGGTCCCAGCCGATATTTTAGCCATGCCACCTGACGGAAGACGGCGAACAATCACGTCGACTCTGCGATTCTTAGTACGTCCATCCGGAGTATCATTATTCGCCACAGGATGGTATTCTCCATAACCACCGGAGGCAAGCCGATTCGGCGGAAAATCGAGTCTCTCTATTAAATAGCGTGTTACATTCGTTGCACGCGCCGCAGACAACTCCCAGTTTGAAGGAAATTCAGATGTGCGTATTGGCACGTTGTCGGTATGTCCTTCGACGTTCATATTGTTTGGCACTGTAAAACACTCTTTTACAATTTTTTCAAGAATTATTTTTGCTTCAGGATATATCTCGGCTTTGCCGCTATCAAACATATATTTTTCCCTCAACGAAATTACCAATCCCTTTTCGTCTATCCGAAGACCAACGGCATCTTCCAGATTATTTTCCACAACATAACCCTCGAGACGTCTTTTAAGCTCAATCAACTGCAACTCGTTCAGTGCTGCAGCAAGTGCAAACAACATTACGAAGAAGATAAGAATCTGGGTCATCAAATCGGAATAAGTAACCGTCCAGGGAGGTGCTGACCTGCCAACCTGAATTTCCCTGGGCCGTGTTTGTTGTCTGATTGATATAGCCATTTGTTATTTTTTCCCGGGTTTTTTTTCTGGTTGTTTGGAGATGCGTTGTTCAGGAGGTAGGAAGGCCTTTAATTTTGCATCAATAACACTTGGAATCTCGCCTGCCTGTAACGAAAGAACACCTTCAATGATTATCTGTTTAACCAGAACTTCATCTGCGGAACGCCTCTTTAGTTTGCCTGCAATTGGCAGAAATATAAGATATGCAGCAGTTGCTCCATAAAAAGTTGTAAGCAGCGCAACAGCCATACCTGCTGCAATCTGACTCTGGTCCTGTAGATTTCCTAACATCAGGATAAGTCCTATAATCGTCCCTATCATTCCAAATGCCGGCGAAAACGTACCGAGAGTAATAAAAATTTCCTGTCCGAGCGAATGCCGCTCCTGAAGGAAAGTTATTTCCGTCTCCAGTTCGCTGCGAATCATATCCTGGTCTGCGCCTGCAACGACAAGTTCTATCGCGCGTCTCATAAAACGGTCCTGGATGTTTTTGAGTTCCTGTTCAAGCGAAAGTAATCCTTGAGTTCTGCTCTTTTTGGCATACCGGACAAATTCATCAACCAGTTTTGCTGGTTCGGTGCCTTTCTTCTCTGCAAGCACCTTACCTGCGATACGGAAAACCTTCATAACATCTCTTAGAGGGTAATTTACCAGGGTAGCTGCAAACGCACCTCCAAATGTAATCATAGCAGAGGTTATATCAAGAAACGATACTGTGCCGCCACGCATAAAAATAGCCAGAACTATCAAGACAATCCCGGCAAGTACTCCGATTATCGTAGTAATGTCCATTTATTGTTTGCCCTCCGCGCTAACCACCTCCTTACGGTATTCTACCACCAGACGCCGTATCTCTTCGGGCGTTTCCTGTACAACAAAACGATTCCCGGAAATCAGCGTGATTGTGGTATGCGGTCTCGCTTCCACACTTTCTATCAGCTCAGCGTTTATTATTATCTGCTTGCCACTCTGAAGTTTTACTTTAATCATTTGGTTTGCGGCCAAAGAATACACGTCCAACTCTGGCAGTACGCTCCTGGAGTTCCTTTTCTAATGCTGACTTTTTCTTCTCAAGCCAGATAGTATATTCTTCCCATTCCCTGTCTCTTGCACGCCAGGTCTTTATCTGACTATCCCACTGTTCGTGCTCCTGAGATAAACGTGTCTCGAGCAAAGACATCTGTAGTTGTAATTCATGCGTTGAATGTTTCCAGGATTCTCTTTCTTCCGCAAGCTCTGCCTCGAGATTTGCCAGTTTCTGCTGGTATTCTTTACTAATTTCAGTTACTGTTGTCTGTTTATCCTGTTCCCATTGCTTTTGTGCTTGAGCAAGCTCCTGCTTGTGTTTTGCCACCTTTTCCTCAAATGTAGAAATCTCGGAACGAAGGCGTCCCTCCAGATTCCTGATTTGTTCTCCCTGCTCGTCAATCCGCGAGAGTGCGGCTTTCAGCTCGGTGGACCAGGCATGGCGTTCCTCGTCCATACGCTTGCGTTCATCAGTTACTGATGCCTTTGCATTTGCAACTGATTTCTCTATTTCGGTTCTCTCATAAGCACGCGCCTCTTCGACTTTTCGGTTTATCTCCTCTTCATATTCTGCTTTAATCCTGGAAATTTCTTGTTTTAACCGTTGCTCTGATTCTTCTTTTAACTCGGCCTCGCGGCGCTTGAGTTCAGCGCGTTCGTCCTCCAGCTGTTTCATGCGTAATGCAAGCTGCTCTTGTGCCTGACGATACGATTCTGCTCCAAGCCGTGCCTTTTCCTTTTGCTCGTCTATTTCTTTTTCCCTGGCGAGCATATCTTCTTCAAGCAAGCGTAACTTATCAAGCAGAACCTGTTTACGTTCCTCGCCTTCCCGGGTCTTTTGTGAAATAGTTTCCTCTTTTTCCTTGATTGTTTGCTCGAGCTCTTCACCTCTCTGTCTAATCGTCTTTTCTATGGCTTGAGACTCTGCAAGGGACTTCTCTAATTCCCTAACACGAGCATCAAGTTGCTGCCTGATGCCATCCATTTCTGCGAGCCTGGAAGCAGATACAGGCGGCTGGTTTTCTATGTGCGTATGTAATTGCTCTATCTCCGACCGAAGCATCCGCTTTTCTTCATCCGCCACCCGGCTCATTTCCTGGTTCTCCAGACGAGCAAGCTCGAGAGTTTTCTCTAATCCTTCCTTTTCTGTTTTCAGTTCTGCGAGTTGCGTCTGAAGATGCTCTATCTGATTGCGCATAGAATCCGCGTTTTCCTGGCTTTTCTCTATGCGCGACGCAAGTTTGTCTCTCTCTCCAAGCAGTTCTGTCTCGCGGCGCGCGGCATCCTGCTTCGCTTCTTCGTACTCACGCTGGCGCGCATCTATTTGCTTCTCCAGTTCCCTGACCTGGGAATTCAGTAATTCTGACCGTCCAATAAGTTCTTCACGGGTTTTCTCCAACTCTGTTTCCCGAATTCTATACCGTTCTATTTCTGTCTCTAACTGTTTCTGTTGCGACAGCATTTCCTGTTCGCGCAACCCGGAGTGCGAAGCACTCTGTTTAAGTTCCTCCTCAAGTTCCCCTACCTGCTTTACATATTTTTCTTCTGTGGCAGCCAGCTCTTCATGCAATTCTTCAAGGCGCTGGACGTATTCACGTTCACGCTTTTCTGATTCGCCCTGTATTTCAGCTAAACGCTCTCTATGAGTATCTTCAAGTTTTGTTAACTGAGCCCTCAATTGATCTGCCTCACTGCGCAGGCGTTCCGCTTCATCCTCTTTTGTACCAACCTGAGAGCGTAATTGCGCTATCTCTTCTTCTTTTGCCTGAAGTATTTTAGAAATCTTCGTTATATTTTGTTCATGTTCTCCGACTTCCTTTTGCCACGATTCTATTTGTCTGACAAGTGAGCTTTTTTCCACATCAAGTACACCGAGCTCCTGTTCAAGATGTCTCAGTTGTGAAAGCGTCTGCTCATAACGCTGGCGCTCCTGTGCAACGCTACTTTCATACTCTTCATGCTGATGCCGCAACGCGCGCTCATATTCGTCGCGACGCGAGGCCACATCCTGACGCACCCTGCTAAGTTCTTCATCACGCGCCTTCAACTGGCTTGTGACTAACGCAAGCTCCTGTGCCTGCTTTCTTGTTTCAACACGCTCATCATCAAGTTCACGATTTACATCGTCAATGCGTTTCTGTAACTCGCGCTTCTCTTCCTTGAGCGCTGCCAATCTGTCCTCTTTTCCTGCTATCTGTCCTTTGATATTTTGAATGTCGTGTTCTTTCTCTCTTATGACTTCACCTAACCGGCGTTGTTCTTCAAGATACTGGTTACGGATTTCCATTTCGCGGATTTTCCATTCTTTCTCCTGTGATTCCTTCTGCTGACGCAAGCGTTCCTGCCAATCCATGGCTTCTTCTTCCATGTGGCTCTTTGCCTCGGATAACAAACGCGTTGACTCACGCTGGAGCTCCTCAGCGTCTTTTTCCTTCTGATGCAAAAATTCCTGGTACCGCTTATGTTCTTCCTGTAATTTTATTATTTCCATCCTCAAAAGATTTATATCTTCATCCTTGCGCACCTTCATCTGCCTGGCTTCTTCCATTACTTCCGCCAACTGTTCTTCAAGTTGCCTTATTTTTTGTTCTGCTTGCTTGCGTGAAGCTTCTATTTCTTCGATCTTTCGCTGGCGCTCGACATTCTCGAGCACACCTTTAAGTGTGCTCTCTACTTTATCAGCAGATTTCTGCTCTTCCCTGGTTTTCAGCGCCTGTTCAAGCGCTATCCTGCGCTGCTCCTCCAGCTGCATGCGTAACTCTTCCATACGCTGCTCTGCCTGCAAGCGTGACTCCTCCATAGCTTTTTCACGCTCAGCGCGCTTTGTTTCCTCGTCGGTCCTGAGACGCAATAATTCCTCCTGCAATCGCGCCATCTGCTCATCCCTTTCTTTTATCATCCTGAGCCAGGACTCTCTTTCAGCCTGAGATTTTTGCACGCGTTCTTTCAGGGTCTGGTCAAGTTCTTTGAATAACGGTTCTTCATATGATGGTGGGATGGATGGTGGTTCTCCGCCATTTTTTGCTTTTCCTCCAAATGGAGATGGTGGTGGAGGTGGTGGTGCGCCAAAACCTTTTTTATCTTCAGCCATTCAACTCCTCCTAAAACGCAGGCTTTGGTAGTCGCAGGCTTTAGCCTGCGGCTACAGTGCGTAGGGTATTATGCAGCATGCTCTTGAAGCCACACGCGAAGGTCTTCATTTTCTGGATTCAACTCAAGAGCGCGGCGGTACGCCTGTACTGCTTCTTCCTCTCTACCCAGTCCATAATAACATGTCCCAAGGTACTGGTGAGTTTGCCAGACCGCGTTGTTATACTTCAAGCTCTCTTCAAATTCCTTAATTGCGGCCTCAGCATCACCTGCCTGATATAACTCTATTCCCTTGTTATAGTGTTCGAATGCGCGTTCATTATCCGGCTGTACCGGCGTCTCAACGTTATCCGAGGGCTCCTCTTCAAGTAGTCTCGCCCCTTTTTCTTCACTGATTTCGGATTCATCAAGCAGTTTCCAGCGGCGCCGCTCACCAAGGTCAATCTTTCCCTCTGTTGCAAGTCGCTGAATAGTTGCAAGTATGTCATGCCTTTTTTGGTTAATCTGCGCCTGCGTTGCAGGAACGCCATATTCCATCTCTTCACTCAACAGCTTTTGCGCTGCTTCAGCCATATTAGAAGTAAACTTGCTTATCACTTTTTCATCAGCGCCACGGAGTGCTATTGCAAGTTCAGGCGTTTTTACTTCACTTAGTATTATGCGCACGATCTGGTCATCCAGTTCTGAAATATTCTCAAACGTAAGAATTGCACGTCTCAGTTTCCCGGCAAGCGTCGCATCTCTTTCTTCTACAGCTTTCAGTAATGCTTCTCTTGATTCATCTGTCATAAGGTCAAGTATCTTGGTAAAGCTTTCCAGCCCACCAACGATAAAATCTATCTTCCTCCGAATCGCCTCATCAATAGTAGAGACCATCTTCCTGGGTGTATATTTCATCCTGGTAGCGTTCATCGCTATCTCTGTCTGTTTCTCGGGTGGAAACGCAGTAATAAGTTGTGCGGCTTTTGCTGGCCCGAGGTAATTAAGTATGGTTGCAATAGTTGCTGGCTGCTCATCACGAATCAGGAAAAAGAGCCCTTTCAGGTCTTCTTCTGATACATATTTGAGCGGTTTGAAGGCCCTCTCTTCGTCCTCTTCTTCTTCAGATATTTCACCACTGGTTCCATGCCCAAGAATACCCCTCACCCTGCCAGCAATCGCACCCGCTGCACCGCCTGACGCGGCAATAACACCGGTACCTGCAGCTTGAGCTGACGGCTGCCCTTCCTGCGCAGGCCGCGGTTTACGGAACTCTCTTAGCGTGTCCAGGAAACCAAATAGAAAGCCGCGGATTGGTCCGTAGAGAAATAACCCTGCCGCACAGGTAATCACTACTGCGCTTAAGAAAATCCACAACCACGGGCTGTGTAACCAGGCCAGCGGGGCTCTCTGTAGATGGGTATATGCAAACTTTACTGTGCTCATTATCAGTTGATCGCCCCTTGCTTCGTCCATGTTAAGCAGGTTCCGCAGAACCGCCTCACAAGCAGCAATCATATTCTCGGGCACTCTCTCATCAAGCAATACAGTAACTCTCATGCTCTTGATAAATGAAGGATATTTTACGATACTCTCAACTATTCTACGCTGGCCACTTTCCGTACCCGGCGCTTTTTTCTCCTGCGCTTCTACGATATTTTGTTTCATCGGGATGCCTGGCAGAAATTCCGGTGTCTTCGGGACTTCCTTAATCGCTCTGCCAGCCCCCTCTTCTTTGGTTGCCGCCTGCCAATGTTCTATCTGCTCCTTACTTTTCTCCAGACTTGGCTCTATCTGCACCATTACTATTATTCGGTCAGGACCTACCATCTTTTCAAGTGCAGCTGTTGCTTTCTCAGCGAGCATCTCTTCAAGTTGCGTCTTCTGACGAATGATACCAAGATAGTCCAGTTCTGCTTCTTTTGTACTCTCCTGTGCCACGGCTATAGCCAGACACAATGTCTCCGCAAGCAGAACGAGGACAAATATCCGGAAGAACCTATGCCATTTTATCATTTTCCTATCTCCTTCTCTACGCGGATTATGTAATCACGTAAATCCTCATCTGAGGGATTCATTTCAAGTGACTTCCGCCAGTTTTCAACTGCCTTCTTCTTATCGCCAATTGCGAAATAAGCTGAACCTATTCGTTTGTAAGCAACCGGATTATCCGGCTCCAGAGCGAGCACCTCCTGTGCCTCTTTTATTACCAGGTTATATTTACCATCATAGAAATAATTCAGGCACTTGTAAAGCTTTTCTTCAACCAAACTCATGCCTTTTGTAGTTCCAACCTCTGGAGCAGTAATGTTATGGACTTTCTTTATTACCCTCAGTAGTTCATCGGCACTACGATTTGTCGGGTCGAGCGAGATTAGATATCTCAAAGAATTCAGCATCGTCTCCGTATCTCCAAGTAAATAATAAGATACACCTCTGCGGATGAGTTGACTTTCCTTTTCGTCTCCTGCTGCCTGAGGATAAAGTTTCGATACCCTGTCAAGTTTCAGGAGAGTTTCATTCCATTCTGTCTGCTTGGGGTCGTAGGTAAGCGCTTTGTTCAGCAATTGCACTGCTTTAAGATACTTGCCGCTCTCCCATGCTGCTCTTGCTTCTATATAATAATCCCGCGCAATTACTTCACGCTTACGCTCAATAGAAGGGCCGAACTTCACGCTTGCAGAAATGCGGTGCGAGCCACCAAGCGCGTGAGTTGCAAAAGCATAATCAATTCCGTAATCCTGAAAATTCACACCGAAACCGAGCGTAAATTCCTCCGGGTCAAGGCCAAGCCGTATAGCAAGATACTCAAACGGCAGATACTCGGCGCCAATATGGAATGCGGTCCTCTTACCTGCAAATTCAAAGTCAGTGGAAAGTGTTATATGGTCCCGGAAAAACTTGAGCGCTGCGCCTGCTCGCATCACCATTGGCAGCTCATCCGATGTTTTCTCGCCGACGTCAAGCTTGAAAATATTCTGCAAATTAAGACCAAAGGTTAGTTTCTCAAAAAAGCCGCGGAAGCCGGGTCTCAGTCCAATCCCGACGTCAAGTATGTAATTACCAAATGATACGTACTCTCCCATTGTATGACTCAGATATTTTATGTTTGCACCAAGTGAGAGCATATCAGTGAGCTTCCTACCTATGCTTAATCCATAAACGCTCTGTACGTCTTCAAAAGTATTGGTAATCTTGTTGTATTCATTCCTGCCCTCAAAACCACCAAGGTATAACCGCGTTCCGCTCAAACCAATCGTGCCTACACCGCTTATTGGATATACGTAGCTCAAGAAGTCATAAGCTGTACCCATCCACAAGGCAGCGTGCAAGAAAATTGCTTCCTGACGGACAATGGAAGAAAGGCCTGCCGGATTCCAGTAAGTGGCGGTTGCATCATCTGCAAGTGCGACAAATGCTTTTCCCATTCCAAGAGACCGTGCGCCAGCGCCAAAAGACATAAAAGCTCCTGCCTGTCCACCTGTCCCTTTCGCAGCGAACGATGAAATAGGAAGCAGGAGGGCTAACGAAACCACAATGCTGGTGATGGTTATTCGCTGTTTCATATCTCTCATAAATAAAAAACCGTATAAAGGCAAATGACCTTTATACGGTCTAACGCATTCGGCAACCCAGCCCGCCTCTTGCTCACTTAATATAAGACAAGATAGGCGCTGTGGCTTTGCGTCTCCCGGTTACCCAGGATTTGCCTTTGTCGTGCTCGTGCAACCCCTATTTAACTTTCCACTAACATTATAGCGTAGAAAGCTAAAATTGTCAACCCCTATGTTGGTCGGCGCGCCGGCGTGTCAGGGGCAGTGCAACGCAGGGGCTTGTCGCACAAAGGCTGGTGGGACGCTTGTTTTGCAAGGCGTGAGGAGCGAGAATAGCACAGACTATTTGAGCGACGAACAACGCCGCAAAACGAGATGTAGCACCAGCCGACTGTAAAGCTTCCTGCGTTGCACTGCC
>Ga0210056_1003084_pt1 | contig 13677 bp, 13 predicted proteins | sample CryGeyCG2014_080_2_FD_183965 | JGI IMG/M metagenome (GOLD analysis project Ga0210056, IMG submission 183965) | Groundwater microbial communities from aquifer - Crystal Geyser CG07_land_8/20/14_0.80 (SPAdes) (version 2) | ecosystem: Environmental > Aquatic > Deep subsurface > Groundwater | place... | reverse complement strand
TTAACCTTGGCCTGGTCACAAGATATCACTTCCCTTTACTAAGCGTCCCTAGTAAATTCTCTTTATTTCAGAGAACACGTCAACATATAAGGCCTGGTCATTTTAGACATAAAAAAGGGCTGATAACAGCCCTTTATTAAAACACCAACGGGTTATCCACTAACCAGAGTGGTCTTGTAACCAATAGCGAATGCCTTGGGATTTGAGGAATTCATCTGCATGTTTTCCTTTTAACATGGCCAAAGTTGCCAGTAAACCACACTGACTGGCTGTCTGCCCCATCACCGTCACCGTTGCCGGTCCTTTAGCCACAGGCCAACCTGTTTTCGGATTGAGAATATGCCCCAATACCTTGCCATGTTTATCCACTGCAAACCGCTTAACATCACCACTGGTCGCAACCGCCCCCTTTCTCAATTCAATCACTTCTATGGGGTGTTGGGCATTATTTGGATTTTCAATACCCACCGTCCAAACAGAGCCATCCTGCTTGCCGCCACTGGCCATGAGATCGCCACCAAAATTGACCATCACCCCCGTTCCAGGAAATCGATTTTCCAGTTCTAATGCAATTGAATCCACCGCATATTCCTTACCGATTCCGCCAAAATCCAAGCGCACGCCTTCAGGCAATAACAGCTGATCACCGTCCAAATTGACTTTTTGCCAGCCAACATAGTGTGCTTGTTTTTTAAGTTGATTACGGGTTGGAGGCGGTGTGTGACCATCAAATCGCCACAAAGAAAGGAAACCGCCAATGGTGACATCAATTAACCCATCGGTTAATTGCCAACACTGGTCAGCAAACTCTAATAAAGAAGCGGTTTCTTCATCGACGGTTTGCCAATCGCCGGCTTTTTGATTGATTTGACTTAAAACACTGTTTGGGTCAAAACGACTGTATTTTTTTTCAATCCGCCAAGCTTCTTTTGCTGCCCAAATCAATGCGGATTCTGCTGAGGCTTGGTCTGTTTCCAACCAAACCTCACACGGACTCCGCATGGCTTCGAATTGAATCAACCACAGACCCGGGGATTTTTCGGTAATCGTCCATGTGCGCTGTGGTTCTACCATTTTAGAATTTGCTTTTAAAACCAAAGGTATAAGTCCAAATATCAATGGTTGGGAACATATCTTGCGTTTGTTGATCCCCGATTGCTTCAGATGGAGAACTATCGCCCGATTGCTGCATTTTCTCAATATTAAATGACAAAGATAAATCACTTGAAAGCTGATAACTAGCCATGGCGCCGAGCGTTAAGGTCGTCATATCCGCCAAACGATAATCTGCTGAAGCATATTTTGGCAAGGCTTCACCTTGCGTTAAACTTAAGCGATAAAAGTTGGCTTTCGATTGCGCACTATAACGAACATGCGGCCGAATGGTGAACTTCTCGCCAAGCGCTAAATAATATTTAACATCAAAGGTATGCGCCGTGACATCCCAATCATCCCAAAAATAACGATAATCTAAGTGTAATGAGTCTTTACCCAGTGCCGTTACCATCGTTGTTTTGATCGTTTGTCTAAACCGTGAATCCGGGCGTGCTTCAGCAAGGTAATCTTGTGCGATCCCATTCTGATTAACGAGGCTGATCAGTTTATAATCATCAGTCATATAACCGGTCGTTGAACTGATACCATAGTTCAGGTTTAACAAGGACTTACTGTTCAACACATGGGATAGCCCAATAATGGCATCAACTGTTTGTTTGGTTTTACCGGCGAATTCAAAAAAGTCACTTTCCGATTCGTAACTACCGCTGGCGGATGTTGAGGTATCGGTTATCGAGCTCAGTGGATCTCTAAATCCGGTTTTCGGATTGACCGCATCATAAGTATAAGCCCCACCCAAGGTTAAAGTGGTTTGCTTATTATTAAAATCTTGTAAATAAGAAAAATTTCCGCCAACAGATTCATAATCCGTTTCCGTTGAATAGCTGACCCCCGTTGTAAACCGAGACATACGATCAATCGGTTTCATCGTGCTTAAATTCAATGCTATGCGAGTATCTTCGAAATTAACATCCAACGGCGTATAACCGGACTCGACATAATAGCCGGGAAATTTACTTAATTCACTGCTCGCATTCGCCCCGTTTGGGGTAGCGCCCGTTAAAGAGTCATAAACAAAATCCAATTTAACATAGTCATCCGGGGTATTTTGTTGAGTGAGACTCACCACCGGTTCAAAGATCGAAACCCTGTCCTGTCCTTGGCTGTCGGTTTCGTTGTAAAACATCACTGCAGAATCCAGTAACCATTCTTCTGCTTGTGCATTAGACACGGCTAATAATGACCCAACGGCCATTGCTAATTTATGATTTAGTTGCATCCGCAGCCGCCTCCACCAACACCGGAGCCCCCTGAGGCGGCCTCTTTGCTGAAATAAATATGTTCATCTAAACCAGTATGGACCTCATCTGGTACCAATTTCATATTATCACGTGCCAAAGTCCCTCTTTCCCAGGGTTTAACCTCTTTAGGTGTCAGGTTACTACAGGCAGATAGCGTGATGACACCCATCATGATGAGTAGTGCTTTCATTATTATTACCCTTACAGTTTTAAAGCTGTGTTAAAGACTAAATTTAACGTAAAACCGTTTGTCGAATTAAGTTTTCCAACTCAGCCTTTTGATGTTCTTCGAATCCAATATGAAACATCTTAACCGAACCCTCTCGATCAATTAAAATGGCTGTTGGCATCCCCTGGATCTGGAACTGTGAAGGGGCATGACCATCAGGATCAAAATAAACATCAAAACGAGCAGGAACCTGTTGTAAAAACGAAATCGCATCAGCGCGTTCTTCATCAACATTAATGCCGACAATATGAAACCCTTGGTTCGCATACTTTTGCTGCATTTGGTTTAACCAAGGAAAAGATGCCTTACAAGGCGGACACCAACTAGCCCAAAAATCAACCCAAATCACTTGACCTTTATAACTGGATAACGTCGTTGAAACTTGGTCATTCTTTAATGGCAGTTGCCATTGAGCATCACTAATGGATTGGGCCGCCATTGCAGAAGGTTGCCATATCACCAATCCAAAAACACACACGGCTAATAACTTTTTAAACATATTTCTATTCCCTTAACAAAATTAACTAAACAATAAATTTCAAACCCTAATCATCATCGCCATAACCGCTGTTTGATGCCGCAGCATTTAACGATGCTTGTGACGCTGCCACCTTAACCTTATCAATGTAAGCACCCGTTGCTTTATCGTAATTGGTTTTATCTGTCTGGGACATTTGCTCTAATTGCGCTTGAAAGTGATTACTCGCTGCTGTCTCACTCGCCGCCTGTAACCGACTGGCAGCTTCACCGGAATATAACGCATTGATGACCGGTGTGGCAGCCGATTCAAAGGTTGAACTATTGGCAAAATCAATATAGGTTGTGTTAATGGCCGTTAAGTCATTGGGTAAATTAATGCCATTAGTCGGATCTTGGTCATCATCTAAACTCATTAATAACCTAACTCGGTTAATAACCGGTGCGTCAGTTGGTGAATAAGACTCCACCACCGTATTTTGAACGGTCTTACCCGTTGTGGATTGAGTACCGGAAACACTGGTGATGGTATTCGTGGCAATCACCACTTTGGGTTCAACAACTGCGGTTAGCGTTTGGGGCGTTACCACCCCTTGACAAATTGCTGACCCCAATAACAAATCGCCGATTTTAAAATCAGTAACCTCTCCACTATTACAATAAAATCCACCACCAATGCCGGTGATCCCTTCTTTAGAAGGCGATTGATAATGCAGTCCGGAAACAGGCGCATCTAAAAACTTTGCGGTAATCGTTTGAATGTCTGCTGTCGCTAAAATCCCCGTAAAAGGGTCATAAGGGCTTTCTGAAACAGGAATCGTTCCGGTTTTTGGATCTCCCCCGCAGCCGGCTAATAAACCACCGGATAATAACCCAATGGTTAATTTTAATGCACTTGGTTTCATGAAATTATCCTCTTAAACTTTCATGTACGCATTATAAATTAAGCTACCTTAATGGTAGCTTAATTTCATGACCCGAGTTACCAGACAAGCATGCTAATGAAATTAATGATCATCGCCTTCATGGTCATCATCATCTTCATGGTCATCATCGTTTTCATAGTTATTGTTTGATGTGTTATTTTCATCATATTCATCATAACTACCGGTGCTTGTATCGTAGGTTGCTGGTAGTCCACTCACTGACTTCTGGAAATGAGTCAAAGCCGCTGTCTTAGTAACCAAACTGCCATTAACCTGCAGTTTATTGAGCACACTCTGAACATCGTTATCAAAGCTCAAGGCCGCAAAATCCAGCGTTGTCGCGGTGACCTTAGCTTGCTCTGTTACCGCAGGCAATGTAATCCCATTGTCTGGATTGGCATCGGTATCCAAAGCCATTAATAAGCGCACTCTATTTAACACCTTGTCGTCATCTTGAAGTACAGGGGCAGCTTGCTTAGACGCAATCGTACCAGACGAAGTCTTAGTGCCGGAGGCATTGGTCGTTGTATTGACGGTTTGTACCGTTTTTAATTCAGCAGCCAACGTTTGCGGGGTAATCACCGCTTGACAAATTGAGGTTCCTAAAGACACCGAGCCAATAACAAATTCAACTTCTTCACCACTGACACAGCTAAAAACCCCATTAGCACCAGTAAATTCATTATAGCTATTCGATTTATATTGCAGGTTACTGACTGGAGAATCGATAAACTGCGCCGTAATAGCAGTTCCTTTGGTTTTACCGGTTATATTGTCAATATAATTACTGAAGCTAGAAGCAGCATCATTTAGATCATTTTCAAGCTGTGTGCCAGTCGTGCCATCAATGCCACCACAACCGGTCAATAGTCCGGCAGATAAAATTCCGGCAGTGAGTTTTAAAGTATTCGTTTTCATAGTCATTTTGAATCCCTATTGATTTGTTCATGCATAGATTAAAACAACAACCTTAAAGCAATCTTAAATAAAGAAAAGTTTTATCAAAAAAGCAAAAAAATGTTCATATAGTTATATGGTTATATAAATAATTGACACTTTTATCGCTAACCTTGGACAAATTAAGACAGATTCGCTCAGATGATGCATATTCTTTTAATTGAAAAGGATATTGCCTTAGGTGAAGCCTTATTGATCGGATTGCAGCACCATTATAATGTTGAGTGGGTTCGACGACTGGGCGATGCTTCAACCTTTATGGATGCTCAACAAACTGATCTGGTTTTACTTGACTTGAAAGATATTGTTAGTCAGCTGCTGAGGCTTTGACGAATTAAACTGGGCGCTGAATTGAGCAACGCCTGAGTGTATGGATGTTGCGGTTGACACATAACCGCTTCCACTGAGCCTGTTTCAACGATTTGCCCCTGTTTCATAACGGCGACCTGATGAGCGATGGCTGAGATAATGGATAAATCGTGGGTAATAAATAAATAAGACATTTGGTATTGCTGCTGCAATTGATTGAGCAATGCCAAAACCTGTGCGCGCACTGAAACGTCTAACGCACTGGTGGGTTCATCACAAATAATCAATTTAGGTTCAACCGCTAAAGCCCGCGCAATACCGATGCGCTGACGTTGACCCCCTGAGAATTCGTGTGGATAACGGTATTTATGCTCTGGTAATAAACCTACCTGCTGTAAAAGTTCATCAATGCGCTGTTCCTGCCAGGCTTGGTCATTTTCGCCGACCTTCAAACTTTTCATTCCTTCCAATAAAATCTCTCGGATTTGCATCCGGGGATTTAAAGCCGAATAAGGATCTTGAAAAATGACTTGTAGTTGCTTGCGATAAGGCTTCATCTCGCGCTCAGACAGATCCAGTACATTGACACGCTCTGTGGATTGTAAAAGTGCAACGGATCCTGACGTGGCCTCGACCAATTTTAATATTGCTTGTCCAATGGTGCTTTTACCACTGCCCGATTCCCCGACTAGCGCCAGCGTTTCCCCTTTGGCAATCGTCAAGCTCACGCCATCAACGGCTTTCACTTGACCAATGGTTCTTTGAAAAAGCCCTTTTTTAATGGGAAAATGGACTTTAAGCGCGTCTATCTCCAGTAAGATTTCTGTTTGAACCGCTGGTTTAAATAAATGGCTGGGCACCGCATCGGCAAGCAATTGTCGAGTATAAGGATGACTGGCATTTTCAAAAAAATGCGCTTTATCCGCCTGCTCAACCAATTCGCCTTTTTGCATAACAGCAACTCGATCCGCCATTTCATTGACGACCCCCATATCATGGGTAATGAACAAAATCGACAAACCGCGATCTTGCCTAATTTTTTTGAGTAACGCTAATACTTGTGCTTGAATGGTCACATCGAGCGCGGTGGTGGGTTCATCTGCAATTAATAAATCCGGTTCACAGGCCAATGCCATTGCAATCATCACTCGTTGTTTTTGACCTCCTGATAATTGATGTGGATACCAATCATAACGGGCTGATGCTTCGGGAATGCCCACTTCTTCAAATAAAGAAATGACTTTATTTCGGGCTGCAGTCGATTTCATTCGTAGATGTACCCGTAAAACCTCTGCAACCTGTTCACCAACCGTCATGACAGGATTCAGGGATGTCATCGGTTCCTGAAAAATCATCGCGACTTGCTTTCCCCTAACGCGCTGCATTTGGTGTTCAGGGAGACCAAAGATTGATTGTTGATTTAAGTGAATTTGTCCGGACCGAACCTCTAAGTTTTCTGGTAATAATCGCATAATCGCTAGGGCAGTCAATGACTTGCCACTACCGGATTCTCCCACCAATGCAAAGATTTCGCCTGCTTGGATTTCAAAATTAATATTTTTAACCAGTGGCATCCCATTCACTTCGATTTGAAGTTGTTGAACACTGAGTATGGGGATCGCCTGCGCCATGGTGTGGACTCCTAACGTGTTAATTGGTCAGACTGATTTCTGGGATCTAATACGGCTTGCACCCGATCAGAAAATAAATTAGCCGCTAAAACCAGTACAAACATAAAAATAAATGCCGAAAATAGCGACCACCAAACCATAGGTTCTCTCGCCATTTCCAGTCGCGCTTGGTTAATCATATTTCCCCAGCTATGCATGGTGGGATCGACACCAACCCCCACATAGGATAAAACCGCTTCCGCCAACACTAAGCCACTAAAATCGAGCACCACGGCAATCAACACAATATGCATAACATTTGGCAAAATGTGGCGGCGAATAATCGTCATCCGACTCACGCCAAAGGCTTTAGCAGCGGTTACATAATCCACGGCACTGAGTTTTAGGGTCTCGGCACGAAGCAATCGACACAGTCCTGTCCAACTGGTTAACCCTAAAATAAATATTAAAAACATTAATCGAATATCTGCTCTGTCTTCAGTGCTGCTAAACCAGTCAGGATGATTACTGAGTATGACTTGCATCACCAGAACCGCCGCCGCAATTAACAAAACACCGGGAATGGAATTTAAGGTGGTGTAAATATACTGTATCACGTCATCCACCCAACCTTTAAAAAGCCCGGCACTGATTCCCAAAAACAGTGCCAAAGGCAACATAACCAAGGTGGTTAACACGCCAATCAGCACACCGGTTCGAATACTTTTCATGGACTCATATAGCACATCACTGCCGACCTTATCCGTGCCTAAAACATGCACAGAATGACTCATTACCCACAACCAACAAAATAGGGTTAGCAACCCCCAAAACGTCAAATAGGCAGTACGCCAAGGTAACCGTGTTTTGCCAAGCAGCACTTGATTCAGCCAATCTTTAAATGGGCATTGATGTACTCGGCTACGCCATAATAAATGCCATCCCACCACAAATCCGCTTAGCACACTGGCGAACAAAAACGCAGACAAAGTCTGCCCAATCATCGAAAAGTCAGCATCCTGACGAATGTGCTTTAAAGGCAATCGCAATTGCTGCATTTCCCCGGCTTGATTCACAACCAAGCTTTTGGTATGTTCCGTGGAAGCAAAAGGCGCTGAATAAGTGCGCTCTTGTCCCACGGCTAAATGTGAAAAAACTTTGTCTAATACACTCTGGTGCACAGTCATCTGTTGCGCAGAGGTGGTTTGAAAGTGAATCGAATCCAACAATGCAATTAACAAATAAATGCATAAGATCATCGCAGAAATCATCGCCAATTTCGATTCAAAAATACGCATCCATTGCTGGGCAACCTGCCTAGATCGACGAACCAATACACCTAGGTAAGCAAAGGAAGCGATCAAACCCCAAATCATCCAATCTGTCCACAAAGGGGTTAGCGCAAAGTCATTCATGCCGTTAACCTCACTCTGGGATCGAAATAGGTATAAGAAATATCCGTCAAGATAAGGCCAACGATATATAAAACGGAGCCTAAAAACACCATGGCTTTGACGATCCCAAAATCCTGAGCATTAATGGCATCAATGGTATAGCTGCCTAAACCGGGAATCCCAAAAAAAGATTCCATAATCAAACTGCCCATAAACAAGGTCGGAATCACCACCACCACGCCGGTTAAAATCGGCAATAAACCATTTTGCAAAACATGTCCGAACAACACTTTGATTTCTGATAAACCTTTTGCACGAGCGGTACGCACATAATCTTTATGAATCTCTTCTAAAAATAAACTCCGATACCAACGGATACCTGCCCCTAAGCCGGCAAACACCCCAATCATAACAGGGAGGATCATGAATTTGATACTATCCCAGCCCTCAGCATACCCCGAAATGGGAACCCAATGCCAAAGCTTACTGAATAAGACTTGACCGGCAATAATATAAAAAAGTCCTGAAATAGACATAATGGCGACGGCCACTACCATGGTAGCCGTATCCAGAACAGACCCTCGAAACAATACAATGAGTAATGCAAAAGCAATATTGGTCACCAGTCCAATCACAAAAGTGGGTATGGCAATCGCCAAACTGGGCGCCATTCGTTGTTGAATATCGGCTGAAATTTGGCGGCCATCGTCCGCTTGACCAAAATCAAACCAAAACAATTTTAACGATTCCTGCACATACAAAGTATCATAAAATTTGGCCAGGCCTGGTTGTTTTTCATTGTAAAACAGGGGCTTGTCATAGCCTTTTTGCTGCTTCCAGGCAGCAATCATTTCGGCAGACGTTTGCTTTGCCCCCAACTGAGATCTGGCCATATCGTCTGGCGTATTCACCATAAAAAACAAGGCAAAGGTAATTAAGTTAACCCCAATTAAAATCGGAACCGCGAATACTAACCGACGAATAATATAAGTCAACATCCGTTAATTCCTCGATGATTTAGGCACAATAACGGCCTGTTGTCGTTTTCGATAGGCAGACCTTAATGGCCAAAACAAAATCACACTCACTGCGAACAATAATACCATCGGCCAAAAAGTCGGTCGATTCCACTGCCTTTGGGAATAATCTCGTAATTCGGCATCAATCCGCTTGTATTTCAACGTGTTATTAGCTAATGGATTGGCCCAAACATTGTGATACCAGCGATGATACAGCGCCAAACTTTTTGGATGTACGCCCCAAACCCAAGGCGCATCTTCTTGCACAATTTTGACCATTTTTTGAACCAGGGCGAATCTTTGCGGGGAATTCTGCATGGTTTTAATTTGCTGAAATAATCGATTAAATTCAGCATTATCATAATTTGCATAATTAACGCCCGCACCATGGGTTTTAACAATCGACTGATTGCCATTTAATAAAAATAAAAAGTTTTCTGGGTCAGGATAATCGGCGTTCCAACCCCACGAGAACAGCTGTGCTTTCGCCCCCCGCATTTTATCTTGAAATCGGTTATAGTCTGTCGCTCGAATCACCAATTCAATGCCCAGCTTTTGAAACTGTTTACGATACCAATTTAACTGTGCCTTACTATCCGGGCCTGTTGCTGCGGTATCGTAATAGAGCACCAAAGGCGCTCCGTTCGGTTTGCGGCCGTTTGGGTAACCCGCTTCAGCCAGCAAATTTTTCGCTACTTCAATGGATTTGCGTTGCGCTCGGCCAGTTTGCCATTCATAGACCCAAGGATTCAAAGCCGCTTTCTCATCGGTTTCATAACCAAAAATACCCGGAGGGATGGGGCCTTGAGCAACAATCCCCCGTCCATTCATAAAAATAGAAACATAATCTTCAAAGTTTAGGGCGATACTGATCGCCTGACGGAATTTTTTTTGCTGTTCTGAGTAGCCGCCAACGACAGGGTCTTCCATATTGAACCCAAAATAAAATATTGACGGTTCAACCGTGTTTAAAAATTGAATACCCTTTTCACGCATTTCTTCGGTTAATGCCAAACTGCCACTACTAGAAACAGAGACTGCCTGATCAAAACTATCAGAGCTCACCCCTGAAGCATCGTAATAGCCTTGCAAAAACTTATTCCATAAGGGAACACTTTCCTTTTCAAGGCTGTAAATCACCTCTTTAATAAAGGGTAAGGGTTTGCCGGCATCTGCCAATAAAGCGGGATTTGCATCCTTAGGCAAGCCTTCACCCGGATAAACCCCATGATTATAGTGAGGATTAACCACCAAACGCATCTGTTTATTGGGATTATTTTCGACCAATTGATAAGCGCCTGTGCCGACAGGATAGGTATCTAAGCTGATATTTTTGGTGGCTAACCCCGCTTGATCATAAAATACTTCAGCTTCCCAAGGGATGGGAGCAAAAAAATTCATGCTTAACCAATATAAAAATTGCGGATATACGCCCTTGATTCGAATCCGCCATTGCGTCTCAGAATCAACAATCACGCCAGCGATACTCGCATCTCGCAACTGCTTGACACTGGGTGACACATCTGACATCTGTTCCGAAAAAGTCGCTAACCCGACAATGTAGTGTTGCAGAGTGCCAAGAATGGGGGAATGGTTCTGGATTAGTGCCATACGCTTTATGGCATAAACATAATCTTCAGCGGTTAATCGTCGAGTGGCCAGGGTTTTAAAATCGGCCAAGGTCTCAATCTCAGTTAATTGAGCGGGGGGGATATTTTGAAAGTGTAATGCGCCTGTTTCATCCTTAACAAAGGCTGGATGGGGCTGAAAAAAAATATCGGGCTTCAACCGAAACACATATTCAGAATAGGCAACCTCAGAGCTATCCGTCCCTGAAACGGGTTGCCCTTCGGCATTTAGATAGGTCACACTGGGCATAACCTCTAGCGTTAAAGGTTCAAGCGTATAAGGTCGCTTAAAATAATGATACTGCAACGGAGGCTCAACAATTTGGCTTAAAATAGCCCATTCATTAGCATTATAAGACACCACAGGATCCAAGTGTTTGGGCTTAGAGGAAAAGGAATTAAACAGAATGGGTTCTTGTGCCTTATCCACATCATAAGGACTGTTCCAACGGCTGGCATCACACCCAATAACGGTTATTGAAAAAACAATAATGACTATATTTTTTATTAAGTTATAAAACACTTATAAACCAATTTATTAATATAAATTTTATCCAAACTGACTGATATTGAACACCATCAGACCACCTTAAAAGGTCTTATTATAACGGCATTTTACGTTATAATATCCGACATTATTGACCAACCGAATTTGCTTAATTAAAAGGAGTTAAAATGGGGTTTCTAACGGGTAAGAAGGCGTTGATTGTTGGCGTCGCTAACAACAAATCAATTGCTTATGGTATTGCAAAACAAATGCGGGAACAAGGTGCAGAAATCGCCTTGACCTATCAAACCGAAAAGCTGAAAAGCCGAGTGGAAAAAGTGGCAGCAGAATTGGAGTCAAATATCGTCCTGCCGTTAGATGTGGCTTCAGATGAACAAATTGAGCACGTCTTTGCAGAACTCAAACAGCATTGGGACGGTTTGGACATCTTAGTGCACTCAGTCGCTTTTGCCCCTAGAGCAGAATTAGAAGGACGCATGATTGACGCTTCTACCCGTGAAGGCTTCGCAACGGCTCACGACATTTCCGCTTATAGCCTGACTGCACTCACTAAGGCTGGCTATGATATGCTTAAGAAAAACCATGGCTCAGTCCTAACGCTATCCTACCTTGGTGCGGAAAGAGCAGTACCAAACTATAATGTAATGGGAATCGCCAAAGCGTCTCTAGAAGCCACTGTTCGCTATCTGGCTGCTGACTTAGGTCAGGATGACATTCGTGTCAATGCGGTGTCTGCAGGCCCTATTCGAACCCTTGCTGCATCAGGCATTAAGGATTTTAGAAGCATGTTGGATAAAGCCGCCTTAGCCACGCCGTTAAGACGCAATGTCACCATCGAAGAAGTAGGCAATACTGCCGCCTTTTTATGCTCTGACCTCGCATCAGGCATTACCGGTGAAATTACCTATGTGGATGGTGGCTATAATACCACTGCCAGCACCTAAACCTACCAGGCCTGGGTATTTTTACACTGAAAAGCTCCGCAAGGGGCTTTTTTATGCCTCAACGCAAGGCATCCAAATGATCGATAACAAGACGGATATAAATTGACACCTTTGCACGAGATGGCTTCACGAATATAAATAGGAATACAAAGAAAAATTAGAAAATAAACAGAAAGGTAAATAATGGCGGAGTGGACGGGACTCGAACCCGCGACCCCCTGCGTGACAGGCAAGTATTCTAACCAGCTGAACTACCACTCCGAACAGGGTACTAACTTATTGATAATGGTGGGTGATACTGGGTTCGAACCAGTGACCCTCGCCTTGTAAGGGCGATGCTCTCCCAGCTGAGCTAATCACCCAAAAACATATACTAATTCGTATAACAGCTTGCTAAAAACATTTATGATAAAGACCATAATGGCGGAGTGGACGGGACTCGAACCCGCGACCCCCTGCGTGACAGGCAAGTATTCTAACCAGCTGAACTACCACTCCGTATTGGGTCTCAAAATTGGTGGGTGATACTGGGTTCGAACCAGTGACCCTCGCCTTGTAAGGGCGATGCTCTCCCAGCTGAGCTAATCACCCAATTTTGATGTCTTCGCACTTAATCCAAAACGCATGACCTTGGATTAACTGATGCGCGTATTATAAGGCCTTGCGGCGCTTTGTCAAACACTTTGCTATTTTTTTTATTAAAACTTTACACAAAAAAACCTCTCAATTTTTAACCTATTGATTTGGTTAAAAATGAAAGGTTTTTACAATTAACAATTCCGCTTATCAGCTTAGTTAACCGCTTCTTTCAATGCTTTACCGGCAGAAAATTTAGGAACACGTGCAGCAGGGATTTGCATTTCTGCACCTGTCTGCGGATTACGACCCGTACGAGCTGAACGCTCACCCACTTTAAAAGTACCAAAACCAATAATCGCAACAGAGTCTCCTGAGCTTAAGGCTTTTGTTACAGTTGAAACAGTTGCTTCAAGTGCTTTCGCAGCATCTGCTTTGGTTAATCCGGCTTCTTCTGCTATTGCACTAACTAATTCGGTCTTATTCATGATTAAAGTTTCTCCATTGTATTTAGTATTCTTTGACCACCCTCAGGCTTGCAGGTAGTTATATCAGCGTTCAACATTTACTGTCAAGCCCGAATAATAGAATTTTGCCAATTTTCAGTGCCTTTTAGCTGTTTTTTTAATAATTTGCTTATCAGAGGGCTTATTTGCAACTATTTTTTCTAAATCTTCACCCATACTAATCTCTGAGGCGCCTGCCTCTCGGGACTTTGGTAACCGCTCAAGCGCGATCTTAAA
>Ga0210056_1003078_pt1 | contig 13696 bp, 10 predicted proteins | sample CryGeyCG2014_080_2_FD_183965 | JGI IMG/M metagenome (GOLD analysis project Ga0210056, IMG submission 183965) | Groundwater microbial communities from aquifer - Crystal Geyser CG07_land_8/20/14_0.80 (SPAdes) (version 2) | ecosystem: Environmental > Aquatic > Deep subsurface > Groundwater | place... | reverse complement strand
CAAAAGCGGGGTCAATGCAGCTAGCAAGCATAGTTTACGGCTAGGACTACGCAGGTCTCTAATCTGCTTCGCTCCCCTAGCTTTCGTGTTTCAGCGTCAGTTACCTTCTAGAAACTCGCCTTCGCCACTGGTGTTCCCCAGGGTATCAACGCATTTCACTACTCCTCCCTGAGTTCCAGTTTCCCTTAAGATAACTCTAGTTCGATAGTATCTTAGCCTGTCCTACGGTTAAGCCGTAGTATTTAAACCAAGACTTATCGCACCGCCTACACGACCCTTTAAGCCCAATAAAACCGGATAACGTTTGGGGCCCACGTATTACCGACGCTTCTGGCACGCAGTTAGCGGCCCCTTTCTTATAAGGTACCGTCAAAGCCCGCTAAGCGGGCCTTTCTTCCCTTATCACAGCAGTTTACGCTCCGAAGAGTTTCTTCCTGCACGCGGTGTCGCGCGGTCAGGCTTTCGCCCATTGCCGACTATTCCTGATTGCTGCCTCCCGTAGGAGTGGGGCCCGTGTCTCAGTGCCCCTCTGGCTGACCACCCTCTCAGGCCAGCTATCCGTCATAGGCTTGGTAGGCCTTTACCCTACCAACTACCTGATAGACCGCAGACTCATCTCAAAGCAAGTAGTTACACTCTTTATTAGATTTGCATCTAACACATGAAGCATTACTCCACCTTTCGATGGACTAGTCTTCACTTTGAGGCAGATTTCTACGTGTTACTCAGCCGTCCGCCATTACCCCGCCTTGCAGCGGGGACATTCGACTTGCATATCTCAGGCACACCGCCAACGTTTATCCTGAGCCAGGATCAAACTCTTAATAAAACCAGGCACAAGTCTGCGCCTGGTTAAAAGTCAGGTACCGAATGGTACCTGATTCCTAACCCGATTGATAAACTAAAAAATTTATTGTCAAAGTGCAATCATTATTATAAATGAAAAATAATAAAAAGCAATGGATTTTTTATATGGGGGAAATGGTCAATTTTGACAGCTGGTCTTGGTTTTTACCAATATTAATGATACCGTTAATAGTAACATCAGAAGGATTAGTGGCGATGTTGACTTTGATTTTAATTTCTTTGGCAATAAAAGTTTCAATTCCCTTGACGTTAGCCAACCCGCCAGTTAAAACAACTCCTTGGGTATAGATCTCATCAACAATCTCGGGTTGAGCAATTTCCATCAATTCCTTAATAATATCGATAATTTGGGTCATTGAAGTAAAAAGAGCTTCTTTAATTTCTGAGGATTTTAATCTAATTGATTTTGGTAACCCCGTTTCCAAAGATTTCCCCCTGACCGTCATAATTTTTTCTTCGTTTTGAAAATTCAATAATGAAGTTTTTACCAAATCGCATGTGGCATCGCCCAGAATAATACCGTGTTTGAGATATAAATAATTGGCTAAAATTTGTCCAAAACCTTCTCCAGCCGTTCTTAAAGTCTTTTCACTGACGATGCCTCCTCCACTGATGATGGCTGCCTCAATCAACCCGCCGCCCAAGTCAACAATTAAAATGGGATGGTGTGATAAGATGTCGCCACTGACACCGGCCGCGTTGGCCACCGGTTTTTCGATCAAAAAAACCGAAGAAAAGTTTAGTTTAAAAAGAACTTCTTCAACCGCCTTCTTTTCGATTTCAGTAGCCGAATAGGGAACGGCCGCGATCGCTCTTAAAAAAGGTTTAAGAAGTCTAAAATTATTCAAATAAATTTTTACCGATTTAGAAAATAAATATTCGATTAAAACCAATTGGGCGTCAAAGTTAGAAATGATGCTGTTAACGATTGGGTGAATTATTTGGATAAAATCCGGCGTCTTACCAATGATTTTTTTTGCTTCATTGCCAAAAAAAATATACTCTTTTGTTTTGGTATTTAATCCAATCACTGTCGGTTGTCTTAAGACCACTCCTCTATCCTTAATGGCAATCCGTGTGTTAGTCGTGCCAAAATCAAAATAGACATCAAATGGCGTTAAAAAAGACCGTTGCAGTTTTTTAAGATTTTCAATAAAATTAAACATGGTAAAGAAAAATCAAAATTCAAAAGTCAAAGATCAAAAATAAAATGCTAAAATCAAGACTGATTGATTATATAAATAAATTCCTTAAATATTGCTTTTACTCTCTTTTTATTTTTACCCCATTGATCATGTCATCTCACACCTCGGAACTCTTTGAATTTAATAAAGTGTTGCTTATTTATATCATTACTACTCTTATTTTATTTTTCTGGTTGTTAAAGATGATTGTCAACAATAAAATTATAATAAAAAAAACTCCTTTTGATATCCCGATATTTTTATTTTCTCTTACTCAGTTGATATCGACGGTTTTCTCCATCGATCGCCACACTTCTTTTTTTGGTTATTATGGACGTTTTAATGGCGGTTTGCTCTCTCTTATTGCTTATTTGATTTTGTATTATGGGTTTGTTTCCAACTTCCCAGATTTTGGCGAGCGTTTTATTTTTAACTTGCTTAAATTATCTATTTTTTCCTCCGTTGCAGTTATTCTTTGGGGTTTGCCGGGAAAGTTTGGCTATGATCTTTCCTGCTTTGTTTTTACCGGTAAGCTAACCGATAGTTGTTGGACGGATCAATTCCGTCCGGCCGAAAGATTATTTTCGACCCTCGGTCAACCAAACTGGCTAGGTGCATATTTAACTATTACTTTTTTTCTCGGCCTTTATTTTTTCCTTAAAACAAAAGATTCCAAATACTTAATATTGAATACAATATACTTAACAGTCAATTTTATTACTCTTCTCTTCACCAGATCACGATCGGCTTTATTAGCTTTAGTTTTAGGAATTTGTTTTTTTATCGTTTTATTTTATTCCCACTTTAGACACTGTCGTGATATAAGTCGTGTCTTTAAACGAGCCATCGTTTTAACAATTCTTTTAATAATATCAGTTTTTATTTTTAAAACGGGTATTCAATCTATTGATCAATTAATAGACTGGGTAACTTATCAAAAAATTTTTGTTAATGAAAAAATAGATAATATTCCCAATGTTACTAAACAGCCTTCGAGCGGCATCAATTCTGACGTGACTGAATCGGGCGATATTAGAAGAATAGTTTGGCAAGGAGCGGTTGAGTTAGGTAAACGTTACCCATGGTTTGGTAGCGGACCGGAAACTTTTGCTTACAGTTATTATTTTGTTAGACCAAAAGAACATAATCTTACCTCAGAATGGGATTTTCTTTATAATAAGGCGCATAATGAGTACCTTAACTACCTTGCAACTACAGGTTTTGTAGGATTAGGAGCATATTTAATTTTCATATTGGTAGTGGTAATTTTTAGCATTTATAATCTCAAAGCTCAAAACTCAAAGCTCAAAACTAAATCTAAAAACTTAAATCTTAAAAAAGATTTAAAGATTGAGGATTTGGATTTGAGTTCTAGGATTTTAGTTCTAAGTTTAATATGTGCTTACTTATCTATTCTGGTGACCAACTTTTTTGGTTTTTCGACGACAACGATAAACCTTTTCTTTTATATCATTCCCGCTATCTTTATTTCACAACTCTCAAACCCAGTTCTTGACGAAAATCAATTATCAAACATTAATAATCGACAATCATCAATAGTTTCATCTTTAAAGCAAAAAGTTTATACCGGTTTTATTATCCTTTTTACTTTCTATCTGCTTTTCTCTATCGGTCGTTATCGGCTTGCCGATATTAATTATGTTAAGGGCGACAACCTGTATAAGACAGGAGACTATCAAGAAGCGGCTAAATTTTTATTTAAGGCTTTAGAGTATAAATACGAACATGTTTATGAAGATAAGCTTTCTAGCGTTCTAGCCTATTTAGCCTTTGTCAGCTCGTATCAAAAACAAACAAAAACGACCAAACAGTTGATCGACCTGTCTAAATTTTATAACCAGAAGAGTCTGGCGGAGTCAGCAATGAATATCCTTTATTGGAAAACTAAAGCCAAAAATGCCTATCTTTTCTACCAAATAAACGGAGAGATTGACGAGATTAATAATGGAGTTGATGCTTTGAAGCACGGTGAAGGATTGGCGTCGACCGATCCAAAAATACCTTATAGTTTGGCTATTTATTATTCGCTTTTAGCTGACCAAAACATAAACAATCAGCTGACAGAAGAATATCAAAATTTATCTATTGAAGAGATTAACAAGACGATAGACTTAAAGGCTAATGATAAAGGTTATTACCTTCTTAAGGCCCAGTTATTAAAAAAATATCATCGAAAGGAAGAGGCACGATCGGTCTTAAAATTTATTCTAAATAAGATAGCTCCCGACGATCCAGAAGCGATTAAAGAACTTCAGAATTTAGATCGTCTATGAATTTACAACCTTAGCGGTTCATGGGCGCAGTCCTATACCGAATGGTATACGGACGAAGTCCTGTATCAAATGGTACAGGAATAAAATATCAAGATGAATTATTGTCTGCGGAAAAAGCGACGAAGGAAAAAAGAGCTGGGATTTGGAGTTTATAAATTGTTTTATCTATTTTATAAAATAACCAAAATATGCACTTCTTAATCCCTCATTAGGAAAACCATTCTTTTTGAAATCTTCAATCTCATCTTTTGAAAAAAATCTTATCATTGCACATTCTGCTTGAACTTTATTCCCTACTAGTTTATGAAGAGTTTCAAAATCTTCTTGGGTCGTGTATTGTCCGTTACATTCTCTTGTAAAACGTTCTAGCTCTCTCTCTGCCTCCGTATATTCTGAGATATCGTAAGCAGAAAAGCCCTGTTCTCTAAGAGTAGAAACAAAAGCCAGTCTTTTTTCTACTGATACTTCATCTTTTGAGACGACTAAACCACCATCAATATCCGAATCCTTAATAGCTAAATCTCTAGCAATTGAACTATCCGTTACGCACTTAAATTCTAAAAAATCAACAAGTTGCCTTAAAGATTTAGTGTTTATTTTTATTCTTAGTTCAGGATGTTTTTGAAGCAATTTCGATCTTTCTTCGATTTTAAAATGACGAGCCTTTTCAAATTCAGCAGTAATCGTATCAACAATGGGCATAATTTTAACTGTGTTATAAATTTTTTCTAAACAATGAGCAAATTTCCTGGTAATCACAATAATTACATAAAGAATTTCGTTTTGGTTTTAGTTCAATATCGTTCTTGATAGTTTCAGCATAATTAATAATTTCCTCTTCAACTTGATTTAAGTCTTTGCTACTTTTATATTCATCAATCTTATTCTCTTTTAAATAGAAAAGAATTTTTTTATCTACTTTATATTCTGGGTATTTTTTTGTAAGTAAATATTCATAAAAATTAAGCTGGAATTCATAATTGTTTTGGCCGTCTTCTTTGTATTTACCAGTTTTATAATCAATCAAAGTTAATTTATTATCCTTCAAATCAACACGATCAAATTTTCCCCCGAGTTCCAGTTCAGAACTAAGTTGATATTTTGGAAAATCTTCCGTCAATAAAGGTTCCCCCTCAGAAAATTTACTTTTAAGAAATACTTTAAATTGTTTTTTTGACTCTTCAACATACTTGATGATATTTTCTTTGTTTTTAAATATTTTGTTATGTTTTTGAAAATTATATTTGAATTTTGTTTCAAATAATTTTCTTAATGTTTCAAAATTTCTGCCTTCTTTTTTAGTCCTTTTATAAAAATCATTTAAACATCCGTGAATTAAATTACCAAAAACCAAGTCAGGAGTATCTTTTCTATATGCTAATCTTATTTGCATATCAGTTTCGCATTTATATTTAAAAGGACATTGCTTATAAGTTGCGATTTTACTGGGTGAAAGTTTAATCATAAACAACTCTTATTGTAGCAAAAGTTTTAAAAAACTCGTCAAATTTTGAAGATTACAACTTTACACCTTACAACTTTACACCTCAGAGGTGTACACTTACAACTTTACACCTCAGAGGTGGGAATAGGTGGGAATAATTTACACCTCAGAGGTGGGAATAGGTGGGAATACGCCTCCGACTCTTCGGATGAGAGAGTATAATATCAGCACTGTAATTCATAACTGGATTAGTTAAGACTGATTGGAACTTCATAAGGACTCTTATAAAATTATCTGGTGATAAACCCTGCCTAGAAAATGCAAGGAGCGCTAATTGATCATATACAAAATTCCAAACGGTACGAACTCTATCGATTTTTGGATGATTATAAAATCTGCTTCCATAATCAGTGATTTCATAAATTGATTCCTGTGGATCTCTATAAGATTGGGTAACGTCTTTTGCCCTTCCTTCTTCGACTAGCGTTTTTAACGCAAGATTTGCAAAGTTAACAAGTTGAGCTCTTTGTCTGTCACTATAAGGAGAATCAACGAAATAAGTTTTCATACTGCTCCATCTCCATGGTTCGGCGTATAAGTCTTCTTCTAGAAGTAACCTTGCGGCTCCTGAAGGGGTTAAGTATTTAAGAGAGCGGCGAGTGGCGCCTCTCTGAATTAATTCTTCACAGGACTGAACTTTATATCGAGTATGTTGTTCTTCATTAAGTATTGTCCAACCGGGTTGCACGAGCTTTGTGGTTAGAAATGTACGATACCGAGTCCGTTGTTCGTCTCGAAGGCGTTGTGGGGTAAAAAATAATATGTCGATCTCTCTTGGTCTAGATTGATCGGGTAAATGAATCTGGTAAATAAAGTAACCAGCTCCTATTTGATTTGCATGTTCTGTTATCGCGTAAATATCAACGTCGCTCTTACGAGTCCGAAAATTCATACGACCTTCCGGAGACATTAAGGCTGCTGTTGAACCTCTCAAAACAGCTGTGTGTGCATTTTTTCCTTGCTGTGTAGAAGGAAATCCTGTAATTTGGTACAAGTCAAGCATAGAATGGGGATCTGGTTGTTGAAATTTAAAAGAATTCCCATTACTGGGAAGTATTGGATTGTAGTTTAGAACTTCTTGTCTCATAAAATATAAAATTCATCAGTTAATAGTATTATAAATTATTGACAAATCCTTTTATATAAGGAACTTTACACCTCTGAGGTGGGAATAAGTGGGAATAATTTACACCTCTGAGGTGGGAATAGTGGGAATAGGTGGGAACTCTTATAAATTGGCAAAATGATTTTCAACCCAAAAAAAATGAAAAAGTAGTTTTATTTCATGAGGGAATTAATTCATAATAATAAAGTGTGTTTAATCTTTTGTCTGTAGATCATACGCAACAAAAATAGATGTTTAGATTGTTATAGTAATAAAAAAATGAGGAAGTACTACTAACAAGAACTCCTCGTCTATTAACTTTCTGTAGGTCATAAATCGAAAGGTTTATGGATTTTTTCGAAAGATTAAACCAGATAGCAGGGAGCTTTGTTTAAAATTCGAAGTTAATTGGCTGGAAGAGGAGTAATGTTGGGGCTGGAAATAGTATACTTGCAAAGCCCACAATTTCCACAATCAGGATTACCACTATAACCAGTTTGACTGACTCCCGCTCCTTGGTCAAGGGAATTTTCGATACAGGAGAATAATCGATAATAACTACCATCAGAAGATTGATAGAGATAATTATTGGTACTAATTGGGTCATTAGAAACAACCTGCATATATATCTTTTCTGTTGCTAAACAACTTACAGTCTCACATAATTTACCACCAAAAGGGAATGAAAAAGTAGGATAACTTCTTTTATCCTCGTAATACATTTCTACCGCTCTCTGAATTTGTTCCAGATCTGTTTTTCGTCTGGCATCTCGGCCTTTTTTCAAAGAAGAAAAAAAATTACCGGCGATCAACGCCACCAGAACACCCAAAATCACAATTACAATCATCAACTCCATCAAGGTAAATCCTTTTTTGTTCATATTTTTATTGTAAAGAAAAAAATAAATAATTGCAAATAAATGTATAAGTCACAGACATTACCCATGTACCAGCCCCGACGTAACGTCGGTACGGTACAGGGTTTCGCACTCAGAAACCCTGTTCGGACTGATGCCCCGAGCGCCACAGTGGGATACCCCACGTGGTGTCCCATAAGCTCGGGGAGTGCTTCACGTTTCACATGTTTCGTAACTTATTCAGTATATGTATAATATTTATTTATGGGTAATAAATTTAATAACAACATTATCACCAAAGTACCACCAGATTATTATTATCAGGGTATAAAAAAAAATGTTTTTCAGAGCAAATGGCATTATGGAAAACTTAATGCAGTTCTAAATTTAATTAAATTTAATTTTAAAAAAGTATTGGACGTAGGTTGTGCTTCAGGTTGGTTTACATATCAAATAGCTCAACGTTTTCCTCATTGTCAAATAGTCGGTATAGATATATACCGTAAGGCAATTCAATATGCTAAATCGATTAATGAAAATAATAAAAAGATACATTTTCGACAAGCAAATGCTAATAAATTACCTTTTAAAAATAATCAATTTGATTTAATTATATGCGCAGAAGTAATTGAACATGTCAACAATCCTAAAAAAACTCTTATGGAGATTAAAAGAGTTCTCGCTCCCCGAGGATTTTTATTAATTGAAATGGATACGGGGAATTGGTTATTTAAAATTATTTGGTACCTTTGGACAAAGTTTCTTAAGGGAAAAGTTTGGAAAAAAGCTCATATAAATTTATTAAATACTAAAATACTCGAAGAATTATTAGTCAGCTCGGGGTATAAAATAAAGTCAAAAAAAATATTCAATTATTCAATGGGAGTTATTTTTCTATGCTCCAAAATTCTTAAAACGTCGTGAGAAGTTAAATAAATAATCAGTGAATAAAAACAAACAAACTAAGTAATAACTGTTGAAAAATGCATGATACATAAAAATATTGAAGAGAAGTAAAACGGTACTTAATTTAATTAAAATATGTCTTTTTTGTAAATAAACGAATAAATATAATAATAGAAAAAAAAGATATCCTGTTAAATAGCCATATTGGTTGTTTGATACAAATATCGTTTTGTTTAATAAACTAGGTAAAGTTAGACTGTTGTAGATTGGGCTAGTAATTTTATTTGGATTAAGATTAAAGAATACATCTTCAAGAAAAGCTTTTGGATTAAATATAAAAAATAAAAATACTATCATAAACGGGAAAAAGAATAATATTAATTTCTTTAAAGTAATAATTTCCTGTAGTTTTTTTATTCCTTGTAATAAGATAGGTAGTAAAATAATCAATGTTTGGCGAAAACTAAAGAAAAAGCCTAAAAATAAAATCGCCCAACCGATTTTCTTATTTAAATAAAAATATAAGAAACAAATAAAAAATAAAAAAATAATTGGATCTAAATAGCTATGTTCTAAAATATAGAAGGATCGGGGTAAAAAAAGAAAAACCAATGTTAAGATATTTAAGGAATATGGATTAATCTTATTTTTAAATAATTTACGGAGGAGAAAAATTGAAACGAGATTAGCACAAATTATCCCAAAGCGAGGATCATTAAATAACAAAACAAATGGTAAACTGTATAAAAAACTTGCCGGTAAATAATTATAGTAATTAGGTTCTATCCCCGGATATACTCGACTGTACTCTTCAGAATAAGGATTTTTTCCTTGGATTAACTTCAATGGTGCCTCTTTCAAAACAACTACGGTGTCAACATGTGGATGTGGCGAGTTATATATAGTCAAAAAGGAAATAATAAGGTAAAATACGATTATTCCTTTAAAAAGATAGTGATCATAGTTTGATTTTACGGGAATTAAATTAAATAGACTAACGATAATCAGCAAAAAGAAAATAATATATTTCCCTATCAAAATAGACCCTTGATTTTGATATAATCCTCCATAATAGATTAATCCGTATATAGGTAAAATTAATAAGCCCAGAGTGGATGATTGTTTAAAAATTACACGATTTTTATCTTTAAAAATAAGTAAATTAATTAGAATAAAAACAATAATTAATAGTGATGCATAATTAAAAAAACCTAAATTAGGAACGATGGAAAAAAAAAGAAGCAGTAAAATAAATAATTTTCTGTTCATAGGAATTTATTTTCTATTATACTGCATTATATTTTTTACTATTAAAAATAAACTGCTGTTTACTCCCGACTTTGGCGAAAGTGACGCATATCATCTCAATTTATCTTTAAAATATTTTCTAGCGCAAAACTTAAGGCAAGGGAAAATTCCTTTTTGGACTAACCAACTTCAAGGAGGCTATCCCTTGTTTTCCGAAGGGCAAATTGGGACACTCTTTCTTCCCAACCTCTTATTTTTTAAATTCTTAAATTTTCCCGATGCCTATAATCTTGTTTTTGTTTTTTCACTATTTCTTATCAGTTCTGGTTTCTATCTTCTTTTGAGGGAGTTTAAAGTTAAAGCTTTGATTTCTTTACTATTAAGTTTAATTTTTACTTTTAGCGGAACGATATCATTGCGTTGGGTTCATATTAATCTAATTCAATCATTCTCTCTCACACCCTTACTGTGCTATGTTTTAATTAAATATTTCAACTCAAAAAAAAAGAGTTTACCTTTAATCGCCACTCTAGTTATTTCGCAGATTATTTTTGCCGGACACCTGCAAATAGTCTTTATTAGCCTATTTGCTCTTTTTTTGTTTTGCGTTGTTTATCTTATTCTTAAAAAAAAGAGTCTTAGCGAAATTTCCATCAATATCGTTTTTCTATTTTTTATAATAATAAGCGGATTTATCCTGTCTTTATCGCAGATTTTGCCAACATTTCTTTTGACGCAAAACTCATCAAGATTACTGTCGTTAGATTATAACATCGCCACTTCGTTTCCCTTTACCTGGGCCCACCTAATTTCTTATTTCACTCCCTACTATTTTGGTAGTCCGAAATTAGGTACCTATCCGCCATATTCAAATGATTGGGGCATTTTTTGGGAAAATACGCCCTATTTGGGATGGCCTCTTTTTCTTTTAATGTTTACTTCTTTGATTATTACTATTAAAAAAAACTTTTCAAAAAAGCTGGTTTTTTTTGGATTGTTGTTGACAATTTTTTTTATATTTTTAGCCTTAGGGAAAAATTCTCCTTTTTACTTTATTTTCAGTTTTTTTCCATTCAATAGTTTTCGTACCCCTTCAAAATATCTTCTGGCCGCCAATTTTTTTCTCGTTTTTACCGCTGGAATAATTATCAATAACTTATATTTATCTTTAAAACACCAACTATCAAAGATAATATTAATTATTTTGCTTTTGTTTAATATCGTTATATTAATTAAATTTACATTTAATTATCAATTATTTTTAAATAAAGACATAGTTTTATCAACACCAAAATCCTCCAATATTATTGATAATAATTCTTTGTATTTGACATTGGGTCAGGGTAATGATTGGAACGATGTTTTTTTAAATAAAGGTTGGCTGACGGAAAATAGTATTAATAATTATTTATTTTTTAAAAATTATTTGTACCAAAACTCTAATCTGTTATTTGGCAAAAAAATTTTCAATATTAACACCGGAACATTTAAATTAAGAAGACCAGAATATTTAAAAGATTTGGTGGAGAAAAACATTAGTTTAGAAGATAAAAAAACAATTATTATAGATAGGAAACTACAAAATCTTTTAGAAATCATTGGAATACGATATATAATCTCATCTTTACCAATTCAAGATGATGCCTACAAGCTTTTAACCAGTTTACAAAATAATAAATATAAAATTTTTATATATAAGGATAGTCAAATAGGATCGGAATTGTTTTATGTCCCAAAAAAAATAAAGAAAATTACTTTTCTTAACGAATTTACCGAAAATTATCAAGATGACAAAATTTCCCTTTCTCATTCTTTGATTGAAGATATTCCTTTTGCCGCCATTACCAATAATGAGAAATATTCGCTTTCCCACATAGAAACTTATGGCAATAATCTAAAAATCAAAGGCAGCTTTAAAAATAAAACGTTTTTTGTCCTGCAACAAAATTATTATCCAGAGTGGTCGGTTTATATTGATGGGAAAAGGACATCAATCTATAAAACAAATTTAATTCATATAGGTTTTTTTATTCCAAAAGGAACACATGATATTGAATTGAGGTATGAGAATTTTTATTTCAAACTAGGTTTAGTCATATCTTTTATGTACCTTCTCCTGTTTATTTTTATATTATTTAAACTAAAAAGACTTTAACTTAATCTTAGCGTTTTGCTGGTAAGATTTTATCTTTTGCCGCATTTTATTTTTCTCGGACTCTTTTTGATAACAGTTATCAGCAATATCTTTCAATTGATTAATGTAGAGCGAGTCGGTAGATTCAGCTAAAGCCTTTTCAATTGCCATTTGGGAATTAAGACAATCACCAGCAATTTCATAATACTTTGACAGTAGAAAATTATTATCTAAGTCATCAGGTTTGAGAATGATCGAAGTGTTTATATGGCCAAGCGCTTTTTCCAGTTTTTTTTGTTCTAAGTAGAAGTAGGCAGTATTTTGGTGAGCGATTGAGTAAGCGCGCAAAATATCAGCAGTAAAGAGATTTTTAAATATTGGATTGTTATTAATCACCTGCTGTTCGATTCCCATATTAAAATAATTTTTCCAAAAAAAATCTAATATCTGCTCGGTTGAAGTATTACTGATGGCAGATTTTTTTTCTAATTTATATAGAATACCCTGGGGAACCCACAGATAATTAGCTAAATTTGGCAGAGGGTATTTTTCATTTGAGTAAATATTAAACCGATTCTTATTAATCTCGATTAGCTTTTCAATTCTATTACCCTTTTTTAATCCAAGTTTTAACTGGGGATATTGAGATGACAGAACCGGTCCATAAAAATCGGTTAACAATTTATTGGCGTGAATAATTATTTTATTTTTTTGAAAACGTGGTTGTGAAAAATAAATGTATTGAGTATCAAACAATACCGTATCTTGAGATAATAAAATAATTGAGGGTGGCTTGGTAAAAGTTAGCACATCTCGTCCAAGATTTTCGGCAAAATTATTGTTCTTCAGAGCTAATATTGGCCGAATATTTCTTGCTAACTGACCAAAGGGATAGATAAGAAAGAAAATTGATACAACAAATAAAGAAAATTTTTTTAAGAACAAGTTTTTAATTAAAATGTTTAATATTTTTTTTATTAAATCGTAGATTACCCATAAGCCAAAATAGATAAATATGGCCAAAAAAAAGTAAAAACCATGTAAAAATCTTTCCATGGTGGCAAAAAAAAAGCTGCCGGATAAAGGAAAATTGGCATAAAAGAAAAAGAAGGGTCCAAACGAAACTATATTTATTAATACGGCTGTTAATAGCAACTTTAAATGTTTATTTGTTGATTTATAGTAATAAATAAAAGCGGCAGCAAAAGCGATGATTCCTAAAAAAGTAAAGTCGCTTAGTATAAATAAAAACAAATTTTTTAGTTGTAAAAAGCGGTGAATTGGTAAGTTGGTAATAAACGAACCGGCAGTAAATGTCCCATATCCCTGTCTAAGGAGGATGTAGATGATTCCTTTTAGGCTAGTCGCATTGCCCCAGATGATCGGGGCTTTATTATTATAAGCAATAATCAACTGCAGATTGGGAAGAAGGCCGGTAAAAAACATTAACAGACAGATAAATAGAGAGAATATTGTTACCCTTATTTTACGTCGTTCTTTCCACAACAAAAACATCAGAGCCGGCAATACTAAAAAAAAAGTATGGTGGTGTGAGGTTGCCAGGCCGATTATCAAAGATAAGATATATAAGTAGAAA
>Ga0210056_1003077_pt1 | contig 13698 bp, 20 predicted proteins | sample CryGeyCG2014_080_2_FD_183965 | JGI IMG/M metagenome (GOLD analysis project Ga0210056, IMG submission 183965) | Groundwater microbial communities from aquifer - Crystal Geyser CG07_land_8/20/14_0.80 (SPAdes) (version 2) | ecosystem: Environmental > Aquatic > Deep subsurface > Groundwater | place... | reverse complement strand
CCGGCTGAAGCTCGGCGGTGTCTATGGACGACGCGGCAGGCTTCCCGTGTAGCCACTTGCATGAGTCTCCGCTGGCTGAAGCACAGCGGTGTCATGATAACCGTGTGAGCTAAGTCAAGAAGCATTAATCTGAAAACCGACAGTGATTGTGTAACGCAGTTCGCGGTTCGTCGGTCGTGAGCGAGTTCTTGCAACCTCTCGTTTATGCCTGCCCGGCCCCAAGGGGCTGATTACCACCACGCATCACAAATCTGACTTACACCCGGTCGGCAGGCGATGGTTGCGCCGCGACGCACTGAAGTGATATCGTGCCCAATAGACTCGGGCAGGTGCGAGCACGCGAATCGAGCATGGGGTCGGCAGCGGATGCATCAAATCATCGCCGGTTACGAGGACGGTATTAATGCGGACGATCTGCGTCACGACTCCACGTTGCGAGTGATGTGCCAGGAGGAGACTCCGCCGGAGGTTCTGGCGTCACAGCCAACGCTCTCGCGTTTGGAAAATCGGGTCCGCGGTCGGGAGATTCGAGAACTCAATCACTACCTTGTGGAGACGTTCGTGGGGAACAGCCTGCCGCGTCGCACGCGGGAGGAGCCGGTGATTCTCGATATTGATGGGACGGACGATCCGGCCCATGGTCAGCAACAATTGGTCATGTTCAACGGTTTCTACACGAACTCTGCGAGTTCGAGTTGATCTTTGAAGGTCACCAGAAGTACCTGCGGTCGGTCACTTTACGCACCGGCAAGTGCGATAGCGCTGCGGGTGTGGCCACGATCCTGCGTCCGGTGGTGACCCGCCTGCAGGCCGTGCTCCGGAAGAAGCAGCGGCGGAAGACTTCCGCGGCGGCGAACTCGCCGAGTCAACTGATCGTTCGAGGGGATGCGGGTTTTGCCACTCCGAAACTATACAATTTCTGCGAAGCTCACAAACTCCCGTATTGTCTGGGTCTGCCGTCGAATGCGGTGTTGCAGCGGGGTGCATCCCCGAAGGAGCGTTTTGCGCCATGAGTCTCACGCCGTTGACGAAAGAGCAGCGAACTTTGTATGAGGAGCAAGGCTTTCTCATTCTCGAGGGCTTGGTGGCCCCCGACGAGATCGAGGAACTCAAGGAGGACGCGGTGGATATCTGCCGCGGCAGGTATCCGTACGAAGCGTTGCAGCCTGTAAATGGAAACCTCAGTGACGATGAGGTGATGCAGAATTTCCTTTGCATCCATCAGCCCCACAAAGTCAGCCCGGTGATGCTGAGATACATGCACCACCCCAATATCACCAGCGTATTAAGCCAGGTAGTGGCGCCCGGTGTGAAGTGCATGCAGAGCATGTCATTCACCAAACCTCCCGACCACCCCGGCCAGGCATGGCACCAGGACGAGTTCTACATTCCGACGCGCGACCGCAGCCTCTGTGGCGCGTGGATTGCAATGGATGACGCGTCCATCGAAAATGGGTGCCTCTGGGTGATTCCTGGTTCACATCGGACCGGCTACATCTATCCGCAACGAGAGCACCACCGGCCCGACAAGTTCGACTTCGCCAACGAGAGCTACGGCTTCGACGACTCGGGGGAGCTCCCTGTGGAGGTTCCCGCGGGAACAGTATTGTTCTTCAATGGACACCTGTTGCACCGCTCCGCTAAGAACCGGTCCACCGCCTACCGCCGAGTTCTCGTCAACCACTACATGAACGCCTTTTCCTTGCTGCCGTGGGGACAGGCTCAGGTCGACTATCGCGACATTGTCATGGTCGCCGGCGAAGACCCCTATGCATGGAAAGGGATTGAGGATATCGCCAAACCGCATCTGCGACCGCGGCGGCGACCGCTAATTTCCTGATGAATGGCGAAGGAACCGGGGCCGGTTTTCATCCTTATGGGCTGTTGGGGTCACGGACATCGCCTGCGATCACTATTGGCAGTGCTGTTGCATCACGCCCAATGCTGGACCAGTAACCACACATGAACTATGGACGGTGAATCCAAATGGAGCAGTTACGCGTCGGTGTTATAGGGCTTGGGATCGGAACCGCCCACCTGGAGGTCTACGCGAATCTGGAAGATGTAAGTCTCGCCGCGGTGGCGGACGTGCGGCAGGACGCCGCGGTGCGTGAGGCAACCAAGTATGGAGCGGCCGCCTACACGGACGTGGGCAAGATGCTGGCCGAAGAGAAGCTGGACGCGGTGAGCCTCTGTACGCCGCCTTCGTCTCACCGGGAGCTCACACAGGCGGCCGCGACGGCGGGGGTACATGTGCTGTGCGAGAAGCCGATGGCGTCGAACCTCGCCGATTGCGACGCCATGATTGCCTCGTGCCGTGACGCGGGGGTGACGTTGATGGTCGCACAGAAGAAACGCTTTATCGGCATCATGCAAAGGATGAAGATGATGACGGAAGGCGAGTTGGGCCCGATCAGGTGGGCGGTTGCGAAGTACGCCCTCGGCAAAGTCCCCAAAGACTGGTTCTGGCAGGAAGACGACGGCGGCGGACCGCTGATGGAGAATTCCATCCACGCCATCGATATGCTGCGTTACCTCATGGGCGAAGTGAAGACCGTCTACGCTGAAGGCGACAATCTCTTCAACCCCGACCGCGCGCCTCAATTGGATGTAGCCACAGCAACGCTGCGTTTCGACTCCGGCGCCATCGCCGCGGTGGGACTCGGACAGGCCAGTGAATGGGGCATCGCCAACGAATACTTCTTCCTCGCCTGCGACCACGGCGAAGTCCGCATCAGCGGCCCGTTCGATCAGCCGATGAATTGGTGGATGTGTCGCCGCGACGCGCTGGATCAACCGCAGGAAGAGGCGTTACCCAGAGACACGGGATTTGAGGCGGAGATCAAGCACTTCCTCCACTCCATCCGCACCGGCGCGAAGCCGCTGGTCACGGGCGAAGACGCGCGCAATTCGGTTGCTGTCTGCATTGCCATCAAGGAGAGCGCCCGAACGGGACAACCAATTCAAATTATCATCCCTGCTGCATAATGCCGGGCCGGGCCGGGCCGGGCATCAAGCGCGGTGCCTATTGGTGCAATCCGCTTGCGCGCCGCCTGCCTCGGGCAATACTTCGCCCGAACTTCTTTGAGATGTGAGATCCACCGTCTGAGATTGCGGACCTGCCGCCCTGGGAGATTTGAAATGTCTCGTCATATCTTGCGCGCCTGCTGCATCCTGCCTGTTCTATCGCTGATCTCAATTCGCTCATTTGAGTTATGCAACGTCGCCTTCGCCGCTGCCCCCAGGTTCGATGACGGACGGCCGCGGCCGGTGACGCGCACGTTTCGGCTAAAGGAGCTGTTGGAGCACACGTACTCCGATGAACTGGTCAGCTTCCCGGTGGCCTTTCGACCCGGGGAGTGCCTGCCCGCGTCCCTGCGTTTGTCCGACGACACATCCGGGACGGAAATCCCGTTCCAGACATCCGACGCGCAGACTAATGAAAAGAGCGGTGACTTGATCTCGGCAAAGGTGTGGTTCTGGGTGGACAGCCTGCCCGCCATGGGCGAGAGGTCTTACACGCTTCATGGCTCCAGCTCAAAGAAGTGCCGACCTCCGCGACTTGCAGGTCGACAGGAAGTGACGTACTCCGACCTCGAAGAGGATTCTGTCGAGATCAGTAACGGTGTGTTCTCGCTGCGAGTGTCGGGCAACGCAACCTTTGCTGAGCCGCGGCGCGCTGAAGAAGTGGGCGGGCCGTTGCGGGGATTCAAGGGCGTCGATGGCGTGTGGCGCGGCGCAGGCGAGTTGCAGGTGGAGTCGCCGGTAAAGCGACACATATTGAAGATTGTTGAGCAAGGTCCGCTGTGGACGGTCTTCGTTAGTCGTTTCTACTTCGTGTCCCCACCGGGCACCGGCGGAACCTCCACCGGCCCCTTCTACGAAATGCGTTGCACGATTTACCCCGGTCGCGATTTCTGCCGCGTCACGGAAAAGAGCACCTTCCCGCTCCGCCTGCAACCGATGCCGAGGGACGCCGTGGGCATACCCGAAAACGCTGACAATACGGACACGTGGCGTACTATCCCCTGCCCCGCCGACAACTTCCTGCTAAACTGTGATGCGAACTGGAAGGCGGATCGCCTGTACGCGGCCAACACATTCAGCACGAAGTTCGTAAACCATCCGTTGCTGCCGGACCGGCTTCGCGTGCATACCGCGATTCGCCCGGCACTGCCGTTCATGGACGCGGGCTGGTTTGCGACCTACTCGACTTAGGGGCAGGACCTCCTCGGCCTGGTTGGCATTGATGCCAGCCACTGGCAATATCCCGACAATTCAGCGCACCCTGTTCAACGTCGGTCTCGATGTCATCTTCGTCTCCCCCCTCTCACCGCAGATTGAGAAGCAGAAAGGAACCATCAACAAAAACTACACCGGGATGTTCCCCAACATCGAACACTGGTTCATTCACTCTCCCCGCCAACCCAACGGAGACACCTTCGCCATCCTCTTCCCCCGTCGCCCCGACCAATCCACGCCGAAAGTCACCCGCCTCCTCGACGGCCGCGGCTGTATTGTCGAGCACCAGAACGGCCGCGACTTCATCTTTGCCTCGCCGATTCCCGTGACCTACAACGACAACGGCATCGAATTCACCGGACGCTACGCCGTCCTCCGCGACCGCGTCAGAGACAGTTCCATGACGCTGCTGGAAGGCACGTTATTGAAGTTCAAGGGGAAGGAATTGAGGGAGAGGGGAACAGACGGGATGAATTGACGTTATGCGTTTTAGCAGTCTATAATCACCCTCGGTAAGGATAAGGACTGGTTGAGGCAACGGGCAGCTGGCCTGCAATAGACAACGGAGGTAAGGGCGAAATGGAAGCCATGGACATAAGACCGGAGGCGCAACGACTGCTCAAGCAGCTTCCGGACACGGCCACCTGGGACGATTTGATGTACCGTATCTATGTTCGGCAGGCGATTGAGGAGGGTCTTGCCGACAGCGATGCTGGTCGGACTCTGGACGTGAAGGAAGTCCGGAGGAAGTTTGGGCTCTCACGATGAGCGTACACTGGACCCGTACCGCAATCCGTCATCTGGTTGGCATCTATGAATACATCGCCCAGGACTCCCCACGCTATGCCCAACGCATGGTGGACAAACTCACCCACCGGTCGGAACAGATTATCCTGGCTGGAAGAGGGTTACGTGGATGAAGTGATACTCGAAGGCAAGTGGAACGCCCAATACAACTATGTGGCTTATAAGCGGTCCCTCGACATGGCGACAAAGCTCGGCAAAGGCGACCACATTGGGCCCATTATCTATCCCACCTACCGGGGAGAGCATCTGGGTGTGAAGACGCAGTTTGATAACCTGAAGCGGCAGGACCCCAATCTGTCACGCGTGGTCTACTACCCCACCACGGAGAACGACTGGGCCGAGGTAGAGGCGTTTCTTAAGGCAGCAAAGTGACAAGGTGACAAGGTGAATGAGAGAGTGGGTGGATGGGTGAATGGAAGAACTGGAAGCAGTGACAAAACCTATTCGGGTCGCGCTGGCAAGAGAGAGGTTGATGTGCGAGGGGCAGGTGTGGTTGACGGTACGGGGGTTCAGCATGGCGCCGCTGTTTGCTTCCGGTGCAAGGTTGAAGGTTTGCAGAATCGATGAAGTTCAGAGCATTTGTCGTGGAGACATTGTCGCTCTTGGACGAGACGGGAGAATCGTCGTTCATCGGATACTGGCAAGGAAACTATTGAATGGAAGCGCATGGATTCTGGAGGGTGGAGATCGTGGTGAAGGGATCGGCTGGGCCCCTACCGAAGCGGTGTGGGGCCGAGTCGAAAGCGTGGCAGTCGATGGACGCCAAGTAGATCTTCGTTCCGTTAGGTGGCTATTGCTGGGTCGGGTCTTTGCCATCGTCTCGTTGTGGCGACATCTGGCGCAAAAGAGGCGATCCCACTCGTCGTTTCTTCAGATGGTGGAACTGGTTCGGAGAATCCTGAGCCGATGGGAAAGGGGATGGGCGCACTGCGCTGAGAGAGCATGGAATTCGCGTGCAGATGGACCGAGAGCGCTGCCGCAATCCGCAATTTGCATTTTCCAATCCGGGAGTAGGAAAGGAGGTGACAGCGATGCAGGAAACCGAGCTGAAACAGGGCGTAACGGTGGATGAACCACAGCAGGAACGTCGTCCGTATGTTCTTCCCAAAGTGGAGGCGCATGACGAGGAGGAACTGCTGGAAGGGGTCGTGGCATTTACCGCCAGTTGCCCGAGCAACCCGTTGATGTGATTGCTAACCATGTCAACACACACAGGCGCAAGTGGCGAGGTCTTTTCTCGTGAAGAGGGCTTGCCTAACGGTCAGCCTCCGAGGAGGGAGACCTCTTCTTTTCATCAAGGCGCACCGCCGCAAGACAAAAAGGTGGCGCGCAAGTGAGCCGCGTTTGCGCGTGACAGCGCACGCAATCAGAAAGGTGGAACGAATGCGATACACAAAACGTGCAACTGAGATATCACTCTTGACGCTTCTCATCACCGGGGCGACTGTGATGGGATGCCCCTATAGCCAGGTTCATCCCTATGATCAACGTCCCTTGGCGGCCGCAAGAGTCGACTGGGGTTCGTGTAACTGTTCCGATTGTCTATCCGAAGGGCCTACGGTTTACACTGGCAGTGTTTCGGATTTCCGGGAAGTGGTGTACAACTGCACGAGCCAGCAATGTGACGATTTGGGCCCCTTGGGTTTTTCGTACCAGATTCCCTCAGAGTATGTACCCGGCGCGTGGGAATGCGGTCCCTACGATGCTGATCTTGTTGTGGAAGCCGTCAACGAAGTACTTTCCGGCCCGAATCCAGAGGGTCCAGCTCGGCCCTGCGTGGGCAAGAGCGGGGTCAACGTCTGCTACGCATATAACGTGCATGGAGAAAAACATCCTGCCAGCGAAACGGAATGTCCGCGATAGTCAAAGACAGGAAATTCACGTACACGGAGACAATGAGGGAGGCCCGTGAACAGGTTCGGAAATGGTGGTAAGTATCACAATCAATCTCGGAACGCAATCCAGTCCCGGCTGAGGACCGCGAGGTTTTCCATCGCGCTTCTCTCCATCACAGTGTTCCAGCCAGCAACCCGCGTCGGTCCGGACGACGGGCCGCGAGGCGCAGGAGACACAGATCGTTCATCGGAAGAAGGTCGTCCAGCGCGATCAGTTGGCGATTGGCTCTTGGAGATGGACAGAAAACATGATGTGAGTTTTCTCGTCAGTGGGGATCTGGCGTCGCGGGCATTGCCGAAAGAGATTGCCACTGCGCCTTCTCGCTCTCTGGACCGAAACCTTGAGGAGTTGGGAAAGGTCACGGGCCACAGGTTTGTCCGTCAAGGACGGGTAATCTCATCTGTCCCGCCCAAGCCGATGCTCGTTCCGCCCTCTCGGGGCCCACGCGATACTATTGCCAACCGAACCTCCCTGCAGATCGACAACCTCGAGGGACTCTTGGGGGCCTTGAGAAACGAGACTCGTTCAATGCTTCAAAGTGGTCGCTATATCGCGTTGCTAGCTTTGAACGATCCTTCAGTTCCTGAACATGATGCCGCGTTGGACCAAGTTGCAGCGATAGTAGGCATCCCGAGGGATCGGCTGCACAAGCGAATGGAGGAGTGCATCTTATTCAGGCTTTGGCTGTGTCCCGTGTACGCTGTAAAGATGTCAAGTAAACCTGTGCGACTTTACACCGTCGAGTTGGACAGGAGGAACCCTTTCCTCGTACATGATTCGGAAACTGTAACTTCGGGCACCGATTCTCTCCCGGGTATCTGGCGAGACTACGCTCGCACGAAACCTACTCCCAATCCTGAGGTGCGAAGATGACTGGGAAGGAAAGTCAGGCACGAGTGACCCATGTTGAGGTGGTTGTGACAGGCTACCCCAAATTGCAGCGCGAAGACACACTCGTGCGATCGATTCTTGCGGTTGCCATTCCCGGTCTCATCTGTACCCTAGCCATAGGGTGGGCGAGAGAGAAAGACAGTATTCCGGTAGAGATGAAGCCTGGTAACATATCCTTCGCCGAGTCAGCTGCTTTGCTTCGTCGCAGCGATCCCGACATAGCGGTTGATGCACGTTTGGAAAAGCAAACTCTATTCAGCACCGCGAAGGCCTTGAATCCATCTGATCTGAAGTGGGCCGTGGCGGCTACCACTGGTTGCGCTTGGCGGACTGTGAGCGATGTCGAATTTCTTGGATGTGATCGAACTGCGGCTGAAGGACGTTTGAGGGAGACAGAGTCCAGCAACGATAGAGTGCTACATCGTTTGATGAACGGGCTCATGACAACCTTGTCACAGCTCAACGACAGAAAGAGGGAGCATCGTCCCACTTGGCTTCGCAAACCTTGGGCTGCGTGGGAAGGGACAATGAAAGAACTGGGGGACGAGGAGCGTGACGAGGTCTACCGTTTGTACCGCCTGTGGGCAGAGCGCCAGCGAGAGCGACGCACCGGAATTTCCGTGGCGAGCGCCGAGGCTCTCGCCAACGCGTCAGTAATCGCCGAGCCGCACCTCGTGGTCGAGGTCGCGACCGTTTCCAGCCTGCGGAACAATCCCATGGAGGGGACTGATAATGCAACCTGGGAGCGGGTGCGATCTTTCATGTGGAACAAGGAGTTTCCAGATACACCTTATCCAGCCGATACAGATCTCTACTTGCGCCGCAACACCTATGAATATCTCTTGCGTCCGTTCTCTGCGACCACCTCCTGGAGATAGGAGGTGGCGTCACGGGGGACCAGTCTAAATCTGAGACGCGATATCGTGGACGCATTCCCTCCAAGTTGGATGTCGGTGTGGAGGGCGTTGTTCACGACCGGGAGAATCGGAAGGTCTACACGCTGAATTCCACTTCGTGGTTTCTGTACCAACGATGTGACTGCGCACGTACACGGGAAGAGCTGCGTCGCGCGTTGCAGGAGGAATTTGACTGTGACGAACAATCCGCGCGGGAAGGGGTGGAGAGGTTTCTGGAACAAGCCCGGCCTCTGTTGGAGGAACAGGCGTGTCAGCCGAGCGACTGAACGCCTCCGCTCCCGAGTCTGTTCGTCGCGCGTTCCTTCCACTGCTTACCGGAAACTGGGATGTGGAATCCGCGGTAACCGGCCGCGTTGTTGGGCTGGTAGACTCGGCCGCTGCCGGCCCCACACCGGTCAATGATTCGGCGGATGCGGCAGTGTGGGTTCTGTCCGCGGTGCAGACTATCTGGTGGGAGGTCATGCAGCTTGCCAGAGAGTCCTACGAAGCCGTGCATGCCGCGGCCCTCTGCGCCGGGGAGTCGGGGCTGGCAATTGTCGGGCCGAGTGGTTGCGGTAAGACCACGCTGGCCCTCGCGTTGCTTCTGGCTCAACCCAGGAAATGGACTGCGTGGGCGGCGGAGGACTGTCTGCTTCTGGATCCTGCCAGCGGTGCGGCGCTTCCCTTCCCGAAACCGTTTCGGGTCAAGGAATCTGCCGCCGAGGTGTTGCGCAAACTCGGTCTGCAACTGAATCCAAAGTCCTTCGTGCCAGAGGACCCGCATGGGCGTGTTTGTCTGGTGATGCCAGACGAGGTACCGTGCAAACCACGGCTGGAACCCTTTCCTGTCCGGTGGATTCTGTTCCCGGAGTATACTGCGGGCGGGACGCCAGCCAAGTTGCAGTTACTGTCACCTTCCGAGGCTGTGTTGCGACTCTTGAAATCGACTTACCGGCCCGACTGTGACTGGGAGCGATGCCTGAGCACGATGAGCGCCGTGGTAAATAGGGCAGAGAAGTATGCGTCCGTCCACTATGCTGTCCTTGGCCAAGCGCTTCAGGCGGTTGGGAAGTGGCTAAATGAAGGGTGACGGGAGTTGAGGTGTCAGGTGTCAAGTGGCGTATGGCGGATGGCAGATAGCGTATGGCGTTTCACATCCGCCATCGCACATCGAAGGGGGTGTCAGGTCGGAGTTGAGGTTGGCGACTACGGACTCAAGAGTGCCGACTACAGAGTCGAGGGTGACAACTACGGTGTCAAGAGTCTGGACTACGCTGTCGAGGGTGACAGCTACGGGCTCGAAGTTGGCGACTACGGAGTCAAGAGTCACAACTACAGGCTCAAGAGTGTCAACTACAGGCTTGAGGGTGGTGACTACGGAGTCGAGGGTGACAGTTTCGGGGTTGAGGTTCGGCCTAAATCAAGGGGGATAGGGAGATAGGAGAAGATTAGGAGATGTTTTATCTGGTTTCCATCTTCATATCTCCATCATCTCCACATCCCCGATATTCTGAAAGGCGTTTCGCAGATGGAAGGTGATGAGAGGTACTACAGTCTCGAAGAGGAGATCGAACGGGCTTTGGGTTGCCAGGGGGTGGCGGTGGCCCTGGGGAGGTGGTGGTTGCCGGGATGCCGGTGGCGTTCTGGGACAACCTCATCTCAGGAGGCAGAGCCGCCCAGCAGGCCGACGACCACACCGACGGCGACGAAGACGTGGCCGCGGGGATGCTTCGTGCCCTGGCGGGCGAGGTGGACGGCCTGTGCCAGGCCATCCGCACCATTGGCAAGGCCCGGTTCAAGCGGAGCAATCCCATCCTTGCCAAGGAGTTCCACAAGGTTCCATCGGTGGCCTACTCGATCCACGCCATCATCGAGCGGGCGAAGCTGCTGGATATTGCCATGGGCAGGGCGTCGGACGCCGCCACGTGGGAGCCTGTCCCGGGGGTGAAGCAGGTCGATTTCCAGGCGAAGATTGCCGCCCTGGAAGCAGCGGACGTGGGCTGTCGGGACAAGGCGAACATTTCCCTGACCGCCAGCGACGCCGGGCAACGGAAAGCCCGCGAGATTCACGACGCTACGGTGGCTTACCGAACCCAGGGGCTTGCCGCCTTCCCGCGTGGTTCGCGGAATGGCAGCTTTTCAATGGAATCCCCCCCACCGGCGAGCACCCGCATTCGGCGGTTGCCGCGGCAGGCGAACCACCGCTGCCAACGCCGTGATTGGTGAGTGGGTGTGTGGGCAAAATCCAAAATCCAGAATCCAAAACCGGAAACCCGAGCAGGTGTCAAGTGCCAAGACTTGGTGCGGAGAAGACAGGGCCAGCGAACGACGCAGATCACCCGCTGGCGGTCGATGCTCGCGGTGTCGTGAAATCGTTCCCTGCGGAAAAGCGATACCGGCACATCGTGCTTCACCCCTTCAGAGTTGAACGCCGGCTTGCGCTCCGGGGAGTGTCACTTACTGTGGCGTGCGGTGAGACCGTGGCCCTGGTTGGACCCAACGGAGCTGGGAAGACGACCCTCCTGAAGATTCTCGCCGGCCTACTCATCCCTGACGAGGGCGACATCATCGTGCAAGGGGACTGTTCGCGGGCCAATGGAAGACACAGCACGGAGGCGCGTCTCGTTATCAGCGAGGAGCGTTCGTTTTACTGGCGTCTCACGGGCCGACAGAACCTCCTCTTCTTCGGGTTGCTCAATGGCATTGACGACCATTCTCCCGGTGGCGAAATCGATCAAACTCTCCAGCAAGTCGGGCTGGGCGAGTTTGCTGATCTACCATTTCGACATTACTCCACAGGGATGAAACAACGCCTGGCCCTTGCGCGCGGCCTGCTTGGCAATCCCGCTCTGCTGCTCCTCGACGAACCCACTCGTAGCTTGGATGCCGACGGCAAGAGGGAGATTCACGAATTGCTCCATGCGCTGAACCAACAAGGGGTGACTTTGGTGGTTGCCACTCACGATCACGCAGAAGTCACGGCTCTTGACGCGCAGCCGGAGACACTCGAACAGCCGCAGACCGCTGCCGTAGATGAGTTGAGCCATGGGCCTGGCCACACCATCCATCTTGTCAAACAGTTGATGAACCTCACCGACCGTGAGCACCGTGGGAATCCGTCGATGGTACCGCGCCTGCACGGCTCCGGAGAGGTTGCCTGGTTCGCGCTCCAAGCCGCACCGGAACACGAAAACCAGAGCGTTGAGAGCCTGCTTTTGTGTGGCGACTGAGACATTGCCCTCCACAGCCAGCGAACTCAGGAAACTGGTGACGTCATCCTCGCCGACTTGCCCGGGCGACTTGCCCTCTGCAAACGACGCAAAGCGACGGAGCCACAGGAGATACGTCTTCTCTGTGTGCAGCGATTTGTGCTGGAGCCGCATGACGCGACGCACTTTCTCCATCACCTCGTTCCACGCCTCATGACACCCCCTGCGCGGGTGCGACTTGTCCGGAGTGGTTTGTGAGTTCAGGAAGTAGCGATAGAGCCTCAGAGCATGGCGGGCCTGCTTCACCTGCCAGTCCTCGCCACGGTGTTGAAGCTTGGCCAGGGCTTGCTGCTCTAACTCCAAGGGCAAAGGTTTACCCAGGGGTCGCTCCGCATATTCATAGACATGGCGCACCCAACCGACATAATAGGGAGCATTCTTCTACGGCACGTGAGCCGCCTTTACGATATGTTCTTGGAAGTCCTTCATAACTCGCACAGATAATTGAACTGAATGCCGCATAATAATACCTACGACAACACAATCCGTCAACAACGGCTATTGTTGATGACATATCGTCAGTTAAGCAGGGCATTTCGTGTTTGACACAGGCTCAGGGAGGTGGTACACTGCCGCCCTGATAGAATCCGTAGAAAAGATACTGTTAGACCACTCATGTAGCTTTTTCGGGAATATTGAGAGGAGTGAAACCCATGAAGACCAATGAAATCCGCCAAGTCGTGCAGACGCGCTACGGCAAATTCGCGGCAGCGGCCGGACGCACGGTTGCTTCCTGTTGCAGTAAGCCGGCCAGCAAGGCTTGCTGCGCGCTCGAACAGGGTCTCTATAGCGGGTCGGAGCTTTCTTCGGTACCGGAGACCGCCCGCAATCTCTCGCGCGGTTGCGGCAATCCGACCGGCTTCGCGAATTTGCAGACGGGCGAGGTCGCCGTTGATTTCGGTTGCGGAGGCGGAATAGACGTAATCCTGGCGGCACGCAAGGTTGGCGGCCGTGGCAAGGTCTATGGGGTCGATTTCACGCCGGAAATGATCGAACGGGCCAAAGAGGCCGTGGCGCAGGCCGGCCTTCCGGATAGCGCGATCGAGTTTCGCGAGGTATCCCTGGACGACACGGCGTTGCCGGATGCCTTAGCCGATGTGGTGATCTCGAATTGCGTGATCAATTTGACGCCGGACAAGGACGCGGTGTATCGAGAGGCGTTTCGGATTCTCAAGCCGGGCGGGCGACTCGCGATCTCCGATATCCTGTTGACCGGTCCGATTGACGCCGAACTGCGCGAGCGACTGCAATCAATGTGGGCGGGGTGTACCGGCGGCGCATTGCCGGAAGGCGATTACTGGGAAACGGTGAACAACGCAGGATTCTCCGAGGTCAAAATCGTCGCGCGTCATCTGCTCTCCGACCCAGAACTCAACGAGATGGCCCACTGCCCGGGCGAGGAATACACACCGTCCCCGGCAGCAAACGACCTGGACCGTCTGTCTGGCAAAGTGGAAAGCGTCAAATTTACCGCGATCAAGCCGTCGCTCGGGTTCGTGGTCTAACAACGCGTTGCAGGAGACGCGCCGAAGCGGCGCGCTCCTGAACGCGGACGTTAGGCGCAACAGGACCCTTTGTGCCTATAATGGTTGGGACACCTCCTATGCTGTAATTAGTGTAGCAGACAAGGAGGAAAGGAACGATGGAGAAGATGAAGGAAGTAGAGATTAGAGAGAGAGGAGTGGGTGAAACGGAGG
>Ga0210056_1003060_pt1 | contig 13735 bp, 14 predicted proteins | sample CryGeyCG2014_080_2_FD_183965 | JGI IMG/M metagenome (GOLD analysis project Ga0210056, IMG submission 183965) | Groundwater microbial communities from aquifer - Crystal Geyser CG07_land_8/20/14_0.80 (SPAdes) (version 2) | ecosystem: Environmental > Aquatic > Deep subsurface > Groundwater | place... | reverse complement strand
CTAAGAGACGGTACGGTTAGAATCACGAAATGGGCGACAATAATTACTATTACGGCAAATTGGGTCCAGCGGAACCAGGCAAGACTGATTACGCCCATTAAAATGCCGTACATCGCGCCCATTGCCAGGATGGAGTACCAGAACAGTGCGAAAGCGAACCAGTTCCATGGGTGGATGGTCAAAGCGACCACCACGGGCGGAACAATAAAGAAGACCATATATAACGCCCGAGCCACTCCACCAATAGCGCGTTTCAGCACTGACCCCCCTCGTGCTAATCCATTGAGAATGAGCATAAAAAATACAACCTCAATCCCAAGGACTAGCAGACAGGCCGACCCGAGCAGATTATGCCATGGTCCTGACTGGAAAAAGAAAAACGCAATAGCCAGCAGGGCCGTGACAAACTGTTTGAGTCCATACCACCGGGCTGCTCGCTGTGCCCGATTACGAATGGCGCCATACTGGGCCTGCAGAAGCCGCCAAACTGCCGCGCCTGGCCCGGTCCCGAACAAGAAGGCGACCACGGCAATATACCCGATCGCCCAACCCGGGAATCGCTTATACCAATGTTTTTTATCTGTTGCCATGGTTACCACCTCCTTGCTTGGTTAATGGCGTTATGGATTTCCATTTCTCCCGCCTTCTCATTAAGTCGGCGCGTCATCTCATCCACCTGGCGTTTGACCGTTTCATGAGCGGTGGTTACCAGTGGGAGGATTTGTCGCTTGACTTTCTTGACCCTCTTTTTGATTTTAAGAGTCGTTTTGTTAATTTTTTCCACGACAAATCCTTTTTTCTCCAAAAACCAAACTGCGAATCCGTCAATAGTCTGGGAAATGACATTATTCCACAGACCATCAAGATAGTCGCAGAACTGGTCCTCTGGGAGTTGATCCAACAATCGCATCAGATCCACGAGCTGGCGGTCTGGTCCTTCAATTTCCACTAGGAGTTTAATAAAAATGTTTTCGGCGATCTTCTTGCCGCCAACCAGTAGCCGCCGTTTGGGGTTAGGTATCCACTTCCCCGTGGCATCATCTTTGATACGTGGACGGGTGCGTTTGTGCCAGGCCCGGAGATTGTCACCTTGCGGAGACTCCAGAGTTGCCAAGCAGCGCATAAACCGCTGGCGGAGCTTTTTCGGGTCAGTGATCCCTTCCACCAACCTTTCTCCCCCCTTTTTTACTAACTCACGTCCTACCACCCCAGCCCCGACCTCACGTAAAAAATTGTAAACTTCTTTTGTGAGACCGGATAACCCTTTGCCTGTAATTCCGAGTATATTCATAATGACCTCACTTTCCGATTAGTCCACGAACATAGGCAGTCTGGGTTTTGAGGCGATTACTTTTTTTAGAAGCAATTTCCTGCAAGACACCAACTGCCCGTTTTTTGGTCCAAGACGTAACACGACGGACAAGCAGACGGTATTGTTGAGCCGTTAAAGTATTAGTCCAGCGGTAAATAACATCCGCTGCTTGATCGCCATGAGCTTTTTTAAATTCATCCAGCCACCCATTGAACTGGACAATCATCGCCGCATCAAGAGGACGAATCAAACCAGAGTTTTGTGCAAAGTTAGTTCTCTGATTATCGTCATTCATTGTGGCCATGTCGCAGATCAATTTAGCGGCATCATCTTTACTTTTCTGTGCCAGTTCAGCCAGCACTGAAATCACATCAACCCGAAGGTCATCAGGTAGATTTTCAAGCCAGCTAACGAATATTTGAATAGTGCGTGTAGATGAGGCACAATATTTCAAAACATTCGTGAAAGCAGCTTGCAGTTCAGTGCGGGCTTTGAGAGAAAGCTCAGGAAGTTCTTCCTTTTTTTCTTTCTCTTCTGGTACATTCAAGAAGCGTGACTGGCGAGCCGTGTCGCCTTTTTTCTGGACAATAAGCTGAACAGATTTACCAGCCCCCAAATTGCTGAACTGATGAGTGGCGTTACCATTTTCATCCGTATTAACCTCTGCCACGACAGTGCCATCAAGATAGAAAACTACTGAACTGTTAGTGAGAGGTTTTGTTCCCTCGGACAAAAAAGCGGTAGTCGTTACATTGTAAATCTCCCCGTCTTTTTGTGGTTTACCCACATCCAAACGGATTTGCTGGCGAGGGGGTTTCCCTCCATGTCGTTGCTGTCTTCGAGGATTATACATTTCTCACACCCCCTTTCCAAATAAAGCGTGTGTGAGCCACATCAGCCAGATGATGGCGGCGAAAATAGCCAGCCAGTCAAAGGCGATGAACCGACGGGTTTTTTGGCTGAATTTGGCGAGGTGAGTTTTTTGCTCACCTTTTTTGAGTTTCCAATCCCGCATTACCGCCACTACCCGATGTTCCTCGAACAGAATTCCAGACCAACGAGTCAGACCATAGGTGGTAAGGAATAAGGGGACGTAGAGAGCGTGGCGTTCACGCACCAATCCTACTAGTCCAGCCAAACCCAATAGGGCGGCTAGGCCGGCCAGGAGGTAACCAGTGGGAACTTTCCGCCGCTTCCCACTTTTTTTTATTACTGTGGGTGGTAGTTCCTTGATTTCCGGTTCTGGCGCAACTGTTCCGCCACCCCAGTAGCGGGTAGAAGTAAGGAGTATAAGAACACCCCCTACTAACAGTATTATCCAAGCCGGCCAGGCCTGGTTTAGGATTTGGCCAATCCAACCTAGACCTTGGGGCCAGAAAACGGCCTTGGTCAGACCAAGCAGACTGGCCGCCACTAAGATAATTCCCAAAAATCTTTTCATTTCAACTCCTTTCCGCTTTTCAAGCGTAATTTTTTATTTTCCATCTACAATTATTTACAAAATTATATAAAAACGAGATTGCTACGCTCTCCCTCACCTTTTTTTCAAAAGGTGAGTGGATCGCTCGCAATGACGATGAGTTAGAAAATTTTTACGCTTTCTTGGTCAGTCTGCTAAAGAGGCGGGCTGATTTCGGAAAGGAGTGATTTTATGTCTCCCCGACACTAATTTGAGTTCAAGATTATGAAAATTATGATCTGTGGATAATATACCTTGACATTGTTATATCGTAATGCTATATTATCAACAAGTATCAGACAAAGTCGCATACATCTTAGATGTACCGATATGGCAATAACAATTCTCCAGTTGAAACTGGGGGATTGTTTTTGTTTATGATATAATTGTTTTACCGGAGGTAGCGGGGAGGGTGAAATCCACTGGGTGGATCTTTGTCTGATACGCAAAAGGTACACTGCGAGGTGTATGCGGTTCGACTCCGCCGCCCTCCGGCCTATAAATTTTATTTGAACTTAAATCAGTGCCGGGGATTTTCATTTTTTGTTTTTAAAATGGCAAAACAAATTTCCTCATTAAATTTTTACGCTTTCTTGGTCAGTCCGCTGCGAGAGCAGGACTGACTGCGGAAAGGAGAGATTTGTTTTTTTTTGTGCTCCTTAGCACTAATTTGATTTTTAGATTTAATCATGTTACAATAGAATCATTAATGATTAATAACAAAAATATTATGTCCAGTGCAACTATTTCTATCAATACCGGCCTTAAGCCGCACAAGGTTTTAATAGAGCTTGATGCTCATCAATTTGAAAAATTAGCGGCTGATTTTGGTTTTTTTAGCCAGGATTTTTTAGCTAGTTTAGATAGAGCAGAAGAAGATTATAAAAAAGGGAGAATAAAGAAAATTAATTCTTTGCGGGATTTAACAAAATAATCTCAATCTTATGTGGCAAATTCTGGTCACTGAAGAATTTAAGAAAAATTATGTCGCATTGCCAGTTGATATCCAAAAAAAGGCCGCGAAGCAGGAAAATTTTTTTCGTCTTAACCCGTTTTATCCCTCACTCCGCACAGAAAAACTAGAACCCAAAAATAAACAGGTTTGGAGTTTTCGCATTGACAAAAGCTATCGCATTATTTTTCGTTTTTTGGAGAAAAATAAAATCCTTTTTCTGACTGTTGGCCACCACCGTTGGATCTATAGATTTATATCTTATTAATTTTATAAAAACCAAATTAGTGCTAAGGAGCTGGTTTGGTTTTTTATTTTGAGAAAGGAAAAATTAATTTCCTCTTAAAAAATTTCATCATTACTTTTTCACCATCTCTGTCGTTCTTGGAAAGAACGACAACTAATTAACTTTATCGGCTAATTAGTTCCGCTAATGCGGAAAGATGCGAGAAGGAGTGTTTATCCAGCGCTAAGTTTTTGCCATTGTTCGAATTGCTTAAATTTATATATATGCTATACTTAATTCCACTATCAATTATCAATAAATTTATAAATATGCCATATAACTTTACCAAACAAATTCGCGTTATTATTGAAAAAGATGAAGATGGGATTTATATTGCTTCAGTACCTTCTTTGTCGGGTTGCCATACTCAAGCCAAAACATATGAAAAGGTAGTTGAAAGAATCCAACAGGCGGCCGGCCTTTATCTGGAAGTTATGAGGGACAAAGATCAGCTAAAGCATTTGCTGGCTAAGCGAGAACCGAGTTTTTTGGCTGTTGAAGATTTGGCCATACGAATATGAGTCGCCTAACTCCAATCAGTTCTAAAAAACTGCAGCGTATTTTGAATGATTTGGGCTTTGAATTAGTTCGGCAAAAAGGCAGTCATGCTTTTTATGGACATCCGGATGGCCGCACCACGCTTATTCCTTTACACTCTTCCGAAGATATTAGTCGTGGTTTGTTACATAAAATTGTTACTGAAGATATTGGCATAAAGATTGAGGAATTTAATAAACTAAAATAAATTATTTTAGTTGAAAATAGTTAAAAATTATAAAGGCTAACATAATGGTCTTTTAATTTACGGCAAAAACTTAGTGCTGGATAAATATTCAGTTTTCAAACTGCTATCTGTCCAAGTTTAATCACCATACCAATTCAAATTATAATAGCATATTATATATTATCTGTCAAGATTGAATATTATTAAAAAATTATATATACTTAAAAAATACGGAATATTTATTTTTTATATTTTTTTATGGCTAATTTTAGTGTAAAACAACTAGTAAATTATTGGCATAAGAATGCGCAAATTAAATGGGAAACAGCCAAAGCCCTGAAACAATCTGGAAAATATAGTGATTGTTTGTTTTTCTGTCATCTTGTTCTAGAGTGTTTACTTAAAAGCTTGGTCTGCCAAAAAATTAAAAAAGAAGCTCCATATATCCACAATTTGATCAGATTGGCGGAGATTGCTAAATTAGAATTAAGCGCAGAGCAGAAAAATTTATTAAAAATTGTTACTACTTTTAATATCAGGTCAAGATACCATGATTATAAGTTCAGATTTTACAAAAGAGCCACTAAAGATTTTACTGAAAAATATTATCAAGAATGCAATAAAATCCGTTTATGGTTATTAAAAAAACTACAACAGAGCTAGCTAAAAAATTTGTTCGGGATTATATAACTTATCTAAAAAAAGATAAAAAGGTGCCTATAAAAAAGGCATATCTTTTCGGCTCCTATGTATTAAATAAACAAAGAAATTGGAGTGATATTGATGTCGCAATTGTATCAGATAAATTCAAAGGCAAAGTAGATCCCTACGAATACTTATGGCTTAATTTAAGAGACATTGATATCCAAAGAGGAATAGAACCAGTCGGCTTTCATCCCAAAGATTTTATAAACCAAGATCCTTTAGCTTGGGAAATCAAGCAAAAGGGGATAGCCATAAAATTTGACAGATAATTAAATATAGTATTAAATAACCATAGAGGCTTATCAAGGGGATTAATCCCCAGATTTTTAGCCTATATTTTTTTATACAAATTAAATGGCCACAATAAATCAACTAATCAGAAAAGGACGCAGACGAAAAGCTAAAAAAGATAAAACTCCGGCTTTGGCTATTACCCAAAACGTCCTTAAAAGAACCAAAAGAGAGCTACCTAAAGGCAGTCCTTTTAAACGCGGAGTTTGTTTAAAAGTTACCACCACTACTCCTAAAAAACCAAATTCAGCGCTGCGAAAAATTGCCCGTGTCAGATTATCCAATGGTGAAGAAGTCACCGCCTATATTCCAGGCGTTGGCCACAATTTGCAAGAGCACTCCATCGTTCTTTTGCGCGGCGGCCGTGTTAAAGACCTGCCCGGTGTCCGTTACCATATTGTCCGCGGTGTTTACGATACCCAGGGCGTTGAAAACAGAAAACAAGGTCGCAGTCTGTACGGCGCTAAAAAAGAAAAGGGCGGGGCTAAAAAACCAAAGCCACTGCTTAATAATTAATTTAATTATTAAAACAATGAGAGGTAAAGCTATCCCAAAAAGACGAATTAAGCCCGATCCAAAATATAATCGCCTTGATATTGCCAAGTTAACTAATTATATTATGCGTCGCGGCAAAAAAACTATTGCCCAGAAAATTGTCTATCGGGCTTTTGATATTATTAGCGAGCAGACCAAAAAAGATCCTTTTGAAATTTATAACAAAGCCTTAAGAAATGTCGGCCCTTCTCTTGAAATACGCGGCCGTAGAATCGGCGGCGCCAATTATCAAATTCCATTCCCAGTGGCTGACAACCGCCGTCAAATCTTGGCTTTTCGTTGGTTGATTATTGCCGCTAAAGGTAGACGGGGCAAACCCATGGCTGAAGCCCTGGCTTTAGAGCTGATGGACGCTGCCAAAGGCGAAGGTGCCGCTGTTAAAAAACGCGAAGACACCAGCCGTATGGCTGAAGCCAACAAGGCTTTTGCTCATTTTGCCAGATTTACCAAAAGGAAGAGATAGTTAGCGGTAATTCATCAGGATAAACTATATACAAACCATAAACTTATGCCCCGAGAGTATTCTCTAGAACAAACAAGAAATTTCGGTATTATGGCCCATATTGACGCCGGTAAGACTACCATTACTGAGCGTATTTTATATTACACCGGCCGCAAACACAAGATTGGCGAAGTCCACGAGGGTGCCGCGGAAATGGATTGGATGGACCAAGAAAAAGAACGCGGTATCACCATTACCAGCGCTGCCACCACCTGCTTTTGGAAAGGTTATCGCTTTAATATTATTGATACGCCGGGCCACGTTGATTTTACCGCCGAGGTTGAGCGCTCACTGCGTGTTTTGGATGGCGCTATTGGTGTCTTTGATGGCTCGCAGGGGGTTGAACCGCAATCGGAAACTGTCTGGCGCCAGGCAGAAAAATACAACGTTCCCAGAATTGCTTTTATCAACAAAATGGATAAAATTGGCGCTGATTATGAAATGAGCTTCCAGTCAATTCTTGACCGTTTGAGCTCTAAAGCCGTGCGCTATAATATTCCCATTGGTTTGGAAAATAATTTTAACGGCGTTGTTGATTTATTAAAAATGAAGGCCATTCGTTTTGCCGGCGCTAAAGGCGAGCAAGTAACAGAAGAAGACATCCCAGCTGAATTGCAAGAAACAGCTAGTAAATATCGTCATGAGTTAATTGAAAAAGCCGCTGAACAGGATGATACTCTTTTGGAAAAATATCTGGCCGGCCAAGAGTTAACCATAGAGGAAATTAAATCAGGTCTGCGCCAAGGTACTTTAAAAAATAATATTTATTTGGTTCTTTGCGGCAGCGCTTTGAGTAACCAAGCCGTTCAGCCGCTGTTAGACGGAGTCAATGATTATTTACCTGCCCCAACAGATATTTCAGCCATTGCTGGTTTTGATCCTCAAGATGAATCAAAACAGCTGGCAAGGCATGCCAACGATAATGAACCTTTTGCCGCTCTCGCTTTTAAAATAGCCACTGATCCCTTTGTTGGCACGCTTACTTTTTTTAGAGTTTATTCCGGCACAGTCAAAGCAGGCAGTTATGTCTATAACACTTCAAGCAGGGAGAAAGAACGTTTCGGCCGGATTGTCCGGATGCATGCCAACCATCGGGAAGATGTCAGCGAGGTTTTTTCCGGAGAAATTGCCGCCGCCATTGGTTTAAAAAAGACCACTACCGGTGATACGTTGTGCGATGAAAATCAGCCTATTATTTTGGAAAAAATTATTTTCCCAGAACCAGTTATTAAAGTGGCCATTGAGCCCAAAACTAAAGCTGACCAGGAAAAAATGGGTATGGCTTTGCAAAAATTGGCCCAGGAAGACCCAACCTTCAGGGTGAGTACTGATGATGAAACTCTGCAAACAATTATCGCCGGCATGGGTGAACTGCACTTGGAAGTTTTAGTTGAGCGCATGAAGCGTGAATTTAAAGTTGAAGCCAATGTCGGCAAACCGCAGGTGGCTTATCGCGAAACCATTAAAAAAATGGCCGAAGCCCAGGGTAAATATATCAAACAATCAGGCGGCCGTGGCCAGTATGGCGACTGTTCTATTCGTCTTGAACCAATGGTTAAGGTTGATGAGAAAACAGGTAAAAAAGAAAATTTTGAATTTGTTAATGCCATTAGAGGCGGAGTTATCCCGGCTGAATACATCCCAGCCATTGGCAAAGGTTTGAAAGAAGCCATGTCCAACGGTGTGGTGGCTGGTTATCCCATGACCAATGTCAGAGCGACCGTGTTTGATGGATCATACCATGAAGTTGATTCATCTGAAATTGCTTTTAAGATGGCGGCCATTATGGCTTTTAAAGACGCTGCCAGGCATGCCAATGCCGTGTTGCTGGAACCAATCATGAAAATTGAAGTCGTTACCCCGGAGGAATATATGGGCGATATTATCGGCGACCTTAATTCCCGTCGCGCGGTTATCAAGGAAATGACCAACCGTGGCAAAGCCAAAGCCATTAACGGCGAGGTGCCATTGTCAACTATGTTTGGCTATGCCACTGCCTCTCGTTCACTTTCCCAAGGCCGTGTCTCATTTTCCATGGAATTTTCCCACTACGCGGAAGTTCCTCATCATCTAGTAGCTGAAATAGTCGGGGGTAAGGCATCTAAAAGTAATTAGTAACTAGTAACTAGTAATTAGGGATTTATTTTAAAACCGCTCCGACTTTGCGTCGGAGCGGTTTTAGTTTAAAAATTAAAAATTATCACCCTGCGGGTGATCCGCCTTCCACAAGCTTGGATTATTCACAGGGAAACTTGGCGGAAAAATTTTATTCCAGCCCCACCAATTTTCTCACTTCTCTTATAGTTTGGCTGGCAATAATTTTTGCCTGTTCCGCGCCTTTATTTAATATCTCTTTCACATAATCAGGATTTTTTTCCAGCTCTTTTCGTTTTGTCTGGATCGGCTTTAAAGCATTAATAATTACATTGGCGAGCATTGGTTTTAACTTTGAATACTGCAATTCCCCGTTTTTATAATCCTCCTCAAATTTAGCGGTGATATTTTCATCATCCACAAACGCGGTAAACAGATCAAGTAAATTTCTGCCACCATTCATTTTCCCTTTACCGCCGCCGGTATCAGTCACTGCTTTTGATATTTTTTCCCGTATCACATCAGCTGAATCGGACAGGGCGATGTATGATTTTTCACCTAATTCCTTACTCATTTTTTTGCCTGGGTCATTCAAAGCCATTACTCTCGGAGTTTTAGTTATTTTCGTTTTTGGCTCCTCAAAAAGTTTTCCCCAATGATTATTAAACTTTCTAACTACTTTTCTAGTTAATTCTACATGTTGGACTTGGTCTTCGCCCACAGGCACAATTGCAGCATGATAAAGCAAGATATCAGCTGCCATTAAGGCTGGATAGTCAAACAGCCCGGCATTAACATTTTTTTTATGCTGTTTAGCTTTATCTTTAAACTGCGTCATTTTTTCCAGCTCGGCAACTGGTAAAATACAATTAAATATCCAAGCCAATTCAGCGTGTTCTTTAACATGCGATTGCACAAAAAATATTGATTTTTCCGGGTCAAGCCCGCAGGACATAAGATCAATCGCCATATCATGTATGTTTTGGCGCAGTTTATCTGCCGCTATGTCAATTGTAATTGAATGTAAATCAACAATAGCATATATTGTCTTATATTCCCCTGAATTCTGCATCTCCACCCAATTTTTAATCGCGCCAAAATAATTGCCCAGATGAAGTTTGCCAGTGGCTTTTATTCCTGAAAATATTGTTTCTTTATTGCCCCTCATATATTTTTAGTTTATATTATCTAAATAAATAGCGCAACTTAAACTTCTATTACCACTGGTAAAACCATTGGCCGTCTTTCAATCTTCATAAACAAAAATTGTCCGATGTCGTTTCGGATTTTGTTTTTGATGTAATCCGGAAAAGCTTCAATTTTCGGATCAGTGTCTTTAAGAATTTTTTTGACTTTATTTCTCGTTTCTTCCATTAATTTTTTATTTTCTTTCATATAGATAAATCCGCGCGAAATCAGATCAGGCGAGTGCAAAAGCTTGCCAGTTTTTCTATCTATTGTGACAATCACCACAATCATACCGTCTTCTGCCATAACTTTTCTGTCGCGCAAGACCACATGCGAAATATCACCTATGCCCAGTCCGTCCACAAACACGTAATCGGTATTGACTTTTTTACCCATTATCTTTGGTTGGCCATTGGTTGGGAATTCAATTATTGACCCGTTATCAGGCACAAATATTTTATCTCTGTCAAATCCGTCTTTGGCTATTTCAATCGCCGCTTCTTTAAGCATATAGTGGTTGGCATAAACCGGGATAAAATATGTTGGCAGAATTTGTTTAACCATTAGCTTCACCTCTTTTAAAGTTGCATGTCCAGAAACATGAACATCCATAATGTCCGAGTGAATAATATTGTCAGACAGTCGATACAAATTGTCCTTCAGTCTTTGAATCGTTCTTTCATTGCCTGGAATTATTGACGAGCTGAAAACAATCGTATCGTTTTTTTGCAGTTTTATGTAGTGATGACTATTATTGACAATCCGAGATAAGACCGCGTTACTTTCACCTTGCGCGCCAGTGGCTAAAATTACCAGTTTGTTGTCAGGGTATTTGGCAATATTTTTAATATCAATTATTGTCACGGGATTGATTTTTATATAACCCAGCTGCTGGGCAATCTTAATATTCATTTTCATACTAAAGCCGTCTAAAGCAATTTTTTTGCCCCGGGCGCTCGCAATGTCAATAATTTGTTTTATCCTTTCCACTTGCGAAGCAAAGGTGCCAATAATAATTCTGCCCGGCGCTTCATTAATCAGTTTTGTTAAATTAGCAATCATCTCGCGCTCGGTCACTTTTTTAGACTCATTTCTGTTGCCCGCCGCCAGCGCCTCCAGCATCAATATAGTTGGAGTTTTTAAATTAGCCAAATGTGTATAATCCACCATTGGCCTGCCCTGCGGATCATTTTCCATTGTCCAGTCGCCCGGATGAATCACTGTGCCAGCCGGTGTTTCTAAAATTAAGCCGACCGCGTCTTTAATTGAATGCTCCACCGCAAAGAATTTCAAAGTCATCTCGCCAAATTTGAACTTATCATCAAGTGATTTGATGTATGAAGTTTTCAAATTTTTGCTCGTCCCTTTTTTATAATCCTCAAGCCGGTGTTTGATCATCTCAATCGTTAAATCGCGGCCAATAATCATGGGGTTGCCTAATTTTTCTAAGAGTATTGGCGCCGCGCCGATATGGTCCAAATGCCCATGAGAAAATACCACTGCCCTGATATTTTTTTCTTGATTCTTTAAATACTCAATATTGGGGATAATGTAATCAATGCCCGGCATGTCTTCTTCCGGGAATTGCAGTCCCATGTCCAAGATGATTATGTCCTTATTTTTTTCGTTGCCTTTTTTAAAATATTCAAAAACCGTCATATTTCTGCCCACCTCTTCACAGCCGCCAAGCGGAATAATGCGCAATATGCCGTCACTCACAATTTCCTGTGCTGCCCTTGGCCGTTTTTGGCCCGGTATCTCTTGGGCCTGTTTTCTGGCCAGTGCCATTGTCGGGCTTCTTTTGATCCGCACAGGATGAGCCTGGCTCACCCTGGTAATTCCTCGGACACTTTCCCTTCTCTGTGATTCCTTGAGCAGTCTTTGTCTGATAATTTTTTTATTATCCACATCTTCATTTTTTCTTTTACTTTGCGCCAGGATCAACATCGGATTTCTCCTATGACTGGCATAAGAGCCGCCGCTTAAATTTCTTTGATAATGCGAACGTTGGTCAGTTTTTCTATTTATGTTTCTATACATAGATTGTTGTTATTTAATAATTGCCCTGGGAGGGATTTGAACCCTCAATCCTAAAAAGGAACATGATCCTGAATCATGCGCGTATACCAAATTCCGCCACCAGGGCGTAGCACGCAGTTAACGAGTAAAATAAGAGAAAATTAATTTCACCCTGCGGGTGATCCGCCTGCCACAAACTTGAATTATTCACTAGGAGACTTGGCGGAGAATCCTTTTCTTGTTTTTATATACCACTGATGAACGGCATTCAAACGATCAGCCGGGGAGACTATCCTTGTCAGCCCAATTCCTTTTACTTTGTTGGCTACTACGTAAGTATAATTGGGATTATATAAAAATATGGCCGGCAGTTCATTTTTTAAAATCGCGTCAAATTTAATGTATGCTTCAGATCGTTTGTCATAGTCTTTTTCTTTACGAATTGTTTCTAGCAGTTTATCCAGTTCACTATTTTTAAAATTAGCTAAATTCAAGCCGTTGTTGTCTGTTTGGCTTGAATGCCAAAAAGGATATGGATCGGGGTCAGCTCCTAAAATCTCACCGAATAAAAGCGCTTCAAAGTTACGCGGTCCAATCACATCTTTTTGAATTTGCCCCGGTTCAACCGCAATTAAATTTGTTTTTACCCCGATTACCTGCCACATTTTTTGAATTGCTTCTCCTACTGCCACTGACTGCGATTGGTTGGCCACAGTTAAATTAATCATTTGCTCATCAGTGGTAGTCGCCTGCCCATTTTCCTTATTTATTTCAGTTGAAGAATTTTCTTTTTTTCCCCAGCCGATTTCCGCTAATAATTTTTTAGCTGTTTCAATATCAGCAAGAGCAACTGGCAAATTATCATTATACCCGGGAAAACCAGGTAAAATCGGGCCTTCAATCGGTTTTGCCTCGCCAGCCAGCACCTCCTCAACAATTTTTTTCTTGTCAATCGCTAGGAGCAGCGCCTGGCGCATCTTTTCGTTTTTTAAAACCTCATTTTTTTCTTGGTTAAAGAATATCGCCGTATACTGCGGCAATGACAGGGAATAATAATTTAAATCTTTTCTCGGCGCTAAAAGTTCTTTTAAATTGAGCGGCAAAAAGTTTATCCCGTCAGCATTTCTATTTTTTAATGCCTCAACCCCCAGTTCAAAGGTTGGCTGGAATTTCAGAATAATTTGTTCAATATATGGCGCTCCAAAATGATATTTTTCATTTCTTTTCAGGCCGTAAGATTTAATAATGCCTTGTTTGTCTTTGACAAAAGTATCAACCCGATAAGGACCCAAGCCGACTGGTTTAAGATTCAGTTCCGCCAGTTTGGCATTAGTTGGTAAAATATCTTGCCAGAGATGAGCCGGCAGAATTCCCACTGTCGCATTTTCAATAAATGGCGCAAATGGTTCAGGTAAAGTAAATTGAACAGTAAAATCATTAATTGCTTTGACTTCAATCCCAGCCCAGTTTGCCCTGATGGCGCTGCCATAATTTTCATTTTTAATTGTCTCAATGGTAAAGATCACATCTTCCGCCGTGAACTGTTTACCGTCCGGCCAATAAATGTTGTCTCTTAATTGGAAGGTATAGGTTGTTGCCTTGTCATCTTGAAACCATTCCCGCGCTAGATCAGGCACTAAATTTTGCT
>Ga0210056_1003051_pt1 | contig 13764 bp, 18 predicted proteins | sample CryGeyCG2014_080_2_FD_183965 | JGI IMG/M metagenome (GOLD analysis project Ga0210056, IMG submission 183965) | Groundwater microbial communities from aquifer - Crystal Geyser CG07_land_8/20/14_0.80 (SPAdes) (version 2) | ecosystem: Environmental > Aquatic > Deep subsurface > Groundwater | place... | reverse complement strand
GACTTTGGAGCTACTAGGATTTAAAGTAAATCCGATTACAGGAAAACTAGAGAGGACTATGGCTATAGAGTATCAGGCAAAGGGTAATGCTGTTAGTTTAACGGAGAAAGTTTTATCCCAGCTTCTTGAGGTGCTCGATAAAAAGAGTCGGGCTATACTGTGGCACCTATGGTGGCACCGACACGCTGAGATATCTGAACTAAGGGACATCATTGATGCTCCAGGCGACTTTGAGGTCTTGCACAGGCTGAAAGAGGTCATAAATGGAAAAGCTGAAAAGCTCTGGGGCAAACCAATTGTAGGCTTTGAGCAATCCAAAACTGACCCTCTTAGTGGGGAGAAGGTTTTGTTTAGCTGGTGGCTTCTGGATGAATTGAATATCCCTTTGGCAGGTGGGGATAAACCGTTGGTAGATGTGTTCAACGAGAGAGATAGCGTTACCGTAATTGCAGAACTTCCCACTTCGGTCGAGCCTACTCACCCAGACATACAGTTTAAGAACGGCATATTGAAGGTTAAATTGAAGAAGAATGCTGATGCCAAGCCAAGGGCTAGGAAGACAAGCCGAAAGAACAAATACGGGAGGGCAGAATGAAGCAGAAGTTCGAGCAGGTCAAGGATGTAACCAAGGCTTTTGAAGAACTGCAGGGGAGCAGGACGAAGTTAAGACTATTTGGTGGTAAGGGAGGGGTGGGGAAAACCACCACTGCTGCCGCTACCGGTCTTTATCTGTCTGAGCATGGTCAGAGGGTGTTGGTAGTCTCCAGCGACCCTGCTCCCTCTTTATCGGACATCTTCGAACAAAGAATAGGGGGCGAAATCGTTGAAATAAAAGAGAATCTTTACGCCATTGAAATTGATGCCACTAAGGCAATAGAACACTTAAAAGACAAGTATGGTGTAGTAGCCCTCAATACTATTTCCACTATTGTTCCCATTGAAGAAGAGGCACTTGACGATATACCGAATGAAGTAGTGCCGGGGCTGGATGAGCTATTCGCTATGGAAAAGGTTTTGGATTTTGTGAAAGAAAGTGAATATGACTATATAATATGGGACACCGCCCCTACTGGTCATACCTTGAGACTTCTGGCACTTCCTGGTAATTTGTCTACCTATGCCTCAGGTACGATTAAACTTTACTCCAGGTTTAGCGGTGTTCTCAACACCGTCAAGGGCTGGTTTGGCGGGGATAGGTCAAAGGACGACATCATGGACAGTTTAAACGAGATAAAACATGTCTCCGAGAATATCAGGGGTGTTCTTTCCGATGCCGGGCGAACGGAGTTTACCCCTGTAGTTATTCCAGAGGCATTGGCTTTATACCAGACAGAGAGCCTTAGAAGGCAGCTTGTGGAATACGGGATAAATATAAAGAGGATAATTATCAATAGTGTTCTTCCCGAGAATGAAAACTGTCAATTTTGTCAAAAGCGGCGGAAGATGCAGCAGCGATATATAGCTGAGCTCAGGGAAAGATATAGAGATAGTATGGAGATTTTAGAAATGCCTCTATTCCCTGAGGAAATAAAGGGTTTGGAGCCGATAAAGGAATATAGTAAAATCCTCTATGGAGGAGAAGATGCAAAGGTACAAGAAAGTAAAGAGGAATACCTCGCTTCGCGAAAGGCATGTCTTGCTTCCTAAGAAGGTGAGCAAAGTCCGTCTGGATGTGGAGATACCTGAGGAGACTGAGGAACTAAGGCCATTGGCAGGCTCTCGTGGTACAGAAATAGAGGAAACAAGAATCGGCACAGCTAAGCTAGAGGGTAAAAATATTCCCTATCTAAAGGTCCGCTTAAGAGTCAGCAGATAAGGAAGAGATGATGATATTGATCCTTTTGATGTGGGGGCTTTGCGAGGCTAGTTCAGCTCTTCTCGCCACCTTAGACTCTGTATTGAGAACTACTGAATTTAGGGAGAGAGTGGGAGAGAAAACACATGAGTAGGTGGGTGAGGAGTGAGGAAGGCAGGATAGATGAAATTGAAGAGATTTACAAATATAAGCGGGAACTTCTTAAGAAACTTGGCCCGTCAAAGAACGATGCTGAAGGCTCACGGGTTTGGGAAGCACTGCCTGCCTCGGAGAAGCAAAGGATCGCCAAAGAATATTACGACTACTGCCTTAAAGAATTAGAAAAGGTTGATGAAAGACTTAAACAATTAGAAGGGGAAAGTCATGAGTGAAAAGAAGACGCCAGAAGACAAGACAAGGAAAGCTGAGGGTGATGAAAAGGAAGAGGAGGTAAGTGGAGTTGCCGAGGGGGCCCTTCGTGGGCTGGGCAAGATTATCCCCGGCTTCGGCGAGTTGGTCAAGGGTCTGGAGAAATCAGAGGCCTTCCAGGAAAGGTTAAAAGCTGCCAATGCCGAGCTCGAGCGCCAATTGGAAAAGGCTCCTCCTCTAAAGAGGGTGGAGGGAACAAGGAGGAGCATCATTCCTCCCAAAACCACCCTGAAAGTCAGTCAAACTACGCTCAGGGAAGAGGCAGCAGCACCACCACCCCAGAGGGAAGTGGTTACTGATATATTTGACGAGGGTGACTATCTCAAGGTAATTGCTGAGTTGCCTGGAGTAGATGAGAAAGATATAAAGGCTGAGGTGAGAGAAAACCTGCTTATTCTCTCTGCTCAAGCTACCGCTCGGGGGTATCATAAAGAAATAGAGTTGCCTTGCTTGGTTAGAGACGAATTGAGCTCAACTTATAAAAATGGCATCCTGCAAATCACCATGGAGAAGGAACAGAAATAGGCTCACGTTATGGCTATTGATATTAGTGAAGATAATCTGAAGCACGGAGTCCTGGGACTGGTTCTGGCTCTGGTTGAGGTGATTAGAGATGCTCTGAGAATCCAAGCGTTTAAAAGGATGGAAAGCGGAATTTTGACCGACGAGGAGTGCGAAAGGTTGGGGGAAGCCCTGATGGATTTGGATATCGCCCTGGAGGAGATAAAGGAGGAGCAGGGCATCACCGAGTCAGTTCAGGCGGTAAGAGACGGGCTGGATGAGATTGTAGATGATGTTATAGATAGAATGGTTAATCCGGAGAGGTGGCGGGAGGAAGCTGAGGAGCAGGGCATTTAGAGGAAAGAAATATGGAGAACATATTTTACGCTACATTAGCCTTACATATAGCTGGCAAGCCGATAAATAAGGAAAACATAAGGGCTGTCCTTAGAGGTGCGGGCACTCCAGTCAACGAACCAGCGCTGGATGCCATGGCTGCTTTTGTGGAATCTTTAGAAGCTGCTCGTCAGAAAGAGGAGAGAGCCATTGACCCTAGAATCATCAAGTTCCTGACCTCCGAGCTGGCCCAGCGCAAGGTGCAAACGGAGCAGCTAGAAGCTCTGTTCGAAGAGCTAACCAAGTCCGTCCCATCAGCTTCACCATCAGAGACGAGGATACCTAAGACTGCGGAAGAAATATCAGTGGGTTCGGAGGAGCTTTATGGCAAAGAACTTGTTGAAGAGACAAAAGCTGCGCCAGAAAAGGCAGCTGAAGGGATTGAGCTTACCAGCGGGGGTGAGGGGCGATATGTGTACGGAATCGCTGCCAGCAAAGAGGCAGTAAGACTAGGAGAGATAGGTATAGAGGACAATGAGGTTTACACCATCCCTTACCAAGACCTCTGTGCTATCGTTCATAATTGCCCTAGCGAACCATATCAGTCCAACGATGACGAAATAGTGAAAAGCTGGGTAAAAACTCACCAGAGCGTCCTTGATGAGGCAAAGGAGCGATTTGGCACTATAATCCCTTTAGGCTTTGATACTATATTACAGCCAAAGGACGACGTTACTTCCGCTGACCAGGTGGTGAGGGATTGGCTCAAGGAAGATTATGCCAGGCTTTGCACCGTGATGGAAAAAATAAAAGGCAGGGATGAGTATGGAGTGCAGCTCTTCTATGAACCTGCAGTAGTAAGCAAGCAAATCTCGGAACAAAGCGAAGACGTTAGAAAAATAAAGGAAGAGATGGCGACTAAATCACCTGGGATGGCATATATGTATAGGCAAAAGCTGGAAAAGGCAGTGAAGGCTGAGATGGAGAAGCTTGCCGATGAGTGGTTCAAGGAGTTCTACAGCAGAATTAAGCAGCATACCGAGGATATTGTGGTGGAGAAGACCAAAAAAGTAGACAAGGATAGGATGATGCTGCTTAACCTCTCCTGTCTGGTGGCCAAAGAAAAGATTGACAGTCTGGGCGAGGAATTGGAAAAAATAAACAATATGGAGGGGTTCTCCATCCGTTTTACCGGTCCCTGGCCACCCTATAGCTTTGTGGCTAAGCCTGTTGCTGAGGGGGAATAAGTAAAAATGAAGTGCAAGGTATTTCCAATCTTGAAAAGCCATTATGATAGGAGCATATGAGTGATGAGACGCTATTCAGGGTGCTTACACCCTTGGGATTTCATGTTCACACTACAGCGTTACGCTGGGAGTTAATTGTTCAGATTAAGCATCCGATAATGCGCGGGCATGAGGAAGATGTGCTGGAAGTGTTACAATATCCAGATGAAATAAGGCAGAGCCGAACGGACCCAAATGTCTATTTATTTTATCGGAAGGAGCATCCTAGTCGTTGGGTTTGTGCAGTGATAAAACTTCCTGATGGGGAAGGATTTCTGATAACAGCTTATCCTACGGATGCGATAAAGGAAGGAGAAAAGATATGGAGCAAGTAAAAGTCTTCTACGACCGAACAGGTAACAGCTTGACCGTTTGGTTTGGTGACCCCCAAGATGAGGATATTTGTGAGGAAACTGGAGATGAGATCGTCTTGATGAAAGATAAAGATAGGCGGGTTATTGGCTTTGAAAAGCTGAATTTCGTGATCCCACTCCCTAAAGAATTGCGAGTTGCTTTTGAGATTGTAAGTTAAGAAGGTCAAATAATGGAGCCGACGCGAGATACTCATGCCACATTGGTAGACCTTCTTGATAGGGTTCTGGATAAAGGACTTGTTCTTGATGCTGACCTTATCATTCATGTTGCCGGCATCCCCCTTCTAGGGGTCAAGTTGAAAGCTTGCCTCGCTGGTATGGAGACTATGTTAAAGTATGGCATCTGGCGAGATTGGGATGAGGCACAACGAGCGATAGCCACTGAAGAGCAGCGGCAAAAGAAGGAGGTGCCTCTGGTACCGGGGGAAGAAGTCCTGCTAAAGATATTTGGCTCCCAGTGGTATAGCAAAGGCATCTACCATAACTGGAGACCGGGGCATCTCTATATCACCGATAGAAGGGTATTTCTCTTTAGAAAGGAACCCGCTGAGGTGTTGTTTCAGTGCTCCTATGAGGAAATAAAAGGTATGGCGACTGAGAGGAAAAACAATATCGCAGGCAAGGAGACAGACTATCTTTATCTATGGCTCAGATCAGAGGAAGTAGCTAAGCTACACCCCAGCGATGCCCAGGTTGTTAAAGATACCGTAGAAGAAAGGATGAAAACTCTGGGGCTGGAACTGGATGAAACTATCCCTCTTCCTACACTCGATGAAACAGCAAGGATATTTCTGTCCGATGAGGAGCAGCTTCTTCACTCGGGGAAGATGTCACATGTAGTGCCTGAGCCCAGGCCAGGGGGCACCACCACCGATGTCTGGAAACCAGGACATTTATACCTTACCAGTCAGAGACTGGTCTGGTGGTATGACTTTGATGGCAAGGTGGCTTTTGAAGTGCCTCTAGATAGGATAACCGGGGTAGAAGTCAAAAGGAAAGACCTCGGTGGAATGCTGAAGAACAAATTGATTTTAGATTTAGTTTATCGGAACGGCGCTGGTAATGAAGTTGGCTCTTTCTCTGATGTTGTCGAGGAATTAAATGAGTGGCACAAAATCATCAGCGAGGTTATGGCAGGTTGTCATAATGGGGTTGATGCCGACGATGATACAGAGGAGTGTCCTGGATGTGGCAGCAAGGCACCTGCCACTAAATTACTTAAGAAAGGCTGCTCAATCTGCGGCTGGATGAGCCCTAGGTTGAGGAGAGAGGAGGCAAAGATTTAGAATGAACGCCGATGAGATAATTAAAAAGGCGCAGGAGGACTTTGCCAGACTTAGCAAAATATCGATTGACGGGGTTATCGGTCTGTCTAAGACAGAGGAAGGGTGGGTAGTCTTGTTAGAGGCGCTGGAGAGAAGAGCTATCCCTGATACCATGGATGTGCTAGGCGTGTATGAAGTCCGGCTGGACAGCGAGGGTAACCTCCTCGGCTTTGAGAGAAAGAAGTTGCGTAAGCGCGGTGAAACAGAGGAAGGGTAAAGGCCGTTTAGAAATGTAGTTGCCCAATTTATTGGGCCATAAGAGCCTGATGAATCAGGCAACTACAAATTTGGGGGTGAAGACTCTCCAAAATGCCCAATATTGAACGAGAAATCAAAATTAAACAGCCTAGAGTAGAAAAGGAGGTGCTAGATGACAGAATGGAATAAGTGCCCCGGCTGTGGAATTACCATTAATGGCACTTCTGATTATTGCCCCAATTGTGGTGAACCTTGGACGGTAAAGTGCTCGCGGTGCGGAGCAAGCTGGCGCTCCGGAAATTTTATAAATTCTGTCCCAATTGCGGAGCACCAGTAGAAAGACACGGCGTTACTAGGGGTAGGCAAAGGCAGGCGATACCCAAGGTCGGTAAGCCAACGGCTGCTTCTTAAAGACACACGACATGATCAACAATGAGGAAGCTTTATCTCGTCCCCATCATTCACCTGAGCGCTGATATGGGTTCCCTAGCCTCGGCTCTGAACGAAGGAGCCGCTGCCGGGCTGGGGCAAGAACTATGGAGAGCGCATAAGGAAATTGCCTCCGACTTCTGGCATTCTATCGGCCAATTCTTTAGCTGCCTAGATGTCAATGGTTTTAAGGTCTACCAAGACGGGCTGGTTGCTGATGGTACAGATGGACTCAGGATCGTTAAAGAGGGCATCAAGCAGGGAAGCAAGAATTTTGAGATTATAGGAAAGCTCCTAGAAAGGGGAGCAGTTTTGGTGAAAACTGAAGAGCTTGCCTTGGTGATACAGGAGCATGCCTATATTGCAAAAATGGCTCGCTCTAAATCGCTCAAGGAGAGGGAAGCGGCTGCTCTCAGGTATAAACTAGTTCAAAGCAAACTGCTAAGGCAACGAGATGACTTTATTGCCAGGAAGATTAAGGAAACTTTAGGCGAAGGTGAAACTGGTATCCTCTTCATCGGAGCTTATCATGATATCTTATCCAAACTACCCAAGGATATCCAAGTGAGCCAAGTCAAAGATGTGGCCAAAGTTAGGGAGTACCATAAGACACTTGCTAACCCAAAAAGGGATGGCCAGCGTTTCCACCAGCTTGCTGAATATCTTATATCACCTGTCACCAATTTACTATTCTAGCTAGTGTTGAAAACTGCCTTTTCAAGGGCGAGGTCTGTCGGCGACGGTGGTTTCTAAAAAAGAGCAGAGTAACTTCTTCAGGAGAAACTATCCCGGGCCACGTGTTGCACAATTGCTCAAAGAGTTCAAAATGAAGCTGGTGTCGGAGATAAAGATTGCCAATGCTGCACAGACAGTATTGGCAAAAAGGCGACCACGACCTTTTAGCTAGTTCCGACAGAGAAAACGAAATCTGCTTAAATAAGCTCGCCACCTGCTATCATCCTTGCCAAGAAATCATAAGGCTGTCCAAGAATTCAGCACGCAGAGAATTAAAGCAAGTACCGCATCAATAACAGCCACCTCCCAAATTTGTTCTGCCCCGCCATTACACTTCTGATGTCCAACTTTATGCTGCTTAGATAGAATTGGTAAGGCAAAGCCTAAATTTAATTGTGAACTTGACCTAAAGTCCAGAGCGTTGCTAAAATTGAATTTGCGGGGATATAGCTCAGTAGGGAGAGCGCTGCGTTCGCATCGCAGAGGTTGGGGGTTCGAATCCCCCTATCTCCACCAAGGGTCTCAATAGGTAGAACTCCCACTTGTTCCCTCGATGGCATACCTTGTGGTATCGGCAGGTTATGGTGTACTGTAACCTGCCTTTTATTCACCTCTATTCGTTTTATGAATGAGCGCAAGAAAGCTTTCCTCTCGGTGAAGTCAGCCTCTTCAAGAAGGCTGCGCAGGTCCTGGGCATAGGCTCTCACCATAGCCACATCCACCTGGTCAACGCCCCGGGCTAGCATCTCAGCTTCTATCTCAACCCTAGTCTTACTGAGTTCGTCCTGACGGGCCTTCAGTTGGACTTGACGTATGAAATCGTACTCTTTGAAGAACTTGTCGAGGCGGTCATTCACCTCGTTTAACTCAGAGTCGTTTAGGTCCTTTTGTCTTCTACTACTGACAATGGCATTCAATTCTACACCTTGGCGGACCTTTTTAAAGAAGAGATCCTCTTTCTTTTCCAAATTCCACAGTTCGAGGAGAGTGAATATACTCGTGATGCACTCAATTTTGCGCTCACATACAGTTTTCAGGAGAGAGATAGAATAGTCTTTTCTCTTTTTGATACAGTCCCTAACCACATTCGTGTCAATATAGACCAAGAGACACCTGAGCCTAAACTGCTCAGATTAAGGCGACGGAAGGCAAAGCCGCCGGTAAGGAACATAGCTGCACCAGCCATAGCTGGCCAGTAAAGCGGCAGGTCATAAATGGAAGCAAAGATGTAGCCAAATGCAGTGAGAGCTAGCCCACCGCAGACGAAGAGGAAAAAGGCATCAACCTTGACCGGATTCCTCGGGCTATCATCGTTGAATGGCGTTGAAATATCCTTTCGAAAGATGAAGGTAAATAGCACAACATTTATCGTAATTGCCAGAATGGTGGGCACTAAAAGGAATCGCAGGTATTCACCAATCGTCAACCCAAACCTATCTACAGGCAATAAATTTACCGGGTTAAACACGGGCAGGACCATGGAAGCCGTGTTGGCGACAAAGGCGCAGGCAAACACATAAGGTAACGGGCTAAGCTTCAGCCTGGTAACCAGCATATAGACGATTGGTGTCAGTATCAGGGCTGTAGCATCGTTGGAAAAGAAGGCAGTAACCACCGCTCCCAGGCCAAATATGATGAGGAGCAACCTGCGCCCATTGCCATTAGCCAGCATGATTGCTTTAGCAGCGCTCCACTTGAAGAAGCCAACCCTGTCAGCCACTACGCTGACCAGCATTAAGCCAAGAAAGAATAAGAGGACATTAGCACTAGCCTTGAGCACCTCGAAGGCTTGAATCGGCGATACTATACTTGTCGCCAGCATAAGAAAGGCCCCCAACGAGGCAGCCATAGCTTCGTTCAGAGGCTTTGGTCGAACCATAATGAGTATTAAAGTTAAGGCGAAAATACACAAGATAAGAAGCATATATCTTTCCATAAAAAGCGGAAGAGCCACTCCATGTCCGAAAGCAACTCCCCCGCCTTTCCGCTAGGAACTCAAGAGTAAACCTAGTTTTTACTTCTTGGGCGACTCGCCTGGCTTGGTTGGGCCGCTACCTGGCTTTCTTGGCCAGGTTCCTGGTTTTTGTGCCATCAGGTCTCATCTCCTTTCCTCTATGCTGTTTTCTCAGGAAGCAGTCTTAGTTAGGCTTTGACTTTTTCACCAGATTAGTCACCACGCCGATGGTTTGTGATGCCTCTGCCATCGGTCTTCTTTACGTCTGCTGAGAGCTTCGCTTGCACCTCGCATACCTTAACTGCCATTTGTTAGTCACCTCCTTGTTGAATCTCTATGATTCTGCTTTACATCCGCTGGCTGGCACTACTTTCCACTTTGGATAGGAGAACATTGACACGCAGCCTTCTTCTTGCACCACAAATTGGCCAGTATCTTAGTACAAGCCTTTGTGATAAGCCTCCTTGATACACCACACGATTTCTTTGAATTTGTCAGAATCAAACGTTTTCCACCTCCCGGCTCACGGGCTCTCGCCTTCGACATTGTCCGTACAAGCGATAGGACCGTTCTGTTTTTTGCCCTACCAACTGTAGCTAAGGCGGCTACGGCTTCCCTGGCCCGATTAAGCCTTCTCATGCTTCCTTCTCTTCTCTCACCTACCTATCCAGAAATGGCGATTCCTCTAAATGCTTGTCTTTTGCAGCAAGAAGAGCCCGGTCCACAGCAAGAGCCTCTTGGCTAATTTTCTCCTTGAGCGTGTTCATTTCAGATTCGATAGCTGAAACCCTTATACTCAAGGTATCAACCGCTTTAGCGGCTTCTTCCTTGACCTTGGCTACCGCCGCCTCTGCTGCTTTCTTGGCTGCTTCGGCTGCTTTCTCGCCGCTTACTCTCGCCTCTGCTGCGGCTTCCTTCGACTCTCCAGCTGCAAGTTGGGCTTGCCTTACCGCTTCCTCTACCCGTCTAATATAATCCTCAAGCTCATCCAGTATCTGGGGTAGAGGTTGGGACATTATCTTTGGCTGTCTTTCGTTCATCTTCACGGGGTCTTGATGCCCCTTTGCTTCTTTTCCAGACTTGTTGTTCATTCAGCTACCTCCTTGCCGTATTGGACTGGCGGTCCTCACTGCCAATTAACCGACCTAGTTAACTCTTATCGTACATACCCTTTAGAACTACGTCTTCCCTGTGAGTTTTCTCTCCACGCTGGCGGCAGCTTCAATGATTGCCGAGTTTAATAGCCTGGCTAATTCCATTGCTTCCTTGGCTATTTTTTCGACCCTGAAAATTGTTTCAGCAGCAACTCTGGCTGCTTCGGCGGCAGCTTTCTCGCCAGCGCGGCGCGCTTCCTCGGCTGCCTTTCTAGCATCTCTGGCAGCTTCATTCGCTAACCTGATGCTATCCTCAATCTCATCGAGGATTTGAGGAAGCGGCTCGGTCATTATCTTCTTCGGTTTGACTTCGCCAACCGTTTTGCCCTCAGTTGAAATCGGGCCTGTCGCGTTTTTTCGGGCTTTGTCATCCTTAACCATGTTGTCCTCCATTTGATGGAAACGAAAGGGTTACATCTCACCTTGCAGCTTACGGTAGAAACGTGGATATTCCCACGCTTATAGCCACTGCAGCCCACACTGCTCCCAAAATCACAGCTACTATAAAGAGCATGAACTCCCGTGAAGAGAGGATTTGTCTCACCAGAGCTCTTGGGATAGCTGCCTCAGCTTTTGCCACTGCCTCTTCAGCAGCTTTTTCAGCTACCCTGGCTACTTCCTCAGCTCTAGCAGCTGCCTCTTCAGCTGCCTTCTTGGCCTCTTCAGCCTTGCGGGCAGCCTCCTCACCAGCAGCCCTCATCGCCACCTCAGCCGCCTTTTCAGCCTCTCGGTAAGCTGTCTTAACAGCTTCGGCAGCAGCCCCAGCAGCTCTGGCTAATTCTTCTGCCCTCGTGATCAACTGATGCAAGGCCTGGGACGCTGCCCCGATGGCTTCGTCCCCGGCTATGTCAGCTTGTTCCCCTTTTGTACGAACCTTATCTGCAACCTCAAAGCCTCTGGACGCCGCCTCTTCAGCCTCTTTTCCCGCCTCATCAGTCCTCTCGGCAATTATCCCTGATACCTTGGCGGCTGCTCCAATAGCTTCATCACCTGCGGCAACGGCAGCCTGAGCTTTGATTCGAGTATCCTCAGCTGCTTGGAAAGCAGCTGCCGCAGCTCTTTTGCCTTTCCTACCTGCCTGCTCCGTCTTTATAGCCGTCTCCGCCGCCAACTTCTTGGCGAGTTCAGCACGGGCTGCTTTGGCTTCTTTGGCAACTTCGTCAGCTTGCTTGCCGGCGGCGTTTGCCCTTTCAATGGCTTCCTGAACAGCCTGAGTGGCTAATATGGCTCTCTCCTCAGCCCTGGCAGCATCTTCCTCAGCAGCCTTGGTAGCTGCTGCTGCCGCTTCCCTGGCCGCCAAGTCCACTTCCTCGGCTCTACTGGTAGCTTCTTCAGCAGCATACTTGGCGCCTCTAGCTGTCTCTTCAGCTTTTCCTGCAGCTTCCTCAGCCCTTTCGGCTGCCTCCATGGCGGCTCGGGAAGCCTCTTCGGCAGCATCTTGAGCCCTTCTGGCAGCTTTCTCAGCCGACTTGGTTGCTGCCTCAGCGGCTAGTTTAGCCGCAGCGCCTGCCTCCTCAGCCCTCCTGGCGGCTTCCTTCGCTGCCCTGATAGCCGCCTCACCGGCTTCTTTAGCCAGCCTTGCTGCCTCGGCAGCAGCTTTCTCAGCCGATTTGGTTGCTGCCTCAGCAGCTAACTTGGCGCTAGCACCTGCCCTCTCGGCCCTCTTAGCTGCCTCCTCGGCTACTTCCTTAAATTCCTCAGCCGCCTTTCTCGCTCCCTCAACTGCCTCTTCAGCTTTTCTTCCTGCCTCCTCGGCTACTTCCCAAGCCGCTTTGGCAGTTTCCTCGGCCTTAGCTGCTGCCTCCGCGGCCGACCGGGTAGCGGTCTCTGCTGCTTTCTCGCCAGCTAGGCGGGCTTCTTCAGCTCTCTTTTCTGCCTCTACTGAGGCCTTGGTTGCTGCTCGGGCAGCTTCCCTTGCCACCCTAGCTGCTTCCTCAGCTCTCCTGGCAGCTTCCGCTGCCGCCCGAATATTCTCGTCCATCTCGTCGAGAATCTGAGGAAGCGGTCTTCTCATTATCTTTGGTGCTTCTTCGCGCCTTTGTTCTTCAGATGGCCCAACATTTTTGTTAACCATTTCGTTCCTCCTTCTAAGCAGGGTTGCAATCAATTTCGATTTCTGCTATCATCGACAGTGGTGGTAATTTAATCATGACATATTTATCATGAAAGATTATGGCATCAATGTCTGGGATTGTCAATAGTTTTTCCCAGCAAATTTTGAAAAATTTCTAGCAAAAGGGGGTTAGTATTATGCCAGAGTGGATGTTTCTTACCAAATATGCCATGGTACTTAGCCTCATTGCCAAGCATCGTTGCATCACTGCTCGAGAGATGGCTACAGCCATAGGTACCACAGAGAGGCAGGTACGCAGAGTGATCGCCGACTTGTCTTCTGCGGGATATATTAGCAAGAGACGAGCAGGCAGAGGTGTCAAGTACCGGATAAATCTTGACCTGTCACTTCGCCACGATACGCACCAGGAGATTGCTATTGGAGATTTCCTGGAGGCGCTTGGCTGGAAGAGGCGGGCAAGGCGACCAAGAGTGGAACAGGAAGTCAAGGCATGAGTGTGCAATCCAAATTTTTTCCACAGTATCTTGTCGGAAACATGGTGTAAGCTCCGGTTGTCGTGCTGCTGGTTCGACAGTTTCGCTATCCGGTGGGCAAGTCCCTTCTAGAAATACCGGCTGGCGGCATTGAACCCGGCGAAAAACCCGTTGACTGCGTCCGCCGTGAATTGCAGGAAAAAATCGGCTATCTGCCCGGGAAAATAGAGAGGCTGGGTGGTTTTTACTCCATCCCTGGCTATGGCACGGAATATCTGCACTGCTACCTGGCTACCGACCTTGTGCCCAGCCGCCTGGTGGCTGAGGACACCGATGAAATCGAGGTGGTAAAGGTTCCCCTTAACCAGATACCCCAGCTTATTGCCTCGGGCGAGATATGCGATGCCAAGAGCATCGCCTCCCTGCTCACCTTTCTATTTGTCACAAGTCACTGAATATATATCCTGCTGTTATAGTGTGCCCTCCGCAGCGTTATATTGCCACCTGTTGCACAACCTGACGGGTTGTTACCTTCGCTAACAAGTTCTCATGCTTGTGTATAGCGTTTATTCGGTACTGCCACTTTCAAACAGCAGGTAATGACGGATTTCCAGTAAGGGAAAAAGTAAAGTGGTGGTGTAGGTGTGTAGACGCCAGCGTCCTTCTGTCTCTCTTCTATTACTTCGCCGACTTCCCTGTGG
>Ga0210056_1003036_pt1 | contig 13805 bp, 15 predicted proteins | sample CryGeyCG2014_080_2_FD_183965 | JGI IMG/M metagenome (GOLD analysis project Ga0210056, IMG submission 183965) | Groundwater microbial communities from aquifer - Crystal Geyser CG07_land_8/20/14_0.80 (SPAdes) (version 2) | ecosystem: Environmental > Aquatic > Deep subsurface > Groundwater | place... | reverse complement strand
TTGTCAAATGTCATCTCTACAGGAGTAATAGTAAATAAGGTGAGTGGGAATTATGGACAATAAGGAATTTCTTAAAACAGTTGACATTTTCAAAAATTTTTCAGAAACATCTATGCAAAAAATAATATCTGCGGCTGAACTCGGTAACTATCCTGCCGGTAAAGTAATATTTTTTGAAGGAGATCCCTCCAGTCATCTTTATATAATTGTTACCGGGCAGGTAGAGATAACAAAAAAAATATCCACTGAATCAGAAAAAATGTTATCTGTTCTTGGAATCAGGTCTATTTTTGGTGAAATGAGTCTGTTTTCTAATGAGCCAAGGACAGCAGGAGCCAGAACAAAAACATTTATGAATTATTATAAAATCCATCGCGATGTTCTCCTGGGAATATTTGCTACTGACCATAAAGGTGCATCAGAAACATTCAGGTTATTATTATTGACGACACTTCAAAGATTAGAGGAAACTGACCGTGAGCTTGCAACAGTTTATGAGATAAATCAGTTAATGGTAAAAGGATTGACATTAAAAGAATTCTGTCGGGCGGTTATTAAACTATTAAACTATTCTGTTCCGAAGGTTGATTCGGGATTAATCTATGTTTTTGATGAAGGTGTACAGGGATATAACCTGCTGGGTAATGTTGGAATAGATAATGCCCCGTTGATTCTTCCGGCTATTTCTCCGATAGTGCGGTCGGTAGGGAACAAGATAATTGGCGGTAGGATTGAATCCACGATAATTGATGACCCCGGAGTTATATATCAGATGATGAAAAACATTTCTCCTGCAGAAACATTGATGGTCCTGCCACTGGCTAAAAAGAATAACCTGATAGGGTTTGTCTTATTGTTGAATAAAAAAGAAAGGATATCTCATAGTGAAAGCACTGTTGATTTAATTAACTCCATAGCGGTTCAACTTTCCAGTGCAATCGAAAGACAGTGAGATATAATTTTGTTGAATGTTGAGACCTGACCCCGTACCTATTTTAGAACTTAAGAATGTAACCAAATGTTTTAAAAAGTTTATCGCTGTTGAGGATGTTTCATTTAAAGTTTTACAGGGAGAAATACTGGGGCTTATCGGGGAATCCGGCAGCGGTAAAACAACGATAGCAAAACTGATTGTAGGACTTCACAGACCTGACAGTGGAGAGATAATTATTGATGAATTAGCATCAAAAATACAACTGATATTCCAGGACCCTTATTCTTCTTTGAATCCAAAACTTTCAATCGGGACTATAATAGGCGAAGTAATACACAGACGCTGTATGAATGATAATACAAAACTGTCACGAAAACAGATAGTTGAAGAAGCAAAAGAATATCTTAATATTGTTGGTTTACCAATCAATATTCTGGACAATTATCCGCATCAGTTTTCCGGCGGACAGAGACAGCGGATAGCAATAGCCCGGGCCCTTGCCCTTAAACCAGGACTTATTATTGCTGATGAACCGCTGTCACAACTTGATGTCTCAATACAGGCACAGATAATAAATTTGTTTATGGAACTCAAGGAAAAATATGGTCTTTCATATGTTTTTATTTCACATGATTTGCTTGTAGTGAACACTCTTTCCGATAGAATACTTATAATACAAAATGGCAGAATAGTTGAAGAAAATTCACCTGACAGGATTTTTCAAACACAGTCCACTGACTATACCAGAAGACTGGTTACCTCCCTGCCAGGATTTGATTTATAAGCGTAAGGAAATTATAATATAAAAGGGTAAACCCTTAATTCCAGGAATTTATATAAAAGGGTAAACCCTTAATTCCAGGAATTTACCCTTTAGGGTTTTACTTAAAATGAATATAAAAAATATTATCAAGATATTATCTGGAAAAACAAAACCTGGCCAGAAAATATACCTGGTTGGCGGATTCCTGCGGGATGTTTTATTGAAAAGAAAAACCAATGACCTGGATTTTGTTGTAAACAAAAATATTCGGGATTTTGTAAATAGCATAGCTTTGAAACTCAAAGGCAAAGTTATAATACTTGATGACCGGAACCGTATATACCGCATAATCGTTTCAGGTAGCGACGGGGAAACCTGCAATTTAGATTTTTCACACATGCAGGGAAAAAATATTCAACTGGACTTAGATAGAAGAGATTTCACGATAAATGCAATGGCAATGGATATAGAACACAAAGACATTATAGACCCATTCGGTGGCATTAAAGATTTAAATAATAAAATCATACGCAAAGTGTCGGACAGAATATTTAACGATGACCCGTTGAGGTTGCTGCGTGCATACAGGTTTCAGGCAGAATTAGGGTTTGACATTGAGCAGGATACCAGCAAACTGATAAGAAAATATGCAAGGTTTATTAAGAAACCGGCAAAAGAAAGAGTCCGATACGAACTATTGAAGATACTCCAGACCAACGACTCATCAAAAATCGTTGATGTCCTTGATAAACAGAAATTACTGGAACCAATCTTTCCTGAAATACTTGTTATGAAAAAAAGTGCCCGCAGGTTTTATTTTCATCCCGAGGGATTATGGCAGCATTCAAAAGAAAGCCTGGTAAGTCTGGAGATAATATTAAAAAATGTCAAAAAACTTTTCCCTCAATCTTCAGAAAAAATTATCAGGCATATAACGCCAAGAATAGGGCTAATCAAATTCATTACTTTGTTCCATGATTTAGCAAAACCTAAATCCATAAAAAGAATAAATAACAGAATAAGATTTTTCGGCCATGAAAGAGAAGGGGCGAAAAAAATCGCCAGGATTATGGGACGGTTAAAATTCAGTAACAAAGAAATATCTATTGCAGAGAAAATTGTAAAAAACCATATGAGACCGGGAAATTTACTGCAGGCAAAAATACTTACTGAACGCGCAATATATCGTTTCTTCCGGGATTTGGGTGATGAAACCGTTGATTTGTTATTGCTTTCCTTTGCTGACAGGCATTCTTATCTAAAAATCAGAGCTACCAAAAAGGAAGTCTCTGACTATAAAAAATTTGCCGGGTTAATGATTGAAAAATTTTTTAAACAAAAAGAACTGGAAAAGAGGGAAAAAATTGTCAACGGACATATAATAATGAAGAAATTCGGTCTAAAGCCAGGTCCGATAATTGGCAAATTATTAAAAATTGTTGAGGAAAACTATATATTGGGGAAAATAAAAACCACAGAACATGCCTTAGAGTTTATAAAAACTAAATGCAAAAGATTGCTGAGAAATTTACAAAACTCTTGACAATACAAGTTTTGTCTTGTATAATAATAGTAGGTGAAGGATGTTAAAAAATTATGAGGTGACTGAAATGACAAACATTAGACTAGAAAAAATTGATTTTCATTTGAAGAAAAAATTGAAAAACAAAGAGTTCAAAAAATACTTTAAACTAGAAAAAGATAAAGTAGAACTGGCACAAAAAATATCTGAACTAAGGCAAGAGAAAAATTTAAAGCAAGCTGACCTTGCCAAAAGACTACATGTTTCTCAACAGTTTATTTCTCAGATTGAGACTGCTCAAGAAAATAATCTAACAATAGATACTTTATTGAAGTTAGCTGAATCATTAGGTAGAAGTGTTGAGATTTCATTTCCTAAAGTATCTAAACAACATAATAGACTTATTGTTGCTTAAGATTTTTTTGATTTTCAAAAAATCTTTTGCTATTATAATACATTACTAATTACGTAAATATTCACTCGCTGATGTCAAGGGTTTGACAAATTACTTTTTGTTTAATGTGTGAATAATGGGGACGGAGGTAATTAAAACTATGAAAAAACTTAAAATATATCTTGATACTTCTGTGATAAATTTCTTATTTGCTAATGATGTCCCTGAAGAAAAAGTAATTCCACCGCAAAAGATTGAAGATGCACAGCACATTGCCATTTCAACCTGTAACCAAATAGATATTCTTCTATCATGGAACTTCAAACATCTGGCTAATATACAGAAACAGATTTATGTTAAAATAGTAAATGAAAAAGAAGGTTATTTTTATCCGTTGATTTTAACAAATCCAATGGAGGTTATATATGAGAAAAATGGGGACGGTTCTGATACTTTGGGAAAGTAGTGGATAAATGAAGCCGGGATAAAAAATGGATATGGTTAAATTTGAAGATGTAGCAAATAAAGTTCTTGAGTTACGGGGAGAAAGAGTTATTCTTGATAGTGATGTCGCCAAACTTTATGGTGTCCAAACAAGGGATATAAATAAGGCAGTTAAAAATAATTCGGACAAGTTTCCTGAGGGTTATATTTTTGAACTTAATAAAGTGGAATTTGAGGATTTGCGGTGTAAATTTTCCACCGCAAAATTTGCCAAAACCCGGGTTATACCCAAGGCCTTTACTGAAAAAGGGTTATATATGTTGGCAACAATTCTAAAAAGCTCGCAGGCTACGCAGACAACAATAGCGATTATTGAAACTTATGCAAAACTTCGGCAACTTACAAGGAATATAAAAGAACTTTCTGTTACCAAGAATAAAGGGACACAAAAATCACTTATGCAAAAAAGTGGGGGTTTGATAACGGAAATTCTTGACGATGGATTGAAAACATCTGGGAGTGAAACCACGATAGAGATTAACTTTGCCGTATTAAAACTCAAACATACTATTAAAAAAACAAAAAAGTATTAGAAATGCCATAAGATTGGTGACAGTTCTTAATTAAACGAATTATGAATTTTAGGAGAAAATCTATGACTAAAAAAATTTTATTATTGAGTTTACCGGTAATGTTTTTTGGTATGTGCGGTATCGCTCTATGTTTTTTAATGATAGGTGGTGACTGGACATCTGCGTTAACAGAAATAGTTACTTTCGGTAGCAGGGTCGTTTCTTCTGATGGGAATGTGTCGGTTATACAATCAGTAGGAAGCATCAATCTTGGCGGTGACAGGATTACAGGTGGTGATTACGAGGTTGTAGGCACTGTGGGTGCCGGGCTGATTACTATGGCTGGTCCTTCAGTAAACTTAGATAGTGTGAAGGTCTATCCCAACCCATATAAACCAGGCACATGGACAATTTATGATAACTCTGTTCTTGGTGAAGGAGTTGTTTTTAGCGAGTTGACTGCGAATGCAAAAATAAAGATATTCAATATTGCAGGCGAATTTGTTGCTGACTTTGAAGAAACAGACAGCGACGGAAAATATCTCTGGGATACGCGAAATTCCAGCGGTGAGAAAATTGCCAGCTGACTCAAAAGGGACAACAACTGCATCTTTCTTGAAAATCGGTGTTGGTGCGAGGAATATAGGACTTGGAGAGACAGGGGCAGTAAGTGAAGATGTAAATAGTGTGTACTGGAATCCTGCTGGATTAGCATCAATAAATGAAGGAGAAATATCACTGATGCATTCTGTCTGGCTGGAGACAATAAACTATGAACATCTGGCCTGCGGATTTCCTACAAAATTTGGTAACTTGGGTGGTGCAGTAAACTATCTGTTTATGAGCGAGATGGATAAATATGACAATACCGGTGATAAACAATCGGAAAAAATGTCAGCAACAGATATGGCTATAACACTGACATACAGCAGAAATGTTCTAATAAGATATAGATCTACCACAAAAGAACTTGAAGGAATTGCAGGTATAACTGCTGGTGTAGGCTTTAGATTCAGGGATTATTGTATTGACTATGCATGGACACCTTATGGCCAGTTGGGTGATACACATAGAATGTCATTATCAATGAAGTTCGGTAAAGAGGAAGAAGTAAAAAAAGAAGAAGTAGAAAAAAGAAGGCAGGAAGAGGAAGCCAGAAGGAAGAGCAAAAAATCGGCGTGTAGAAATCATATTGAATAAATAAAATTTCGGATTGCTAAATGATAACTGGGTCCGGGGTTACAGGCAAATCCCGGAGGTTAAATAATGGTCGGGCCGCCATTTTGATAAAATCAAGATAAGCGGCTTTTTAATTTTATGAAAAGAAGATAAATGGAGATAAGGATATGTGGACGAAAGAGAATTTACAGGAAATGCTCAAACAAAAATTAGAAGGATACCAATTCATGGTTGTTTCAAACAGAGAGCCGTACAGTCACGAATATGAAGGACGTAAAATAAAATGCTTTAAAGCCATAGGCGGTTTGGTTACCGCCCTGGACTCCGTATTACAATCTACGGGAGGTACCTGGATAGCATATGGTTCAGGTGATGCAGACAAAGACGTTGTTGATAAAAATGATATAGTCAGGATGCCGGTAAATAATCCCAGGTATAACCTTAAACGAATATGGTTGACGAAAGAAGAAGAAAATGATTTTTATTATGGTTATTCAAACCAGGCATTGTGGCCGCTCTGTCATATTGTATACAGGCAACCTTTATTTAATGTTTCGCATTACAATACATACTTAAACGTAAACAAGAAATTCGCTGCTGCTGTGTTGGACATTGCCGGTAAAGAAAAATCGTTTGTATGGACACAGGATTATCAGATGTGTTTAGTTGCCAAATTTATAAAAGAAGCCAACCCCGGAATAATTACGGCACTCTTTTGGCACATACCATGGCCAAATCCGGAAGTGTTCAGAATATGTCCGCAAAAAATTGAAATCATGGAAGGTTTATTGAGTAATGATTTATTAGGGTTTCATATACATTATCATTGCCACAGGTTTCTTGAGGCTTGTGAACAGGAAATTGAAGCGAAAATACAATGGGAAGAAATGTCCGTTACCTATAAAGGTCATACTACTTTGGTAAGGCCGTTTCCAATAAGCATTGATACTCAAAATGTAGCTTCACAGGCAAACTTACATTTTGTAAAAAATGAAATTGACAATTTACCAGACGAAATAGACCCTCCGTATGAAATCCTTGCGGTTGGCGTGGATAGAATTGATTATACCAAGGGGATAGTAGAAAAACTATATGCAATTGACAGGTTTCTTGAAAAATACCCGCAATATCAGGGTAGATTTGTCTTTTTTCAACAGGGAGCATTGAGCAGGTTACATATCAAATATTATAAGGAATACATTGATAGAATACAGGCCCTTACTGAAGAGATAAACTGGAAATACCGTTGCGGTAAATGGTATCCGATTGTACTTAACAATAGAAGAACAGAATATTACAGACAACTTGCATTATACAGAGCAGCGGATATATGTATTGTGAGTTCATTACACGATGGTATGAATCTTGTATCAAAAGAATTTGTTGCTTCAAACACGGATTTTAAAGGTATGCTAGTACTATCAAAATTTACCGGTGCATCAAGAGAACTTAAAGAAGCGATTTTAATCAACCCTTATGATATAGAGAATTTTGCTGATTCTATAAAGGAAGCAATAGAATTGTCTCAGGATGAGAAAACAAGCCGTGTAAAGAAAATGCAGGAAACAATTGAAGAAAACAACGTTTACAAATGGGCAGGCAAATTTATTGAAAATCTGGCTAAATTATAATTAAATTTTAATTTATGAATTACCTGTATAATAACAAAACTATATTGAGAAAGATTAAAAAAAGTAATAAGATTTTACTTTTTCTTGATTATGACGGTACGCTTACGCCCATTGTTTCAAAACCCGAAGCAGCAGTTTTATCGCACAGAACAAAAAAAATACTTAAAATATTATCAAATGATTGCAGGTTTATATTGGTCGTCATAACAGGACGTTCTGTTTCCGACATAAAAAAACTTGTTGGGATAAACAGGATTATATATATTGGCAACCATGGGTTTGAAATAAAATTACCCGGCAAGGATATACTCTCTCCGGGAGACACAAAGAAACTGATGAAAGAAGTCAGTGCAGATATTAAATGTAGAATAAAAAACGTAATGGGAGCGTACCTTGAGGACAAAGGATTGACCCTGAGTTTACACTGGCGTAATGTAGATAAAGCGGATAATACTAATTTGAGAAAAATAACTAGAGGAATTAAGGAAGATTATTCCTCCAGATTAAGGTTTATTAAAGGCAAAAAAGTTTTGAATCTCGTCCCTCTGTCCGGGATAGATAAAGGGAAAATAGTGAATGCACTTTTAACACAGACTGTTTCAACCCGGAATAACGTCTCTATCGTTTATATAGGCGACGATGTAACCGACGAATATGCTTTCAGAGAATTGAAAGGGAAAGGCATAACAATACGTGTAGGCAGGAATATTAAATCAAGTGCCAGGTATTATTTAAATAATACCGGCGAGGTCTATAAATTCTTATATTTCCTAAAGAGAATGTATTAATATGAAAACTAAGGATATTATGACTCAATCTGTAACCACAATTACACGGGAAACAACTCTGAACAAAATACTTGATATTTTTAAAAATTTTCATACTTTTCCAATAGTACCTGTAATTGACGAAAATAAAAAACTTATCGGAGTTATTTCTCTAAAAAATATAGTAGAGATATTTGAACCTACAAAAAGTACCCTGATAAAATCAGCGCCATTCATTGACCAGAAGGAAGTAGATTTATTTGAATTAGAAATTACTGATGAAATGAAGCATTTATGTATAGCTGAAGATATGATGGAAAGTAAATTCGTTACATTGAATGAAGAAATGGATTTGAAAGAAGCATATAATCTTATGAGATTACATAATTTAGAGGAGATACTTGTAGTGAATAAAGAAAATATATTAGTAGGAAGGGTAGGTGTTTTTGATATAGTCCGTACAGTGTTTGTAACTAAAAAATAGCAGATAAAATATGAATACCTTATTAACTTTAGGCGTAATTTTTCTATCGGCACTTGTACTTGCTAAGGTAATAGATAAAATAAAGCTTCCTTCTGTGACAGCATATTTATTATTAGGACTTTTAATTGGTTATTCCTTTTTTAACATTATTCCTAATGAACTTATAAAAGCTACTGATTTAATTTCAAATATAGCATTAGGATTTATTGCATTTTCTATAGGCAGAAACTTCTCCTTCGATACTTTTAAACGGATAGGTAAGTCAATAATGTGGATTTCTATATTAGAAGCATCGGGAGCATGGTTAACTGTTACAATTTTATTCTTTTTGTTATTAAAACAGCCTATTTATATATCTCTCTTGTTTGGAGCTATATCTGCTGCAACAGCACCTGCGGCAACGGTTATGGTCGTGAGAGAATATAAGGCAAGAGGAAATTTTACCAATGTACTTTTAGGAGTAGTTGCAATTGATGATGCATGGTGTTTAATAATATTTTCTATTTCGCTTGCTATTGCTAAGGCTTTGAATATCCCCGGAGTAAATCCTCATTTGATAAGAGTAATATTTAGCTCAATAAAAGAAATATTTGGTGCGCTTATACTTGGCGGAATCGTTGCTTTCATTATGTCTGTTTTAATAAAACACATACGAACACAGACAGAATTTCTTATATATACATTAGGATTTGTGTTGCTTAACACCGGGTTGGCTATATTGCTGCATTTTTCAGTTCTGCTCAGTAACATGTTTCTTGGAACGGTGATAATAAATATCAACAGAACAAGTGATAAATTTTTTGATACTTTAAGCAGTATTGATTCACCAATATATCTTTTATTCTTTGTCCTTGCAGGTGCAAATTTCGAGCTATCAGCATTAAAAAACATTGGTTTATTAGGGATATGTTATATAATCTTCCGTGTATCCGGTAAAGCATTAGGCGGATTCTTAGGCGGACAGATTTCCCAAGCACCTGAGAATGTAAAAAAATATATCGGATTAGGTTTGATTCCGCAGGCTGGTGTAGCACTTGGTTGTGCATTGATAGCAAAAGCGAATTTTCCTTCTGTTGGTAGATTTGTATTCAATACAGTAGTTGCTACAACAATTATATATGAAATTATAGGTCCAATATGTACAAAACTTGCTCTACAAAAAGCGGGAGATATACCAACTTTTGTCAGTAAACCCATTGAACAGAAAAACATCTAATGCTCGGGAGGCGACTATATGTTAAAAGATATTTTAAGCACCTCTTTCTTAGATAATCGTATTTCAGACTACATACTTTTTATACTAATTTTTATCGCAGGTATATTAGTAATTAGAATACTTAAAAACATCATTTTAAGTCGTCTTAAAAAATGGGCAAGTAAAACCACCACTACATTGGATGATTTTTTAATTCATGCATGTGAAAAAATATTGATTCCTTTATTGTATTTTGGTATTTTTTACCTGTCCCTGCAAAACCTGAACGTAAATCCCTCATTAATTAAAGTTATACAGGTACTGGGTATCGGTTTATTGACTTTCTTCGGTATTCGTTTTGCAGTATCAATGCTCAGTTATATAATTGACTCATATTTATCAAAGAAAGAAGCAGATACCACCAAAACACAAGGTATAAAGGTAATACTTCCTGTACTAAAAGTAGTTATATGGGGTATAGGCATTACTTTTTTATTAGATAATTTAGGATTTAAAATTTCAACTGTAATTGCGGGTTTAGGTATCGGCGGTGTAGCAGTCGCTTTAGCAGCTCAGGCAATTTTAGGCGACTTATTCAGTTATTTTGCCATACTTTTTGATAGACCATTTGAAATTGGTGATTTTATCATTATTGGAGATTGCCTGGGAGTTGTGGAACATATTGGAATTAAAACTACGCGTATCCGCAGTCTCGGCGGAGAACAGTTAGTATTTTCCAATAGCGACCTTACTAATTCCCGTGTCCGCAACTATAAAAGGATGGAAAGACGCCGTGTAGTTTTTAAACTCGGCGTCACCTATCAAACCACTCTTCAGCAATTAAAAGAAATACCGATAATAATTGCCAATATTATAAAAAATACTAAAAACGTAGAGTTTGACCGGGTACATTTTTTCTCGTACGGTGATTTTAGTCTTATTTTTGAAATAGTTTATTATGTTCTCAGTAGTGATTATAACAAATATATGGATGTCCAGCAGGAAATTAATTTTGCAATCAAGGAAGGGTTTGAAAAACAAAAAATAGAGTTCGCTTATCCGACACAAACACTGTATTTGACAAAAACATAAATTAGTAGTTACTTAGGAATTCACCCTTTAGGGTTTTATCCGCAGGATTATCTAATTTATAAAAGGCTAAAGCCTTAATTCCGTCAAAAAAGAAATTCCTATACTATTAAATTAAAGCTTTTGGCTCAAGATTGGGGGTGATGAAAAAAACTAAAAGAGATTGTTAATTCGGAAAAACATTTCCGAGAGTAGTCTAATAATTACAAAAGGAGGCAGAAAAATGTACGACGATGATTTAACTAAGGGTATAAATAAGGCAAAAGAGAAAATGCAGTCCGTAATGAAAAAAGGGCCGCTGATACCCGTGCTTATTATTGCGGGTATTCTGATATTTTTCATGTATTTAGCGCCCTGGGTCCAGATTGGGCCTGGTGAAAGAGGAATTGTCCTTAATTTTGGTGCTGTTCAAAAGAACGTATTTGGAGAAGGGCTGCATTTCAGGATACCTGTGGTGCAGAAGATTGCCGTAATGGATGTCAAGGTTCAGAAATCCGTAACAAATGCCGCGGCTGCATCGTCTGACCTTCAGGAAGTGACCTCGGATGTTGCACTTAATTATCACATAGTGCCGGACAAGGCAAATCTTGTCTATCAGAATATAGGTGTACAATTTAAGGAACGAATTATAGACCCTGCGGTGCAGGAGGTGGTAAAAGCTGTGACAGCCAGGTATACAGCAGAAGAGCTTATCACAAAGAGGCCGGCAGTAAGCGAGGCAATGAGAGCAAACCTTGCTGAAAGACTTTTAAAGCATAATATAGAGGTTGACGCATTTTCTATCGTCGGGTTCAGCTTCTCCAAGGCATTTACGGAAGCGATTGAGTCAAAACAGACAGCGGAACAGCTTGCGCTAAAAGCAAAGAGAGACCTGGAGAGGATAAAGATAGAGGCAACACAGACAATTACAGCAGCCAGGGCAGAGGCCGAATCCCTGAGACTCCAGAAAGCAAATATTTCAACCGACCTTATAGAACTCAGGAAAATAGAGGCAAACCTTAAGGCTATAGACAAATGGAACGGGATACTGCCTCAGGTTACGGGTAGCGGTGCAATACCATTTATAGGAGTAGGAGACATACAGAAAAAATAATCCAATAATCTTGTCTGGAGTAGAATATGTGTAAGACAAAAATTATTTGTACCATAGGTCCTGCATCAGAAAAACCTGCTACGATAGAAGGAATGATAAAATCAGGCATGGATATTGCACGGCTGAATTTTTCACACGGCACTCACGAACAGCACGAAAAACGTATGGTTATTATAAGAAAAGCATCAAATAAATTGAATAAAAGCATAGGGATTATGCAGGATTTACAGGGTCCGAAGATTCGCATCGGTAAATTCAAACCAGGTATAAAAAGCATAGTCTTACAACCCGGGGAGAAATTTATTTTAACTACTGAAAATTACCCGGGAGGGGATAGAAACAGAGTCAATTTAGATTATAAAAGATTGCACAGGTACCTTGCTAAAAACGATAGAATATTTCTTGATGATGGTAAAATAGAACTATTAGTAAAGAAGGTTGTTAATAGAAATATTGAATCCGAAGTGATTGTCGGCGGTGAATTATCGGAACGTAAAGGGGTCTCTTTACCGGACAAGACTATACCGCTGCCTGTTATTACTCAACAGGATATAAATGATTTGGATTTCGGCATGAAACTGGGAGTAAATTACATTGCAGTATCCTTCACAAGGAAAAAAGAGAATATTCTGAAAATAAGAAGTATGCTTGGAAACAATAACGGGATATCGCTAATCGCTAAAATTGAAGATGTTGAGGGATTAAATAATATTGACGGCATAATTGATGTTTCCGACGGTATAATGGTTGCACGCGGTGACCTGGGCGTATGCTTACCAAGAGCGAAAGTGCCTGTAATACAAAAGGAAATAATCCGGAAGTGTCGTAAATCGGGTAAACCGGTAATAGTTGCAACACAGATGCTTGATTCTATGACAATAAACCCTCATCCGACTCGCGCAGAAGTAAGTGATGTCGCTAATGGCGTGTTAGACGGGGCGGATTGTTTAATGCTTTCAGGCGAAACATCTGTAGGAAAATATCCGGTTGAAACAGTGCAGGAAATGAGTAGAATCATTAATGCAATAGAAAAATCCGCTGATTACCGAAAAATCTTAACTTCGGAAGAATTTTATCCACAGGAACACGGATTAATTCAAGGGTTAGGCCTGGCGATTGATAAACTTTCACAGGTTGGTAATGCGGAAGCAATAATCTGTTTAACTAAAACCGGGGGTACGGCAAAAATAATTTCACGGTATCGTCCGCAATTACCGATAATTGCTGTTACGGTAAATAAAACGATTGCGATGAGATTACTTATCTATTGGGGGATAAAAGTTTTAATTGGTAAAAAAGTAAAGGACGTGGAACAGAATTATAAAACATTTATCAGGCAGGTAAGAAGAGAATATCTGGTTAATAAAGGTGATATCGTAATCATTACAAGCGGAATAAAAGAAAAACCATTTCAGGCAAATATTTCTGTAGTTGAAGTCTAAAATGAAAAATTTATCCAATTTTGAAAATGAACCGCTCTGGTATAAAGATGCAATAATTTACGAACTGCACGTAAAATCATTTTACGATAGCAATGATGACGGTATTGGTGATTTTAAGGGACTTACTAAAAAATTAAATTATATAGCAAACCTCGGCGTAACTGCCATCTGGCTGCTTCCGTTTTATCCTTCACCGCTCAAAGATGACGGGTATGACATTTCTGATTATATGAATATACATCCGAATTACGGAACACTGAAAGATTTTAAGGAATTCCTGAAGGAAGCACATAAAA
>Ga0210056_1003030_pt1 | contig 13817 bp, 12 predicted proteins | sample CryGeyCG2014_080_2_FD_183965 | JGI IMG/M metagenome (GOLD analysis project Ga0210056, IMG submission 183965) | Groundwater microbial communities from aquifer - Crystal Geyser CG07_land_8/20/14_0.80 (SPAdes) (version 2) | ecosystem: Environmental > Aquatic > Deep subsurface > Groundwater | place... | reverse complement strand
TAACCCATTTTTCGCTTGCGTCACCCATTTTGGTGATGCGAAATTTATATATATCTGTTTTTGTGGCGTTTATAAAATTTGTTCTTTTATACTGTCAAAGTCAGGAGACCAAGGCTAAAATAAATACCATTCTTAATACTAATTTTTTCATCTTAATAAAATTTAAATTAAATGTTTTCTTGACCCTTTTTGAAAAAATCTCCATACTATAAAAAGTTATGGGTTTTCGATGAGGCATTTTCTGACCAAAAAACTGTATATTTGCCTTCCTCCGGTTTAAATTTGGCTAGTTCATAGGCAAGTTGGGTTTTAAATTAATCATAGTCGTTTATAATTTTTTAATGCTCTTAACCGGAGGAATTTTTATTTTCCCAGGTCTAAAGTTTTAAAGTATTTTATTTTTAAATCGCACGCGTTTTAAAGTATGTTATTAATATTTAATGATATAACATTTTAATGCGTTAAACGTAAACTTAAAAAAAATAAAAAACAAATTTTTTCCCGTAAAAAAAGTATGGGTTTTCCCTACTTTTAGTATGGGAAAAATTTGGAGGCTTAGTGAAGTTTAAAAATACTTAATATGCTGATATATATATATATATATATATATCGTTTTTTTGAATCACAGCTATCAAAAAAATAAAATAATTTAGATAAAATAGTAAATTTTTTTCAAAAAAAATACTCCAAAAATTGTTTAACAAACGCAGAAAAGTGCACAACCTCACATTGGGCTTTTAAATGCTAAAAGGGCTATAACCATAAAGTGGCGCTTTGAGTTGCATTATAAAACCATTTATCCTGTTTTAATTTCAGCAATTTAGTGTGGCAAATAACTTATTGACTTACTTTTGTAGCTTTTAAAATCAAGAATGTCAAGAGACGCACAATTAAAACAAGATTATCAAAAAATACAAAGCCTCGTTGCTAAAAAGTTTAACGATGGTGTTTTGCCCGATTTAGAGGCTTTAATTTATCTAATCGGCGTTCAAGAGTTGGGAAAGGGTTATCAAAAATTCAAGAAAGATGATAATGTAAACCTTATGCACATAGCTATTTGCAAACTTTTAGAGCCTTTGGGTTTTTATGAATTTGATTTTTTTGATGCAGATGGTTGGCCACACTACAAGGTAAAAGAGGCGCTTCCTTTTTTAAAACCCGGCGAGCAAAGTGTGATGATGAAAGAAGCTATTGTACAGTATTTTAAAACACAAGGCTTAATTTAAATAGCCTGATATAATTTTCCCGGCAAGGGTTTTACCATTCCTTTTAATTCTAAATTAAATAAAATTGTTACGGTTTTAAAAATGGGCATTTTACATTGCAGGGCAATTAAATCGAGTTGCTGCTTGCCATTTGTATTTAAAAATTCATAAATGGTCGCTTCTTCATTATCCAATTGCACAAATAATTGTTTTTGAACCGATTTAGTTATGGTTTTTGTCTCCCAATTCAGCAAATAAGCCAAATCGACTACACCGCTATAAAGTGCAGCCTGATTGGTTTTAATCAAATTATTGCAGCCCACACTATATTTATCGGATAATTTACCCGGAACGGCAAACACATCGCGGTTATACGAATTGGCAATTCCCGCTGTGATGAGAGAACCGCCTTTTGAAGCCGATTCTATTACAATAGTCGCTTCAGATAAGCCTGCAATAATGCGATTGCGCTTTATAAAATTTTCCTTATCGGGATTGGTATCCGACCAAAATTCGGTCATCAATCCACCGTTTTCTTGCATGTGCACAGCGGCTTTTTGATGGGCACTTGGATAAATGCGGTCTAAACCATGTGCCAAAACAGCAATGGTTTGAAGGTTATTTTTAATGGCTAATTGATGGGCAAAAATATCGATACCATAAGCCAATCCGCTAACAATAACTGGATTAAAAATCAGTAAATCAGCGATAAGTGCCTCTAAAACTTCTTTTCCATAATTGGTAATATTCCGAGTGCCAACAATGCTAATAATTTTTTTATTCTTTAAATCGATAGCGCCTTTAGAAAATAGAACGATAGGGGCATCGGGGCAATGTTTGAGCTTTTCGGGATAAGATTCATCGGTAATAAGTTGACAAATAATGTTGTTTTTTGAGATAAAAGCAAGTTCTTTTTCGGCTGCTTCAAATAGCGTTTTATTTTTTAGTGCATGGGTAACTTTTGAACCAATACCCGAAATTTTTGACAGTTGCATGGTTTTTTCTTTAAAAACCGCTTCGGCACTGCCACAGTGAACAAGCAATTTTTTAGCAATTACCGCCCCAACACCTTCGGCTTGTTGTAAAGCTAAATAATATAATAGGGCTTGTTGATTCATAAAAAATAAAAAACTCTAAGATAATAAGATTTGTTAATAAAAATCCCCTTTGTTATTGAATTTGTGAGCCTAATTTTTTTACATTTGTTTTTGATGAACATAACCAACTACATAAGCGATTTATTATACCGATACGAATGCGTAATTATTCCCGATTTTGGGGGTTTTATAAGCAATGCTAAATCGGCTTACCTCAACACGCAAAACAACACGTTTTACCCCCCCTATAAAGCCTTGACTTTTAACGCTAATTTGGTTCAAAATGACGGATTATTAGCTAATTATATCGCTAAAGCGGAAGGGTTTTCGTATGATCAAGCGCTTGTTGTTATTAAAGAAACCGTTGCTATTTGGCAAGGCGATTTAAAAAATAAATCAACTGTAGAACTCGATAAAATTGGAAGTTTTAATTTGAACCCACAAGGTCAAATTGTGTTTGAACCTCAATTAAATACCAATTATTTAACCACTTCTTATGGGTTAAGCAGCCTTATTGCCAGTCAAATTTTAAGTGCCAAAGCGCAGCCTGTTATCAAATTAAATAACCAACCTAAAGTATTTTTAAAATATGCAGCTGTTTTTGTTATTGGATTGTCAATCATTGGGGTTAGCAATAAATATTATCAAGATTACCAGCTAGTTAAACAAAACGAAAAGGCGCAAGCACAGCAATTGGCTGTTCAAAATAGAATACAAGCGGCTACTTTTGTTATAAGCAATCCCTTGCCGAGCATCACCTTGCAAAACACTTATGAGCCAAAAAACTTTCATGTGGTAGCAGGCGCTTTTAGAAATCCGGCAAACGCAGTTAAAAAACTAAACGAGCTTAAAAATCAGGGTTTTAATGATGCGGCCATTATCGGATTAAACCAATGGCAATTGACGCAAGTGGTTTATGGAAGTTTTGCTTTAAAAGAAGAGGCTCAGGCGCTTCTGAACAAAATTAGACGAACCGATACAGAAGGCGTTTGGTTGTTGATTCAAAATCAATAAACTAAACTGAATTTGAGCAAAATGCTACGCTCATAATTTTAAAACATAAAACCAATGACCGCTAAAACACCCAAAGATTCCGTAACTATTTTAACAGATATGGTGCTTCCTGGCGAAACAAATCCACTCGACAACCTTTTTGGAGGTGAGCTTTTGGCGCGTATGGATCGGGCTTCAAGCATTGCCGCCCAACGCCATTCACGAAGAATAGTAGTAACCGCATCAGTAAATCACGTGCATTTTGCAAAGGCAATTCCCGTGGGAAGTGTGGTTACCATTCAGGCAAAAGTGTCACGTGTTTTTAATTCGTCTATGGAAATATATTTAGATGTTTGGATAGAAGATCGGGAATCGGGCGAACACACCAAGGTTAATGAAGCAATTTACACCTTTGTAGCGGTAGATAATACCGGAAAACCCGTAACAATTCCTCAAATTATTCCCGAAACCGACCTAGAAAAACAGCGTTTTAATGGAGCATTGCTCCGAAAACAATTGAGCTTGGTGCTATCTGGCAGGATGAAACCTCGCGAGGCAACTGAATTAAAAGCGCTTTTTGTTTAACTTATTTTTTAATCCAAAGTTCTGGATCAATTGTTTTAACCTCTTTAAATAACACAAATGCCAAGATGGTTTGACCAGATAAATTATCGGTGTGAATCACGCCAATGGCCTGTTTGGTTGTAACTTTTTCGCCCTTTTCAACCAGTACTTGGTCTAAATTTTTATAAACACTAATATAATTTCCATGCTGAATTAAAACCGCTTTTTGTCCGCCCGGAATAACCTGAACGGCCAATACCACGCCATTAAAAACGGCGCGCGCTTTTGAACCCTTTTCGGTTGCAATTCTAATGCCATTGCTTTGAATGGTTGCCGATTTAACCACCGGATGTGGCTGCGTGCCATAACCCAAAACAATCAATCCCTTTTCAATGGGCCAAGGCAGTTTTCCTTGATTTGAAACAAACTCGGCAGCAAGCGCTTTAGCTTCGGGCGTTAATCTAAATTCGGCTAATTTTGAACCTTTATCGCCTTTAACATTTGTTTTAGAAATGGCTTCTTTAATCAGGTTCTCAATTTTGAGATTTAAGGCATTTTCTTCTTTTTGTTTTTTGCGGATATCGGCTAAATATTTTCGACCTTGTTTTTTAATTTTATTGGCTAAAACCTTTCGGTCTTCGCGCTCATTTTTAATGCGATCTTGTTCTTTTTGAGCTTCAGTTAAAAGCACCTTTTTTTCTCCTTTTTTTACCTTTAAAGTATCGTTAAACTGCTTTAAAATAATACTTTGTTTTACTATTTCAAGTCCTTGATGCTTTCTGTAATCGGTGTATTGTTGCATGTATTTTAAGCGGTTATAAGCTTGCGTAAAATCTTTTGCAGATAAGAGAAACAGCATTCTGTTTTCGGCGGTTTTGTTTTTATAAGCCTTTAAAATCATTTTGGCATAGTCGGCTTTTAGCACCTCAAGCGATTTTAATAAACTGTTGAATTTTCTCTGATTTTGTGAAAGGTCATTCGATAATAAATTGAGTTCTTTGTCATAGGTGTTTATCAGTTTTGTTCTAACCGAAATTTGTTTATCTAAATCGGCTATCTGCGAAAGCGCCGATTTTTCATTGGTTTTTGTTTTGATTAACAAATCATTTATCTGTCTAATTTCTCTTTGTAAATCTTCGCGTTGCGCCTCCAATTCATCCTTTGTTTGCGCCATTAGTTGACACGAAATCAAAAAGATAAGACCAAATAAAAATGGTTTCAAAAAAAGAAAAAATCGTTTGGCTAAGCTCATTTAATGTCAAGCATTTTATAGCCTTTAGGAATTTTAAAAGGATAACTTAAAGGCAGGTCAAATTTAAGAGAATTATAGGTTAAATCAACTTTAATAGATTCTTTTTCATTTTTAGCTTCAACGGTCATTTTATTTGGAAAAATAACTGCGGTTGTAGTGTCAAAACCTAGGTAACTAAAGGCTAAAAATTCTTTTTTATTTTTAGAAAACTGTTGTTTATTTAGTTTAAAATTTTCGGAATTTACCCAATATTCAGCGGTGCTTTTATCAATTTTATTTTTAGCTTTTAGCTCGTAACTGCGATCACTTATTGAGAGTATAAAATCAATATTATCAATTGATTCAGCCGGTTGTGCAAACAAAATATTTTGAATTTTATCGAAGTTTAAATCGGCTTTAAGCCACGAATTTAACAAAGAAAAATCACCATCAAAATAGGTGTTATTCAGCTTTTCATAGTAGCTAACGCGATGGGGCGTGATGAGCATTTTTGCCACGGGAATGCCACCAATTGCCGTTAAACTTATCCAAATAACACTATCTTTTTCAATTCGCAAGTTTGCCGTGATAACCTGTTTACTTTTGGCGGCTGTAAATTTTACCTTTATTTTAGCGCTTATTGTTTTAGCTTGAACCAAAGCGCGTTCTATATTTTGTGTTATTTGTTGGGGTGAAAGCGTTTTTAAAGCCGTACGGTTTGCCACTGTTGACGTGCTTTTGCAGGCACTAAACAAACCAAAAAATAAGAGTGAAATAAAAATGTATTTGGTCATAAATTAATTTATAATTGTGAAGCCCGTTTTTGATATTCGTTTGCCTTTGGCATATTATTCAAGCCTTTATAGCTTTCAAAATAAGCGAGGTAATATTTTTTTTTCATCAATTTATCAATGGCAAAATCAATCCCATTTTCTAAGTGTTCTAAAGCCGTTTGATAATTTTTTAGCGCATTGTTAGCTTCGGCGGCGTAAAGATATAAAAGGGCCTGAGATGGAAAAATTTCAAGCGCATTTGTAACCTCTTGCTTGAGCATTTCATAAAGCTTTTGCTCCGATTCAAGTGCTAAAATTTGCTTGAGCAAGTCATAATTTTGCAATTTTTGATAGGCGGTTTTTAAGCCTTCTAAATTGTTTGTATTTGAATCATTAACTATATTTGGTTGTGTAATTTCAGGTTCTAAAAGTTGGTGTTCAATCTTTTTTAGTTGCTTGTTTAATCCCCGTTCTTTTTTGATAATATTTAACAAATTGAGCGCATTTTTGGTATCGTGATTATCGATATACAAGCTTAATAATTCTGTTTTCCTCAACGGATTTAAGGTGATAATCTGTTTTTGAAACCCAATGGCTTCGGCATAATTTTGTGCCGCCACAGCGAGGTCTTTAGCGTGCTCAAGTAACCAAATATTAGTGGGTTCTAGCTTTAAAGCTTTTTGGAGATTTTGTTTAGCTTCAAAATAATTTTTTTGCCAATAAAAGTTTTTTGAGCGCTCAAATAAAACGGCCACATTGGCGCTATCTATTGCAATACAAACATCTAGCGCTTCAACAGCCTTGTCAAAATTGCCGATGGCTTTTTGTTTTAAGGCTTCAAAAAAGGACGTTTCAAAACTCAATTTATCGGCTTCTGAGAGCACTTTTTGTGCTAAAACATTCGAAGAATAAAATCCTACAAAAAGTAAAATCACAAAAAAAGCGTTTATTTTCATCAGATTAAATTGCTGTAATCTCCTAGACTTACTTGCGTAAAATGCCCATCAAAAACCACGTGATTACCTATCATTGCTTGGTCTAAATTGGCATTGCTAATTTTTACATCGTCCTGAATTAAGGAATTGGTAATGGTGGCGTTAAGCACCACACTATTTTCGCCTAATGACACGTTTGGACCAAGCGTCGTGTTAATTAATTTTACATTTTTACCGATATAACAAGGCTGGATAACTTTAGAATTTTCGAGAATAATATCGGTAGCAACCAAATTTACACCATCTTGTTGCGCAAATTTTAAAACGCTGGTATTGGTTTCAATGGTTACCGCTTTGTTGCCACAATCCATCCAAGCGCTCACTTGTCCGGGGACAAATTTAAGACCTTTTTCTTTTAAACTTTCGAGCGCATTTGTCAATTGGTATTCCCCTTTTTCTTTTAAATCATTATCCAATAAATATTTAATGGCATCCCGTAAGCGTTCGGCCGCTTTAAAATAGTAAATTCCAATAATTGCCAAATCGGAAACAAAAGTTACGGGCTTTTCTACAAAATCAGTTATAAAACCATCGTGCAATTTAATCACCCCAAAAGCACTCGGGTCTTTAACTTGTTTTACCCAAATGGCTCCATCGGCTTGATCGTTAAGTGTAAAATCGGCTTTAAAAAGCGTGTCGGCAAAAGCGATTACACAGGGCCCATTTAAGGCTTTTTGTGCACAGTAAATGGCGTGAGCCGTACCGAGCGCTTCTTGCTGAACAACCACCGAGCCTTTTGCATTAAGTGCTTTGGCTATTTTGAGAAGGTTTTCAGTTGTATTTTTGGGAAAACTAGGACCGATGATAAAGACAATTTCCTCAATTTTTTGTTTGACCACTTTGGCAATATCTTCTACTAAGCGTTGCACGATTGGCTTACCGGCAATTTTAGTCAAAGGTTTTGGGATGCTTAAGGTATGAGGGCGTAATCTAGAGCCGATACCGGCCATGGGGACAATAATTTTCATGAATTAGCTTGTTAAATATAAAATTCAAAGATACCAAAAATTCACAGCGCCAAAAATCTTAAAAATAATAAATAAACGCACCTTTTTGTGAAGTATTGTAAAAGCTGATTTTTAATTGTGAGCACGTGCGTTGCCAAAGGGTGATTAGCGATTTATAATTGGAGCCATCGGCGATGATTAATTTTGGTTTTTGTTGCAAAATGAGGCGCTCTAAATTGAGCTTTGGCGATTCGGTTAACACCACTATATCTATTTGTTTAATCGGTTCAAAAACAGCTGATTTATCGACTACTAAAACTTTTTTATCATTGATTAAGAATAGGTTTTGATTGGTTTTTAAAACTTCAAAATTTGTTATTTGTGAGCCTATTTTAAAGTTGGTTAACACTGCATTATCCAATCGGTCGGAAGTTCTTAATATTTTTAAATCAACGCCGTTTTTTAAGGCTATTAAGGGTGTTTTGTAATTGTTAAATACAATAAATTCGTTTGTTTTGGCAGATTGATATTTTTGATAAATCAATACCGATTGCAGACTTAAAACCGATAAACACACCAAAATGGTGCGGTAAAATGTCTTTTGGCTCATCCAATAAAAAGCACTGATTATTACCAAATAACATGTCAACATCAGCAATAGCGAAAATGAAATGTTCTTTAATAAAAAGGCTTCTTGATGCGCAATAAAAACAATAAATTGATTAAGGACAAGAATAATAAATTGATAAATAGCTATAAAAATTGCCGGCAAAAAACCAATGTAAGCCAGCAACATAAAAAGCAAGCCTAAACCCAAAATGGTGCCTAAAAATGGAAGAATGACCATATTTGTTAAAAAAAACAGTCCGGGAAATTGATGAAAATAATACAAACTCAGGGGTAAAACGCCGAGTTGCGCAGCGGTAGAAACCGTTAATAATTGCCAAAAATAATGGACGACTTTAAATTTTGGATGCCAAATATTTACTATTTTGGGTTGGATGAGCACAATTGCCAAAACAGCGAGATAACTCATTTTAAAACCTACATCAAACAAATAGAGCGGGTTAAGAAGCAAAAGAATCAAGGCCGATAGCGCCAAAGTATTCAGAATAGCCGTTTTACGATTGATAAATAACCCAAAACCAATTGCCGTAAACATGCTGGTTGCGCGAACCACCGATGAACTCAACCCGGCAATGATGGCGTAGCACCACAAGATAAGAACCAATAAAATAAGTTTAATTGTTTTGCCGTTTTTTAAAGATTCTAAAGGTTTTAAAACAAAGCTAATCAGCAACATGATAATGCCAATGTGCAAACCCGAAATGGCTAGAATGTGAATAGCACCTGCAGCGGCATAACTTTGACGTAAATCGGCATCTAACTCGTTGCGTTCGCCTAAAAGTAAGGCCTTAACAACGGCTAATTCATTGCCTTTTAGCCCTTTTTTTTCAAACTCATAAATAATTTTATCCCGAATGTTGCTCGCTATTACTTTAACAGAATGGCTTTTTAAATTTAACAAGCGCACCTCAACAGGTGAAGCAAAAATTTGATTGTAAATCTGATTTTGAGCTAAATAAGATTTATAGTCAAACTGGAATGGATTTTTTGCGCCCTCAACTTCACTAATAAGCGCATTTGTAAAAACAAAGTCACCTACTTTTAAAGGTGTTTCAAGGCTGTCTTTTTTAATATTTAGCAAAAGCTTTCCTCTGGTGGCTTGCTGATTTACCTGTTGAACTTCAGCCTCATATTTTAGATAATTTTTAGAGGGTTTTAGCACTTGGTTTATCGATAAAACTAAGGCGTTTTCCTGCTTTATAAAATGGGTATAATGATTTTTAAGAGGCGGCTCTTGGGCAAAAGTAAACCTACTTGCGCCAATCGCCAAAAACATCAAAAAGGTAGCCACTGCAAAATAATACCGTGGATTAAACAGGTGTTTTGAAATGAAATAAGTCACTAAAAGTACGCTGAATGCTAGGGTTAACAACAACCAAGACACCGCTAAGGTGAGGGTAAAATAATGGCTAAAGGTAATTCCGATAATTAAACCAAAAGCGAGGTGTATAGATATATGTTTTGTCACTTTTTAGAACAATAATTTGTTTAAAAGAACAGATAATTAGAGGGATAGCAATTATTTTTATTGAAATAGATAGTTAAACAGTTGGTAAAGTATGCTAAGTAAAAATTTAAAGAATAAATAATTTAAACGAACTTTAATCATATTACTCCGCTACAGGACTTGGGTAAAACCGGGGGGTAACTTCGTTGAGGGAAGTCAATTTTAGCCACAAAGCCCTAGTAGGGACGTAATATCAATGAAACAAATTCAATTTATAAGACTCAAAGTATTTATTATTAAGTGATAAGCAATGCTATTTTACACAATAATATAAATCTTTAGCTTTAGGTCCATATTTTTTATAAGCCAATTCAAAGGCTTCTTTATAATCTTTTGCCACTATTTCAAAAAGCGGTTTTCTTATTTTGATTTCCTCGAAGAAAATCCAGGTACGACTGACATTAAACTCAACAGTTGGTTGGGTTTTATCGGAATTATCATCCATAGATTTTCATATTTAACTCATTAACAATTTAATTACATTCAACCAATCAAATAAAACGCCTATCAACTAAATTTAGCCGACAATTTCTCCTATCATTTTATTTTGTTAAAACGAAATGATAAACAAAACTAACCAGCGGGTTACCTTATTGTAATAATTTCATATAAAAATAGCTATTTTAAAATAGGGTGAGTGTAATTTTCCCGTAAAAAAAGTATGGTTTTTCCCTACTTTTAGTATGGGAAAATTTTGGCATTTTATCGACCAAAAAAGAGTCAAAATATTGATTTACTTAGTTTTAAAAAACAGTTGGTAATTTACTTATAGTAAAGTGCGATTTTTTTTGTAAAAAAAGTAAACTATTTTGTAAAAAATAAGTGTCCAAATTCTGCTAAAAGATTCGCGAAGTGGTAGGCTATTTAATTTAAAATAACGGGAATGTTATTTAAATAAACCCTTTTTCTCTGGCATTTATTATTAAGCTTCTGTCATTGCGCACTTCAACCTCAAAAAGATCCATCAAGCGTTGTTTTCGTTTTTCTAATCCGTTTAATGAAAGTGGTAACATTTCGGCTAGGTCAATCATACGTGTGCCTAGCGATAATTCATAAAGCAATTTTCGGTCAATATCATCTATTGTGATGTTGATTGTTAATTGTTTGCGTATTACCTGCATCACCGTTTCACTATAAAAAGATTTGTTGTTTAAAATAAGGTCAATGGCATTGACTAATTCCTTTGGCGTGATATCATTTTTTATTAAAAAACCTTCTGGATTTATGCTTTTAAAGATATTTTGAATTCTTAAATTATCGCTAAATGAGGTAACGACTATAATTTTGGCTTTGGGTATTTGTTTTCTAATCAGCACCCCTAAATCCTCTCCCGATAAAATATTATTTTCTAAGGATGGTGGTAAACCAATATCTAAAAAAACAAGATTTGACTCCTTTTTTTTCGTTTTTATCTCCTTAATTAGTTCAATGGCTTCATCACAATTATAAGCGCTATGAATACTAAACTCAAGGTCATTATTCAATGAGCTTAAATAAAACAAGGCACTTTGATAAGCCTCCGTAATTAATGGATGGTCATCTATAAGTAAAACGTTATATTTTTGCGACGCATTTTTGCTCATCTAAAATCAACTTATTATCGGTTTTTCCCCTTGCTAAAAGGTTTCCAAATATACAATTTTATTGTTAGGATTAAAATGCAAAGCGCTTTGAGTGAAAATTTCACTAAACCCTAATTAAGAAATTGCATTTGAAATTAATAAGGTGGTTCCTTTGTTAATGGTAGAACTAATGCTAAGGCTACCGTTGAGTTTCTCTACCCTTGAACGGATATTTTTTAAACCAATGCCGCTTTTTGTTTTGTTAACATTAAAGCCAACCCCATCATCTTGAATTTTTAAAACAAGTAGCTTGTCTTTGAGTTTGAAATCAATAATTACCTTAGATGCTTTGGCATGTTTGTTGATATTTTGCAAGGATTCTTGTATGATTCGGTATAAGTTGATTTTTAAGTTTTCATTTATGGATGGCCAGTTAATCAATTTATCACAATTAAGCACGGTTTTAAATCCGCCAATGGCATCTTGGCTAGCCAAAAGGTCTTTGATAACTAACAAAAAATTAGATTGTGAGGTTAATAACTCATTTTTTAAGGCGTGAGATATGGCTCTAATTTCTTTTTCAATTTTTTGAATTTCATCAACGCCGTTGTTAAATTTTTCTAAGCTGGGTGCATCGCCTGTCAAATTTAAAAAGCCAAGGCTCATACGGGTTCCAAACAGTTTTCCCAAAACGCCATCGTGCAATTCTTCGGCAATTCGCTGACGCTCTTTTTGTTGCCCCTCTGCCAATTTAGTTTGTTTTTCGATAATGAGCCCATAAATTTGCTCATTGGTTTTTTGCTGTTGCTGTTCAAAAGCCAATTCTTTTTTCCGCGCTTGTTGGCGTTTGGCTAAGTAAAGAACGCTCAGTATCAAAAGGAGTAAGGTGCTGGTTAAGATTATCCAAACGCGCTGGTTTGTTAAAACATCGGTTTTTTTAATATAGGTATCGGTTTCAAATTGAATTCTGGTAAATTTGTTATGCAGGGCGCGTTCACTTATTAACAAACTGTCTTTTAGGTTGACATAGGTTTTTAAATAACTTGAAGCTTTTAGGGGGTCGATGCTTGAAAGCAGTTTTAGGGCGTTTAATTTATCTCCGTTATTATTGACTTGTGTCGCTAAATTTAAGGCTTCTTTTGTATAAGCAATGGCACTTGCGGTGTCTTTATAGGCAAAATAAAATTCTGCCATGTGCAATTTGCTATTAAAAATTCCTGTAGTATAATTAAGGCTATCTCTAATTTTTAAGGCGCTATTAAATTGCTGGCGCACATGGGTAGTATCACCACTCTTAAACTGGTTATAGGCTAAATTGTCGATTAAAAGGGCGTAAGTATAGCTGTCGTCAGATTTTAAATGCTTATTTTCTAGTGCTTTTTTGAAATTGTTAACGGCTTTTTCGTATTCTCCTTTTTGTTCATATACCAAACCAATGTTATTTAGCGTTTTCTCATAAAGCACTCCCTTTTTTTCTATTTTTTTTAGATAATCTAGCGCTTTTTGGTTAGCCTCCAAGGCCTTGTCATAATCGTTTAGGTCTAAATAAATCAGACCCAAATGATTGTAGCACTCATAGAGGCTTTTGTCTTTATTTAAAGGCTCATACTTAGCGATGGCGTTGTAAGTCAAAATTTCGCTTTCAATGGGATTGTGCAAGCGCCCCTGGATAAAAGCCATATTATAGAGCATCTTTCCCGAATGGTAGTCGTCGCGCAAGGCGTTAAAATAAACATTGGCCTTATAATAGTGATAATAGGCACTATCCATAACTTCACCTTTTGCAAAAAAATCGCCAAAATTCCAATGAGAAACAGCTGCGCTTGCACTATCGCTCAGTTTATCAGAAAAATAGAGCGCTTCGCCGTTTGTTTTTTTAAAATAGCTTGAATCGTTAAGCGTATAAGCCCGATAGGCTATTTTTAACAAGTTTTTAATCCGAACCGAATCGGCGGCGGTTTTATTATATTGGTATGCGCGCTCCAATAGTTGGACTGCCGTCCCGTTGTTTAGGTTGCTTTTTTCGGATTGCGCAACATAATAATCAACACTGTCTGTTGCAGTTAGCTTGTTGTTGGTTTTAAGAGGCGACTTTGACTGGCAAGCCCCCCAAAAAACAAGTACGCTAAGCACAATTAAGAATCTAATAGAGGCGTTTATAAATCGGTTCAAGTTGCAGGCATTTAATACAAAGCTATTAAAAAAGCCTTAAACAATTGGCTTAAGGCTTTTTTAAATAATATAAGAGCGGATTTATTTTTATCACTAGTCTCTTGTGGCAACAGTTTCTGCACCATTGCCACTGGTAGCGGCAAC
>Ga0210056_1003028_pt1 | contig 13827 bp, 18 predicted proteins | sample CryGeyCG2014_080_2_FD_183965 | JGI IMG/M metagenome (GOLD analysis project Ga0210056, IMG submission 183965) | Groundwater microbial communities from aquifer - Crystal Geyser CG07_land_8/20/14_0.80 (SPAdes) (version 2) | ecosystem: Environmental > Aquatic > Deep subsurface > Groundwater | place... | reverse complement strand
TGACATATACTCTATCCTCGCATTGAGGATGTGTTCCTGAAGAGCCGTGTGAGGGCAAACCTCAAGCACGGTTCTGTGAGGGGCATTAACAACCAACAAAGGAGGTTGAAAAGATGTCTACTCGACAATTCGAAGATTTGAAAAAGTTATATCTGGAAAAGAAAAAGCAGTTTGGATCAGAAACATATAAACACATCTCAGAACTGTTAAAAGAAACAAAAAAAATTCATAGGCGAGACTGGTTGAAACACCCTACTCCAAATGGAGACCATGAACAAAGTTGGCGAGCCTTTAAAGGAAAAAATTTAGAAAAGTTAGTCCAATACATTATCACAGACGAAGTCGAAGAGCTTGGATTGAAAGTCTTTAATGGTAATCAACTAGAAAGAACTACAAATCTATCCAAAGAGTTGAGTCAGGTAAAACGGAATTTAGCTATTGACTATGGAGAATTTGGGTTGCATTTACCCGATGTTGATATTATTATTTACAATCCTCAGAATTATAAGGTCTTAGCTGCCATTTCAAGTAAAGTGACTTTAAGAGAAAGAATCGCACAAACTGGATATTGGAAACTCAAACTCTTTCAAGATGAAGCAACGAAACACATCAAAGTTTATTTCATAACACCCGATGAAGATGGAACATTAACACAAAAAAAGCCAACCAAAAAGGGCAGGGCAATAGTGGAAGTAGATTTAGACGGTAGTTATGTTTTGACTGAAGAAGAAATAGAACAAAGTAACAAAGTCAAACTTTTTGAGCATTTTATAGACGATTTAAAGAAGCTGTTAAAAAATGAAGGCTAAAAAACCTCAATTTGAAACAACAACACTATGGGACTTTCCAACCCAAAATTATGGTGACAGACCACATGGTGACAATAAATATTCTGGAGTAACGCCTGCATTTGTTATCTGGAATCTTATACAAAGATATACAAAAGAATGCGATTTAGTGATTGATCCAATGTGTGGAAGTGGAACAACCATAGATGTTTGTAAAGAGGAGAATAGAAGAGTTTTGGGCTATGATATAGTCCCTTATAGAGACAACATAGAACAAGCAGACGCAAGAAGATTACCATTAGAGAACGAAAAGGCAGATTTTGTTTTTATTGATTCCCCATATTCAGACAACATAAAATATAATGATCATACTGATAACATTGGTAACATATCTTGTGAAAACGCAAGATTTTTTGAAGAACTAGAGAAGGTTGCAAAAGAAATGTACCGGGTTTTGAAACCTGGAAAACATATCGCTTGGCTTATTGGAGATCAAGCAAAGAAGAAAAAATTTGTACCAGCAGGATTTAAGCTCTATTCTATTCTTGAGAACTACTTTAAACCCGTAGATATCATCTGTGTAACACGACATAACCAAACATCAAATACGCCAATCTGGCACGAGAGAGCAAAAAGATATAATTTCTATTTAAGGGGTTTCAAGTACCTTATAATAATGCAAAAAGTGAATAAATGGAATTGCCCCATAGCCTAATAAAGTGTTCACGCTATGCTTCGCTTGCCTTTCGAGAAAATCGCCTTCGACGACTTCGTGAATACAAACCGTTATGCAAAATTGAGCCTTCTTTAGAGAAAAACACTCTATGAAAATAAGGGACTATAATATATAATATGCTAAAGAGGTTGGAGAATATGACTTGAAAATCAAAGGCATTATTTGGCGACAAACGTGCCTTGATTTTATCGGCACGTGATATGACTAAGGCTGAGAGGAGACTATATGAGAAAACATAAAAGTTCTGTATCAAAGGCAACGAACTACAAAGAGATTGGCGAGTTTTGGGATACTCATGATTTAGCTGACTTTTGGGATAAAACCAAAGAAGTATCATTTGAGGCGGATATTGAGTCTGAAGTTATTTATTATGCTGTTGACAAAATGCTTTCTGAAAAAATTCAGACTATTGCTCAAAAACGTGGTGTTAGTGCCGATACTCTCATTAATCTTTGGGTTCAGGAAAAACTGCAAGGACAAATAGTATCTTAAAAGACGCCATCCATGTTTTTGAAAAACAGGGGCACAACTTCACATAAGAATAGGCTAAAAGATTTTATTCAAATGCTATCGCACTTCTTTTGATCCCAACGATACTTTTGAGCGAATTGGAGCTAAATTTCACATGAACAAGAACGCATACAATATAGCGGTTATACCTGGTGATGGTACAGGTCCTGAGGTCGTTGCTGAAGGGCTCAAAGCACTAAAGGCTGCTTCGGAGATAAACGGATTCAAGTATGATCTAATAGAGTATGACCTGGGAGGAGAGAGGTATCTTCGGACGGGTGAAACCCTTCCTGATTCAGTAGTTGAAGAACTCCAGAAGATGGATGCGATATACCTGGGCGCTATAGGCCATCCCGATGTGAAACCCGGAATCCTGGAGAGAGGCATACTTCTGAAGCTCAGATTTTTGCTTGACCAGTATGTAAACCTCAGGCCGGTAAAACTATACCCTGGTGTAGAGACTCCCCTCAAAAACAAGGGGCCAGAGGATATTGACTTAGTGGTGGTCCGGGAAAATACGGAAGGTTTTTATGTGGGTTCTGGAGGGTTTTTCAAGAAAGGAACCCCTGATGAGGTGGCAATACAAGAGTCTATAAACACCAGAAAGGGCGTGGAAAGATGTATTAGATATGCCTTCGATTTATGTCGGAAGAGAAACAAGGCCAAGAAGCTAACCCTATGCGGGAAGACAAATGTTTTGACTTATGCTTTCGATCTTTGGGATAGAGCCTTTAAAGAAATCTCCATGGACTACCCCGATATTACCACAGATTATGCCCATGTGGATGCAATATCCATGTGGCTGATAAAAAATCCTGAATGGTTTGACGTAATCGTCACCGATAACATGTTCGGAGACATAATTACTGATATCGGGGCTATAATTCAGGGAGGAATGGGGATAGCCGCTGGCGGAAATATTAATCCCCAGGGAACCTCTATGTTTGAACCCATCGGGGGATCAGCCCCTAAATACAAGGGAAAAAATGTGATAAACCCCTTGGCCGCAATTTCGGCATGTCAGATGATGTTAGAGCATCTGGAAGAAGAAAATTCAGCAAGGCTTATAGAAAAGGCGGTCATCAAGGTGCTAACCAGAGATATTAAGAGTCTTTCAGCGGGGGAGATGGGATATGGCACCAAAGAAGTGGGTGATTTAGTAGTAAAATACATGAAGGAGCTTTAGATTTTATGAAGAAAGAGAAGTACAGCATTGCAGTTGTTGGAGCAACAGGAGCAGTTGGCAATGAGATGATAAAGATCCTGGAAGAACGGAAACTCCCTGTTGGGAAGTTAAAATTGCTGGCTTCCACTAGATCGGCTGGTTCTTATATTGAATTTTATAACAAAGATATAAAGGTTGAGATACTCGATGAGGATTCTTTTAAAGGGGTCGATATCGGGTTGTTCTCTGCAGGGGGGACAGTCAGCGAGAAGTTTGCCCCTATTGCTGCCAGTGCAGGCTGTATAGTGGTCGACAATACCAGCGCCTTCAGGATGGACAGCCAGGTTCCCCTGGTAGTTCCAGAGGTAAACCCCCATGCCATTGCCCAATATAAGAAGAAAGGGATTATTGCTAATCCCAACTGCTCTACAATTCAGATGGTGGTGGCACTAAAACCAATCCATGATGTGGCAGGGATCAAAAGGATTGTAGTATCAACTTATCAGGCGGTGTCCGGAACCGGGAAAAAGGCTATAGATGAACTTCAGGATCAGACCAGGGATATACTAAGCTTTCAGGATGTTGAATGTAACGTTTATCCCCACCAAATAGCCTTTAACTGCCTGCCCCATATAGATATCTTTCTTGAGAATGCTTATACTAAAGAAGAGATGAAGATGGTAAATGAGACAAGGAAGATACTGGAGGACGACTCAATCAGGGTAACTGCAACCACGGTGAGAGTGCCGGTGTTTTATAGTCACTCAGAATCAGTCAACATAGAGACCGAGAAGAAGATTACTGCAGATGAAGTTAGAAATCTGCTTTCACAAGCACCAGGGGTAACTGTTGTTGATGATCCTGCATCTGCAAGATACCCTATGGCTATTGATGCTGCTGGCAAGGATGATACCTTTGTCGGAAGAATCCGGGAGGATGAATCCATTGAGAAGGGGATCAATATGTGGATTGTAGCGGACAACCTTCGCAAAGGTGCTGCCCTCAATGCCATTCAGATTGCTGAAATCCTTGTAAGAGAGTATATTTAAGTAATTTCTCAAAAAAATCTCCAATTTTTTTCTTGACATCCTTTTTAACTTGATATAGGCTTAAACTTAAAGTTAAATTAAATAAATAGTTTTTCCTCTGAAGAAAAGCCACGAAGGCTTAAGGAAGGTCAGAAGACCAAATAATGCTTTCGTGGCTTTTGTATTTTGAGGCCACGCTTCAGAAAGGAGTAGTTACCGTGAAGAAACTACTGTTTGTGATTTGGCTGTTTACAGGTTTGATAATTTTAGTAACTTCTCAAGGTTTTGCTGAAGACACCAAAATGGAGATGGAAGGATTGAAGACCCGCGTTGAGGAACTAGAGAAGAGAGGAGAAAGACAGGAAGAAGGATCGAAAGGGATATTGGGAGTGATAGCTGAGAAGATAAGCTTCAGTGGTGGTGTTGAACTGGACTTCAGCTATGCAGACGACAGTGATACTGGCGATAATACGGTCAATGATCCAACTTCTGATATGCAGATCGGGACAGTAGAGCTGGGGGCTGAGATAAAGTTACATGAATATGTGACAGGTAATCTCCTCCTGAAGGGTGAGAACCTCGACAGTGAGGATAAGGTGTCCTGGGATGAGGCAACCATTACGATCCGGAAGGAAGGATTCCCCTTATATTTTGTAGGCGGCAAAAGGGGACAGCCCTTTGGTGTATTCGAAAGTCACCTGATCAATGACCCTATTACCAAGGAGTGCTACGAGATCGCCAGGACAGGCGCTACCCTTGGATTTACACCGGATATCTTAGGGCTTGATGCCTCTTTCACGGTATATAGAGGTGAGATACTTGCCGGCAAACTCTATAATGCCGGGGTTGGTCTTACCCGTTCCACAAGTTCGACCTATTTCGCGACAGACGATGTGAGTTCATATATAGGGAACATCGCTGTCTCTCCTGTAGAAGGTCTGACCCTGGCTATATTTTACGATTCAGAGCCCGGGGATGGGGACCGAAATGAGACGGTTGGCGGTATGTTCAATCTCCAGATATGGAAGCTCACATTCGATGCCGAATATATGAAGGCTATATCCAGAGAGAAAAACTTCACCGATGATAAGGCATACAAGGAATCGGCCTGGTTTGGTGCGGTTGCACTTCAGGTTGCAGAACCTCTGGAACTGGCGGCCCGGTATGAAGGCTTCGATGATGACAGAGATGCCAACCAGGATGGCACACTAAAAGACAGATACAGTATAGGGGCTAATTATACCCTTTTCAAAAAGGATAATTTTTCTACCACCATCATGGCCGAATACCGTAGATCCAATTATGAAAAGGCGTCAGGGAGTGCTTACGATGATAAGCTGGATGAGTTCTTTGTTAGACTGGCGATAGCCTTCTAATGAGTTTACCCTTAAAATTCACTTTTCTGCTCCGAAGCACAGGGTTTTTGATCTGCCAGAGGCGGGATGTTCCAAAAATCCTGTTCGCCTGTCTGCGTGCAACACACAGGCAGATGTTCGCTCCAAACGAAATTTTTCATTTTTCAGGGTTAACTAATGCGCGTTGTCATCCAGGATCGAGGGATTGCCAGGATTTTGATGTAGGACATGCGGTACCTTGAGCCTATCTGTAACTATTAGTATTTGTTTTTGTCTAAATAATCATTATAATAAGGAGGTAAGAGAGATGAACAATGGAAGAATAAGAGTGGGAACAATAGCGGTTGTTGTGGTGATATTTTTGCTGGCTGGTCTGAGTACGGCCTGGGCGCATTTTGGCATGATCATTCCTTCTGACGACATTGTTTCCAAAGGGGATGATAAAAAAATCGGTCTCCAGATTAAATTTACCCATCCTTTTGAAGGTCAGTACATGAACATGGAAAGACCAAAGGCAGTGGGGGTTATGGTAAGTGGTAAGAGAGTAGACCTCCTTGCTGCTCTGAAGAGGAAGATGGTTAAAGGATTTTCCACTTGGGAGGCTGCATACAGGATTAAAGGTCCCGGTGACCATATATTCTTTGTCGAACCTGAACCGTATTGGGAACCTGCAGAGGAGAGCTTTATCATTCACTACACAAAGGTCGTGGTCAATGCCCTGGGGAAAGAAGAGGGATGGGATAGTGAGGTAGGACTTAAGACCGAGATCACACCTTTAACAAGGCCTTACGGTCTATGGGCAGGCAATGTATTTCAGGGGATTGTAAAGGTGGACGGCAAGCCCGTGCCTTACGCAGAGGTAGAGGTTGAATACTTAAATGAAGGGGGGAAGATAAAGCCACCCGCTGAGGCCTATATAACTCAGGTTGTAAAGACTGATGCCAACGGAGTATTTACCTACGCGATGCCGAAGGCTGGCTGGTGGGGATTTGCCGCTCTCAATACCGCTGATTTCAAACTAAAACATGAAGGCAGAGAGTATCCTGTGGAAATCGGCGCTGTGCTCTGGATAAAAACAAGGGAGATGAGATAATGCATATATCAGAGGGAGTTCTTTCGGCGCCTGTTCTTGTGGCAGGCGCCCTGCTTACCGTGGGTGGAACGGCGTGGGGGCTTAAAAAGATGGATTATGAGAAGATACCAGAGGTGGCGGTTTTATCCTCTGCCTTTTTTGTTGCCTCTCTGATTCATGTGCCGGTAGGGCCGTCAAGTGTTCACCTGATTCTCAATGGACTTGTAGGGCTTCTCCTGGGCTGGATGGCCTTCCCCTCCATTCTCGTGGCCTTGGCGCTTCAGGCGCTTCTGTTCCAGTTCGGCGGGTTTACCAGCCTGGGTGTCAATACATTTAATATGGCAGCCCCCGCTGTCATTGCCTATTATCTGTTTAATCTGCCTGTGCGCAGGGGTAATCACCTTCTAAGCATCGTCTGCGGGTTTGCCGCCGGCGCCATAGGTGTCGGTACGGGAGCCCTTCTTGTTGCCCTCGCACTCGTGAGCACAGGGGAGAGCTTTTTCCACATTGCAGAATTGGTGGTATTTGTACACCTGCCGGTGATGGTCATCGAAGGTATCATCACCGCCTTTTGTGTTGTATTTTTGAAAAGAGTAAAACCGGAAATTCTGGAGGTGGGGAGATGAAAGAAGTTAATTATAAATCGCAAAATTCAAAATTCAAATCGCAAATTTTGATACTCCTTAATTTTGCATTTTTCATTTTGATATGTGCATTTTGCATTGTTAGGGAAGCCGATGCCCATAAGGTAAATATCTATGCCTATGCTGAGGATGGCATGATTCACTCGGAGAGTTATTTCGTTGACGGCACAAAGTGTAAGAATTCCCTTATCGAGGTCTTTGATGAAAAGCAAGGAACCAGGCTATTGGAAGGTAAAACCGACGATAATGGAAAGTTTTCCTTTAAAATTCCAAAGGTTGCCTCCCTTAAACTGGTACTCCATGCGAGCATGGGGCATCAGAATGAATACACACTTGGCGAGGATGAAGTCAGGGAGGCAATGGGTGGCAGGCAACGCCCTGGAGAGAGTAAAGAAACAGCTAAATCTTCTTCCCAACCAGCTAAAATTAGTGTAAAGACCGGGAAAGAAGGTTTGGTGAGTAAAGAAGCTGCAAGCGTGGGCAGAGGTATGAGTGAATCGGAAGTAGAGGCTGTTATGGAGAGGGTTATTGACCGTAAGTTAAAGCCTGTTATGGGAATACTCGTTAAGTTACGGGAAGATAGTGAGAAACCTGGCCTTACGGAGATTATAGGTGGTATAGGTTATATCGTAGGGTTGATGGGAATAGCAATGTATTTAAAGAGTAGGCGAAAGGCGATAGGCACGAGGCACGAGGCGAAAGGTGAAAGGTGAAAGGTGAAAGATGCATCTTGAGGAATTTGCAGAGGGCAGCTCTTTTTTACATGGGCTCGACCCGAGAGTTAAGTTTGTAACCTTCGTGCCCTATGTCTTTACCATTGCGTTAATGCATGCCACAAATGGCCCGCTTACCGGCTTGCTTATCTCTACTTTAATGATAATCTTTGCCGGCATCGGTTTCAGAAAACTCTTTAGCAGGCTGGTTATTATAAACACTTTTGTCTTTGTGCTCTGGGTTTTCCTCCCCTTCAGTTCTCCTGGCCAGCCGGTTTTCAGTATATTTTCTTTAACGGCCACGCGTGAGGGTATTTTGTATGCCCTTTCTATTACGCTGAAGGCCAATGCCATTTTCCTCGCAACAATTGCCATCCTGGGTACATCTGGGGTTACCTCCCTTGCCCATGCCCTTGTCCATCTTAAAATACCTGATAAGCTCGTTCACCTTTTTTTCTTCTTCTATCGTTATATAAGCGTCCTGCACGAGGAGTATAGGAGTCTGAAAAATGCGATGGCAATCAGGTCTTTTCGACCGGGCACAAACATTCATACATACAGGACGTACGGGTACCTTGTGGGGATGCTTGTCGTGAGGAGTTATGAGCGGTCTCAGAGGATTTATAAGGCAATGCTATGTAGGGGATCTAACGGTAAGTTCCATATAATGAGCCATTTCAGACTCAAAAAGGGGGATCTATTATTTGGTCTGAGTATGTTCGTGATAACATTTATGATATGGTTTATTGACAGGTATTCCCTTTCTTGATGGAGGATCAGATTTGCCTTGATGAATCAAGGGGAGACGGTGATAGATATAAAGAATCTCGGTTTCAGTTATCCTTATGGGAAAAAGGTATTTGAGGGTCTGAATTTTTCTCTGAAAAGAGGTGAGATGGTGGGACTAACAGGTGCCAATGGCGCCGGTAAGACCACATTGTTTCACCTGATAATGGGACTTTTGAAACCTGATGCCGGGGAGATTGAAATATTTGGCAAGGCAAGGAGGGAGGAAAAGGATTTTATGGAAGTGAGACGAAGGGTTGGTCTTGTGTTTCAGGATTCTGATGACCAGCTCTTCTGTCCAACTGTAGAGGAGGATATTGCCTTCGGGCCATTAAATCTTGGAAAATCTCAGGAGGAGGCAGAGACGATTGTCAGGGAAACCTGCGAGAGATTGGGACTGGAAGGTTTTGAAAGAAAAGTTACCCATCGTCTCTCGGGGGGAGAGAAGAGACTTGTAGCTCTTGCCACGGTAGCAGCGATGAATCCAGAATGCTTTTTGCTCGACGAACCCGTTGCCGGCCTCGATGAGGCGACAACAGACAGATTTTTAAGATACCTGAAGGAGTACGGGGAAACTTACGTTATCATAACCCATGACCATGAGTTTTTAAAAAATGCGGTGGATAAGGTCTATATGCTAAAAGACAGTAAAATTATTTCCCTTTAATGGAGGAAATCTTTTTGGTCTATTGGTATCTCTGCTTATAGCCATATTCGTTTCTCCTTTTGCTTCATCCTACCCTGATGGATTGGAGAAGGTAGCTAAAATAAAATGTTTTTGATGACCGCCCAAAGGGATTCCCGTTCGGGCAACAACCGTAATAATCTTGTAATATTTAAAGAGGAGTTGATTTATGGAAGGGAATGAGCTGAAAAAGCTTGCTGTTCTTTTGAACCATTGGATCAAGCATAATGAAGACCATGTTAAAGAGTACAGGGAATGGGCAGAAAAGGTATATAAGCAGGGGTTAAAGGAGGTAGCACATAACCTTAAAACCGCCGCTGATTTAATCCTCCAATCCAATGAGAGGTTTATTGAAGCCCAGAAAGGGATACCAGCTTCATGTGCAGAGGAAGACCATAAGCATGATCCTCATGATCATGGTCTTCACTAGAGATTTTTCATTTTCCAGGGTGAACTGGATTGAAGGAGTGCCAAATACAGTGGTTCTGAAGAACCATGAGACTCTTTGCCTGGAAGGCAAAAACATTAAGTGAGTAGGTAGGCGCTCGCTTTTTAAACAGAAGAAAGACTAATGAGGCCACGAAGGCCTGCGGTCCTGATTGAAATCAGGGCGAGTAGGCTTCGTGGCCTTTTTATTTATCAGGATGGAAGGCTTTTCCAACAACCAAAAAACAGGAGGTGTAAAGATGGAAGTTTCCAAAGACACATTGAAGAAAATCTATACCACAGGCTTTGCAGGGCTTATGGCGTATATGATGGCTGTAGGGGAGAAGATCGGCAGAGAAGAGGCCATAAGGATTCATGCCAGGCTTCATGCCGGGATGGCCGAAATGATAAGACAGAACCTTTCAAAATTGGGCATAACCGGGGATGATGCCAGGGCAGGCATGGCTGTTATAGATGCCATAATGGAAGAACATTACCCTGGATTTAGTGAGTTGATGGAACGGGAGCGGACTGAAGACACTCCCAAAAGGGTTGTATCCAGGCACAAGGGATGGTGTGCCACCCTGGCTGCCTGTCAGATGCTGGGGATATCTCCAAAGGAATTCTGTCCCATTCCGCACGAAGAAGGTCTTACCCCAATAGTTCAGGTTTTAAACCCAAAACTACAGGTTAGGTTGGGTAAGATCAGACCGAAAGATGAGTATTGTGAATTGATAGTTGAGCTTAAGGATTGATACTTCTGAACCTCAAGTTCAAGGATGAAGGCATTTATCAGAAAGTATACATGGCAGTTTTGAGCAAGTGGAAGACAAATGTTAAACATACGGCATAAGCCGGGGCTTATCATCTCAGGGATTATGCACATACTGATTCTGTCCATCCCTGTGTCGTTTGCCATTGTCCAGAAATTTAATGAGGTGGAGCTTTTTGTGATGGAGGAGGAACGACCTGTTATTCAACAGATAAAAGCAGTAAAGCATAAGATGCCAGAGGTTGTGAAAGTTACTAAAGAAGAGATAAAGAGAGAGGAGATACCTATTAAGGAAGAACCTGCAATCAAAGAACCCGTAATCAAAGAAGAGGTTATTGAACCCCGGATAATTTCTAATAAGACAGAAAGCATTACCCTGCCTCCCTCCGTGAACTCTAATTCTCCTGTAGCTGAGGTGCGTGAGGTTGCCTTCGCACCTCAGTCTTTTGCCTCCATCGGACATTCAGAGCCTCGTGATGTGGAGTTCGGGACGGCGACAGGGCCTAAATTCCTGCACAGGGAATTACCGGCATACCCAATGATGGCAAGGAAACTCGGTAAAGAAGGAAAGATTGTTTTACGACTCACCATTGATGAAAGAGGCAACCTGTTGAATGTTGAGATTCTTGAAAACGCCGGTTATGGCTTCACAGAGGCGGCGATCGAGGCGGTGAAAAGATCAACGTTTCTACCGGCAAAGAAAGACGGCAGAACCATAGTCTCACGTGCAATATTGCCTATAAGATTTATGTTCAGGAGGGATTGATGATAGATTTTTTCCTGAAGGGCGGATTCCTGATGTATCCGATACTCTTATGTTCCTTCGCAGGGCTCGCAATACTCATCAACAAGTTCATCCAGTATAGGAAGATTTTAGGGGAGACAGAGATGCCTCTGGATGATCTCCTGAAAATGAAGGCAAACCCTGCCATTTTAACGCTCATAATGGATGGAATAAAGAATGGCTGTGATGAAAAGGAACTTTCTCTGATCGGTACACGCCAGGTAAGGGATATTGAGAAGGGTCTGAGCTGGCTTGGATTAATTGCAACAATTGCCCCCCTTTTAGGTCTGACAGGCACTGTTACAGGCATGATTAAGGCATTTATGGTAATAGCAAATAGCACAAGCGTAAGTCCATCTATGCTTGCAGGAGGCATCTGGGAGGCATTAATCACAACTGCAGCAGGATTACTCGTAGCGATACCCATCCACATAGGACACCACTACCTTGAAAAACAGGCGGATGAGATAGCCTTTGTCTTGAAAGAGATAAGCATGAGTCTCTATATGAGGAAACAGAATGCGGGCTAAAAGACCTTTAAGGTTTTTTGAGTGTATCGTGGGGACCGATCCTTCTGAGGAGATAATATCCTTTGTGAATTTCAATCTTATAGTCCTTCTTAAAAGACCCTGTTCTGACTATTTTCATGCATTTAGATCAGTGATGAGTTCATCTACCGATGAAAATTCCTTAACCCTTCCTGATGCTATATCCAAGTCTGCTTCTGTTTCTGCCATTTCCCAGTCAAAATCCCTGAAATACGGGGGAAGTGTTAATGCATACCTGATAAGCTCATATATTGCAGACTCTTCATTTGGAAGGTGCGATTCCTCTTTGAACTTCATTACTTTATCAAACATGCTATCTGGTAATTCCAAAGCGACTTTTTTACCCATTTTTTACCTCCTCTTTTGTTTGGTAGTAACTATTCAGGTTATCTGGTTCACAGTTCAATGTTCACGGTTATTCTGCCTACGGCGGGGTCATGCTTCCCATGTTTTCTTGAAGCCATGAACAACAGCGCTCGCACAGGAGACATTAAACCTATAAATACCATCAATCATTTCAATCTTCATCAATTTAACCATGAACCGTGAACCCTTTAACTTTGAACCTGAGTAGTTACGTTTGGTAGATATTAACATGGGATATGCTTTATGTCAACCATAGGGGGATATAAAGATGGAATTTGAACGCAGGCGGCACAATCATGCACATATGGATATTGCTCCACTGGTGGATGTGGTATTTCTCCTGCTTTTATTTTTCATGCTCACATCTCATCTGATACAGGAGCCGGCAATAAAGATCAGACTTCCCGAATCAAAGACAGCAGAGGCAAAGAGTGAAGAGATTAAAACAGTGCTTATCACAAAAAATGGCGAAATCTATTTTATGAACAAAGGGATAGATCTAAAAAATCTCCAAATGGCGATTAAAGAAGGATTAACCGATATGGAAAAGGACTTTTTACGGATAAAGGCTGACAGGAATGTAAGTGTTGGCATTTTAGTAAGTGTGATTGATGAGGTGAGGTTCTCCGGCGTTAAAAACTTCAGTATTGTAACTGAGAGGAGGTAAAAGTTAGCCATTTTTTAACCACTGGCTTTGGCCTATGGTGAACTTCAGAAGATGTTTTTATTAATCCTTATCAAAGAGGAAAGGAGGAACGGCCTATGTGTGAAGCAAATGCCTATCTGAACACAGACGGAGGAAAGGAAGAGCTTCTTATGGAGGGGGTAAATATACTTCGGCCTGAGGAGCAGGGGGTTTATTTACAGAGTATCTTTGGGGAGCAGAAGGTAGTGGTAAAGGCTCATATCAAAGAGATGCACCTGCTAGACCATCGGATTATATTGGAGAAGGATTGAGGTTCCGAAGGTGTCAGTGGACAGTTATCAGTTGTCAGTTGGGAAAAATGCTTCAAGCTTTATATAACAGCGGGCTTAAGCCTGCTGTTGTAATTACCGTGAACCGTAAACTGAGAACCGTGAACGGTTACCTAAAAAGGGGGTAAGAATGGAACAGAAACCAAGGGAAGAGGCAGAAAAAATGATCAAGGGAAGTGATTTAAGAGGGTTATTTGAAAAAGCGACCGAGTTTCATGGTCACTATTGTCATAAGGTTGCTTATGGAGTAAAGGCGAGCCTTGTGGCAATGAAGGAATTAGGCATTGAGTCAATGGGAGAAGAGCATGGAAGGATTGTAGCTCTAGTTGACAGCCCTGGACCTTTCTGTAATGGAATTCAATCTGTTCTCGGTCTTACCTTAGCACATTCTGATTTCGTTGTAAGAGATATGGGTAAGCTGGCGCTGACTTTATTGAAGCATGATGGGTCTGCGGTAAGAGTATCTCTGCGTCC